>ERZ809224.308-NODE-308-length-50535-cov-10.365174_pt1 | contig 50535 bp, 44 predicted proteins | sample MGYA00520513_ERZ809224 | MGnify/ENA primary metagenome ERZ809224 (study PRJEB31576, sample SAMEA3212658) | Homo sapiens | biome: human-gut; feature: human gut; material: fecal | place: Sweden | collected 2012 ... | reverse complement strand
TTTGACCTTTTGAAGGAAGAATGTAATATCTCCTGTATATACCTGCTGTGTTTGGATAAAGACTATAAATCCAATGTTCTTTATGAAGAATTACTCAGTTCCGGATTAAAGTATTTATCCCGGTATCTCCATTGGTATCATAAAGTAAAAAAGGTATGATTTTTGATTTTATCGGTTGAATATAAACCGGTATCAAAAAATCACTTGGCAGAATTTCAAAAATAGAACGAAAGAGTAAAACAATCATTCTCTATTCTCGAATAATATCATAAATAAAAGATTACCAATTGCTGGGGTCAATTTTTATTTATTTCTTCAAGATAATCCATAAATTCGTTACCCAATCTATCCTCCGGTGCAACCGATTTATTGTAAAGCTTTATAAAGTCAACGGGAGAAGCGAAAGTACTTATCATCTCCTTTTCGTGGCCTGCATTTTTGATTACAGTGGACATATAGTAAGCGTTTGGATGTCCTCCGAACTGAATAAAGTCGTTCAGACTGGAATTGTAGCGCTTCTGATCCATTTCTCCATGCAAAAAAGATAAAGTTAATTTTTCCAGGTCCTGCAACGTCCTGTGAGTTTTGCTGTAAATATCATTGTAAGTGTCGACATAGCTTTCGGGAAGGCCGAACCTGATAAATTCGGACGAGAGATCGGAAAGCGATTTTTTGTCTATCCGGTCAGCGATCCCTTCGTTCTGCCAGAGATGGAGTAATGACATAATACCTTCTGATCTGCTCTCGTCTGTAAAATGTCTGCGGTAGGCGTGGAACATCTCGTGGGCAAGATTATTAACCCTGTCCTCTTCGCTCTGTTTTCGGAAAAGGTTCAGGTCCCAAACGATCATGCCCGAATGGCTCAAAGCGTCGGGTTCTATACAGAGGATACTTATAGGAATGGGAACTATCAGGGAATCAACCGGATCTACGAGAAAGTTTTTCAATCTTTTTTCCGCTTCGGCCACCAATTTGTCACCGTTTATGGCATACAATTGCTCTTCCACTTCCAATTGATTTTCTCTGATGTCTATAAAGTTATCGAGCATCACGCGTATGAGCAACGCTTCCCAGTCCGATACGTTCTCAGCCACAGGAATACTCATGAGACTGTCTCTTTCGGCAGTTTTTGAAGGATTGTATGCCAGGTTCATGGCTTTGCGGATAAACTCTCCCTTTTCTTCGAAGCTTTCTTCTATGTTTTTGCGGTAGCCCCGGGTTTCGAATAGTTCATCCCATTCTTTTTCAGTAAGCTTGATCCCCGAAGTTATCTTATCTGCTAGGCGGAAAAAGGCTTCGGCGGAACTAATGTCAATATTCATTCCCGGGTTTTCGCTTGCGTTGCCGGAAGAGAACAGAAGTGCGGCCGTCATCATGATCATGAATATTTTATTCATAGCTGAAAATTTAATAGAGAATCAGAATATTCAAAATTTGTAATGGTGCAAAATTAAATAATTCGATTAGATAAATTTATTGCATTCTAAATTTATTAAACAGACTTCTTCCTTATATTATAAGGCTCGTGGCCATGTGGGAAATAGTTGGAGAATATATTCCCCAATTATGATTTCGGATTTGCAGAATTATCTCTTTTCGGATATTGGTGATTGGCGAACCTTCTCTTTACCATTCATACCGGTCGGGAGTGTTGAATATTCTTCCTTTTATTCTTTACTTTAGGTTAAATCTCTCTTCTGATTCTTTTAGGGAATGAATTTGGTTACTCTTTGTAACTATTTACTTTTCAATTATTTTCTTTCATTTTTATGTTATTGAAAAAGAAATTGAACATGGTCCGGTAACAAATACCGGTTAAAAAAGTTGTCAATATCCAGCCCCTCATGGAATTTTTTTTTTATCCACGTAAAAATGTTAAAATAATTTTGTATATTTGCCGACTTTTTGTTGTATAATAGGTTACAATGCGGAAAAGGCTTTTTTATAATTTGTAAACTATTGAAATTTAAGGGGTTGAATTTATTTACTGTAAAATGGGAAGATCAGGGCACGAGAGAATATAAAGTAAATATATACATTACTTCCTTCTAAATTGAAAATGCAAAGAGCATAAATATATACAGAAAAATTATCTGGAAATGAAAATAGTTAATTACGTAAAAGGATGTTACGACGAATTGGCGCATAAAGTTACGTGGCCCACATTCGCAAATTTGCAGGACAGTGTTGTAAAAGTATCCATTGCTTCCCTGATCATAATATTTATCGTATTATTGATGGATCTTTTCTTCAATTTCATTATGAGGATGCTGTTCTTCTAAGAATTATTTATTTTTCGGGTAATTAAGTTGATTTTTTATTCCGTCAACACCTTTGATCATGACAGATGTAGAAAAAAAGTGGTATGTTATCAGGGCGGTAACAGGAACCGAAAAGAAAGTGAAGCAAAATATCGAAAGCGAAATTGAAGCTTCACATATTAAGGATTTTGTTTCACGCGTCCTAATCCCTACTGAGAAATTTTACCAGATCAGAAATGGTAAGAAAGTTAGTAAAGAGAGAAATTATTTTCCCGGTTATATCTTCGTTGAAGCTATCATGCTCGGGGAAGTACAGAACGTATTGCTGAATATTCCCGGAGTACTCGGTTTCGTTGGTTGTAAAAGGAAAACCGATATCCCGGTGCCGTTAAGGCCGTCTGAAGTCACACGTATGTTAGGGAAGGTTGATGAATTGATGGAACAAGACGAGACCTTTGCTCCCCCTTTCATCGTGGGTGAAGAGATCAAAGTTATCGACGGGCCTTTCAACACTTTTAACGGTATTATCGAAGAGATCAATGCCGAGAAAAAGAAGCTGAAGATTATGGTGAAAATCTTCGGCCGTAAAACTCCTCTCGAATTAAGTTTTATGCAGGTTGAAAAATTGTAAAATCTCAACAAAATTGTCGTTACAACAAACTAAATCATTTAAAAATGGCAAAAGAAGTAGCTGGACTTATAAAGTTACAAATTAAAGGAGGAGCTGCTAATCCTTCACCGCCGGTTGGACCTGCATTAGGTGCGAAGGGGGTGAATATCATGGAGTTCTGTAAACAGTTCAATGCCCGTACACAAGACCAGGCAGGAAAAGTGATACCGGTAGTGATCACTGTTTATAAAGACAAATCATTCGATTTTATTACCAAAACTCCTCCGGTAGCTGTTCAATTGATGGCAGCCACCAAACTTCAAAAAGGATCGAAAGAACCAAACCGTAATAAAGTGGCATCCGTAACCTGGGATCAGGTACGTGAGATCGCTGAAGCCAAAATGCCTGACCTTAATTGCTTTTTAGTGGAATCCGCTATGTCTATGGTAGCCGGTACCGCCAGAAGTATGGGTATTACGGTAAAAGGTGGACAAAATCCTTTTGAAAATAATTAATAATCAAGTAATAACAAGAATCACATGGCTAAAATATCAAAAAAACGCAAAGAAGCTTTTGCTAAGTTTGATAAAAACAAAGTTTATCCTTTGAATGAGGCTGTACAAATTGTGAAAGATATTACTTATACCAAATTCGATGCTTCATTTGATATCGATGTTCGACTGGGAGTAGATCCCAGGAAAGCCAATCAAATGGTAAGAGGTATTGTAACCCTTCCGCACGGAACGGGAAAAGTGGTTAGAGTATTGGTACTTTGTACACCTGATAAGGAAGAAGAAGCAAAAGCAGCCGGCGCTGACTATGTAGGATTAGATGAATATATCGATAAGATCAAGAAAGGTTGGACCGATATTGACGTCATCATTACTATGCCAAGTGTCATGCCTAAGATTGGTGCCCTCGGTAAGATTTTGGGACCCCGCGGCTTAATGCCCAACCCCAAAGCCGGAACCGTTACCATGGATGTAGGTAAAGCAGTTGCTGATGTGAAAGCTGGTAAGATTGATTTTAAAGTTGACAAATACGGAATTATCCATACCGGTATCGGGAAAGTAAATTTCTCGAATGACCAGCTGGTGGATAACGCCAAAGAAATGATGTCAACCATAATCAAATTGAAACCTACTGCAGCAAAAGGAACTTATGTTAAAAGTATTTATCTTTCCAGTACCATGAGTCCCGGAATACAGGTAGATGCGAAATCAGTAACAGTTTAACCTTAAAAAGCTAAGTTGAATTATGAAAATAGAACAAAAAAGTCAGATTGTTGACGAGTTGGTTAAGGATTTAGCTGATTATTCGAATGTCTATGTTGCCGATATTTCCGGATTTACCGTTGAGGTTGTGAATCAGTTAAGAAGAGTTTGTTACAGACGTGACATCAAATTAAAAGTGGTGAAAAACACCCTTTTAAAACGTGCCATGGAACAAGCTGAAATGGACTATTCGGAAATCTATCCTGCATTAGAAGGACCTACTTCTATTATGCTTTCCAACACCGGTAACCAGCCGGCCAGATTAATTAAAGAATTCCGGGCGAAAAACCAGAAACCTTTATTGAAAGCAGCTTTCATAGAGCAGGAAACCTATTTTGGGGACGAGCAGTTAGAATCACTCTGTAATATTAAATCCAGGGAAGAACTTATCGGTGACCTGGTTGGATTATTACAATCTCCGGCCAGGAACGTTATCTCCGCATTACAATCAGGTGGCGGTAAATTGGCCGGTATCGTTAAGACCTTATCCGAAAAAGAGAATTAAAAGTAAAGAAATAAAGTAGTTAACATTTAAATCATAAAAATTATGGCAGATTTAAAAGCATTTGCAGAACAATTAGTTAATTTAACAGTAAAAGAAGTTAATGAATTAGCTCAAATATTAAAAGACGAGTACGGTATCGAACCCGCTGCAGCAGCAGTTGCAGTAGCAGCAGGTCCCGCAGCAGGTGGCGCTCCGGCGGAAGAAGAACAGACTTCTTTTGACGTGATCCTTAAAGCAGCAGGTGCACAAAAACTGGCTGTCGTTAAATTGGTAAAAGAATTAACCAGCCTTGGTCTTAAAGAAGCTAAAGAATTAGTTGACAGTGCTCCTAAAGCTGTTAAAGAAGGCGTTAGCAAAGACGAAGCAGAAGGCTTGAGAAAATCTCTCGAGGAAGCCGGTGCTGAAGTCGAAGTGAAGTAAAGGATAATTTCCAATACAATAATGGTACAAATCTTCCACATTATACCCGTGGAAGTTTTGTACTTATTGTTGTTTATAAATGCGGGCAGGAAGATAATAAAAACAAATAATGGTTATCCGCCCTTTAAACAACTGAAATTTAAACACTTAAAATTAAATTTACCTTGGCAACAAAAAATAATAAAAGAGTTAGCTTTGCATCTACCAAACCTGTAGAATATCCCGACTTCTTAGATATTCAAATCAAATCCTTCAACAATTTCTTTCAGATAGATACGGATGCCGAACGCAGGCATAACGAAGGCTTATTTAAGGTTTTTGCAGAGAATTTCCCTATTACGGACGCAAGGAATAGTTTTGTTCTCGAGTTCCTCGATTATTATATCGACGGACCGCGCTATTCCATAGATGAGTGTCTGGAAAGGGGCCTCACATACAGTGTACCGCTTAAAGCTAAAATGAAACTTTCATGTAATGATACCGATCATGAGGATTTTGAGACGGTTATCCAGGATGTATATCTCGGGATGATCCCTTATATGACGCCTCAGGGTACATTCATCATCAACGGTGCAGAGAGGGTTGTGGTTTCACAATTGCACCGCTCGCCGGGGGTTTTCTTCGGTTCCTCCTTCCATTCCAACGGTTCCCAGCTCTATTCGGCCAGGATCATCCCTTTTAAAGGGTCATGGATGGAATTTACTACCGATATCAATAATGTGATGTATGCCTATATTGATCGGAAAAAGAAATTGCCCGTAACTACTCTGTTAAGGGCTATCGGTTATGAAACCGATAAAGATATTCTCGATATTTTTGATATTGCCCAGGAAGTGAAAGCGACCAAAGCAAACCTGAAAAAATTTATCGGACAAAAATTTGCAGCCCGTGTGGTGAAAAGCTGGAATGAAGACTTTGTGGATGAGGAAACGGGTGAAGTGGTAAATATTGAACGTACGGAGATCCTGATCGAACGGGAAACCATACTGGAAGAGAAACATATAAACCTGATTGCGGATGCCAATATCAAAACCGTTCTTTTCCATAAACAGGATAACAAACAGACAGATTATTCGATCATATTCAATACCCTGCAAAAGGATCCGACCAACTCCGAGAAACAAGCTATCGAATATATATATTTGCAATTAAGGAATACGGCTGCACCCGACGAGGAAACCGCGCGTACCGCACTGGAAAAACTTTTCTTTTCGGACAAACGCTACGATTTGGGCGAAGTGGGCCGTTACCGTATCAACAAGAAACTAAATCTTAATATTCCCATGGATGTGGGCGTATTAACCAAAGAAGATATTATTTCCATTATCCGTCACCTTATCGAATTGATCAACTCTAAAACCGAGGTAGACGATATTGACCACTTGAGTAACAGGCGTGTCAGGACCGTAGGCGAACAGTTATACAACCAGTTCGGCGTAGGATTGGCACGTATGGCCCGTACGATCAGGGAAAAAATGAATGTGAGGGATAATGAAGTTTTCGCTCCCGTTGACCTGATCAACGCGAAAACATTATCTGCCGTTATCAATTCTTTCTTCGGAACGAACCAGCTTTCACAATTTATGGACCAGACGAATCCGCTGTCGGAAATTACACATAAAAGAAGGATTTCCGCCCTGGGACCGGGAGGTTTGTCAAGGGAAAGGGCCGGTTTCGAAGTTCGTGACGTACACTATACCCACTACGGAAGGCTTTGTACCATCGAAACACCTGAAGGTCCGAATATCGGATTGATTTCTTCCTTATGCGTTTTTGCTAAGATCAACCAGTTGGGATTTATCGAAACTCCTTACAGGAAAGTAATAGACGGTAAAGTGGATTTTGAATCGGAACCGGTTTACCTGAGCGCGGAAGAGGAAGAGAATAAATCTATTGCGCAGGCTAAAACCACGATGAACGAAGACGGTGTACTGGAAGACCGCGTAAAAGCCCGTAACCTGGCTGATTACCCGATCCTGACCAAAGATCAGATCGACCTGATCGATATAGCGCCGAATCAAATCGCGTCCATCGCGGCTTCTTTGATCCCGTTCCTGGAACATGATGATGCTAACCGTGCATTGATGGGTTCCAACATGATGCGGCAGGCTGTTCCGTTGTTACAGCCGGAAGCGCCTATCGTGGGTACCGGCCTGGAATACCAGGTTGCCCTCGATTCACGAGCGTTGATCAGGGCCGAAAGAGACGGTGTGATCGAATATGTGGATGCGGAAAAAATTGTGGTAAACTACGAATATAACGAAACCGAAAAAATCGTAAGTTTCGAATCCAATATACGCACTTATGAGCTGGTGAAATTCAGAAGGACAAACCAGAGCTCGTGTATTAACATGCGCCCGATCGTTACCAAAGGACAGAAAGTGGAGAAAGGCGAAGTATTGACCGAAGGGTATGCGACCCGCGACGGGGAACTTTCGCTGGGAAGAAATATGATGGTGGCGTTTATGCCCTGGAAAGGGTATAATTTCGAGGATGCGATCGTAATATCCGAGAGAGTGGTTAAAGAAGACCTCTTTACCTCTATCCATATCGAAGAGTTTACCCTTGAAGTAAGGGATACCAAGCGCGGTATCGAAGAATTGACCAATGACATCCCGAACGTTTCTACGGAAGCGACCAAAGACCTTGGCGAAGATGGTTTGATCAGGGTGGGTGCCGATGTCAATGAAGGCGATATCCTGATCGGGAAAATTACTCCGAAAGGAGAATCATATCCTACTCCGGAAGAAAAATTACTCCGGGCTATTTTCGGTGATAAGGCCGGGGATGTGAAAGATGCTTCCCTGAAAGCTCCTCCTTCCATGAAAGGTGTTGTGATCGGGGCCAAGTCATTATCAAGATTGGTAAAAGACAGGAAAACGAAATCCAAAGATAAAGATATCGTTAAGGATATCGATGCTAAATATGATAAGGAATTCGAACAACTGAAAGATGCGATCATAACGAAATTGTATCGCCTGCTGGAAGGTAAGATTGCCCATAATATTTACGACAATGCCAAAAATATCGTGATCCAGAAAGGTGCCAAATTCTCCCAGAAATTATTGGCGACGGTTAATTTTGCCAATGTCACGGTTTCCAAATGGACGAATGATACCAGGATCAACGGGCTTGTGGCTGAAATTATCAGGAATTACCTTGTGAAAGAACGTGAACTGAACGCCCGGCTGATCCGTGAGAAATTCGATGCTACCATCGGTAGCGAGCTTCCGAACGGTATCGTGCAGATGGCGAAGGTTTATGTAGCTAACAAACGTAAACTTAAAGTGGGTGATAAAATGGCGGGACGTCACGGAAATAAAGGTATTGTGGCCAGGATAGTCAGGGCCGAAGATATGCCGTTCCTTGAAGACGGAACCCCGGTTGACATCGTTTTGAATCCGCTGGGTGTACCTTCCCGTATGAACCTGGGACAGATCTATGAAACCGTATTGGGTTGGGCAGGTAAAGAGTTAGGGATGAAATTCGCTACTCCGATTTTCGACGGTGCATCACTTGATGAGATCAACAAATATATGGCTGATGCCGGTCTTCCGGAAAACGGTCGCGTACAACTCTATAACGGGGAAACAGGCGAACCTTTTCATCAAAAGGTAACGGTAGGCTATATCTATATGATCAAACTCCATCACATGGTTGACGATAAGATGCATGCCCGTTCCATAGGACCATACTCTCTCATCACGCAACAGCCTCTCGGAGGTAAAGCCCAGTTCGGTGGACAACGTTTTGGGGAAATGGAAGTTTGGGCACTGGAAGCTTTCGGTGCGGCCAACGTATTGCAGGAGATCCTGACGGTGAAATCCGATGACGTGGTAGGAAGGGCAAAAGCTTATGAAGCTATTGTGAAAGGTGACAATATGCCGCTACCCGGATTGCCCGAATCTTTCAACGTCCTGGTGAATGAACTTCGAGGTCTTGCACTGGATGTTCAATTTGATTAATAAAATAAAAAAATATAAAATATATTATGGCTTTCAGAAAAGACAATAATACAAGAAAAGAGTTTTCGAGCATCACCATAAGCCTGGCTTCACCCGAATCCATACTGGAACAATCCCATGGTGAGGTTCTGAAACCTGAAACCATTAACTATAGGACTTACAAACCGGAAAGGGAAGGATTATTCTGCGAGAAAATATTCGGACCTGTAAAGGATTGGGAATGTCATTGCGGAAAATATAAAAGGATCAGGTATAAAGGTATCGTTTGCGACCGTTGCGGAGTAGAGGTTACAGAGCGCAAAGTCCGCCGCGAGAGAATGGGACATATCCAGCTCGTGGTTCCGGTAGCCCATATCTGGTTTTTTAAATCGCTTCCCAATAAGATCGGCGCGCTTCTCGGACTTACCTCCAAGATCATCGATTCTATCATATATTATGAGAAATATGTCGTAATACAGGCCGGTTTAGCTGAAAGTGAGACCATTAAGCCCCGCGCTATCATCACGGAAGAAGAATATTTCGATATCCTCGATTCTCTTCCTCCGGATAACCGGATGCTGGAAGATTCCGATCCCAATAAGTTTATCGCTAAAATGGGAGCGGAAGCCCTTTACGATCTTTTAAGCCAGATCGATCTTGATAAAGAGTCTTATGAATTAAGAGACAGGGCCAATAATGAAACATCCCAGCAAAGGAAACAGGATATCCTGAAAAGGCTTCACGTTTTCGAAGCTTTCAGGGACAGCCGGAAACGTGCTGCCAATAAACCTGAATGGATGATCGTAAAGATCGTTCCGGTTATACCGCCGGAATTGCGTCCGTTGGTTCCCCTTGACGGAGGCCGTTTTGCAACTTCCGACTTGAATGACCTTTACCGGAGAGTGATCATCCGTAACAACCGTTTGAAGAGATTGATCGAAATCAAAGCTCCCGATGTGATCATGCGTAATGAAAAACGTATGTTGCAGGAAGCTGTGGATTCTCTCTTCGACAATTCCAGAAAAGCAAATGCGGTGAAAACGGAATCAAACCGTGCCCTTAAATCTCTTTCGGACAGTTTAAAAGGTAAACAGGGACGTTTCCGTCAGAACCTTTTGGGAAAACGTGTCGATTATTCGGGCCGTTCGGTTATCGTGGTAGGTCCGGAATTACACATGAACGAATGCGGTCTTCCTAAAGATATGGCGGCTGAATTGTTCAAGCCTTTTATCATCAGGAAAATATTGGAAAGAGGAATCGTGAAAACGGTAAAATCCGCTAAAAAAATCGTAGACAGGAAAGATCCCATCGTATGGGAAATCCTTGAAAATATATTGAAAGGCCATCCGGTGATCCTGAACCGTGCTCCTACATTACACCGTTTAGGTATCCAGGCCTTCCAGCCCCGTTTGGTGGAAGGGAAAGCCATCAGATTGCATCCGTTATGTTGTACGGCCTTCAATGCCGACTTTGACGGTGACCAGATGGCGGTTCACGTTCCTCTTGGAAACGCTGCTATCCTGGAAACCCAGATGCTGATGCTGGCATCGCATAATATTCTTAATCCTGCTAACGGTGCTCCTATTACGGTTCCCTCACAGGATATGGTATTGGGTCTTTATTACATAACCAAAGAACTTGCCTCCACACCGAACGAACGCGTTCTGGGAGAAGGATTGAAATTCTATTCCCCCGAAGAGGTGATCATTGCCTACAATGAGAAAAAAGTACATTTGAATGCGGTTATAAAGTGCCGCGTAGACCTGAAAGGCGACGGACAGAAAGTTCTTACCGAAACTACTGTGGGAAGAGTATTATTCAATCAATATGTTCCTGAAGGTTTTGGTTATATCAACCGTTTGTTAACCAAAAAATCCTTGCGGGATATTATCGGTGAAGTACTTTATAAAGCAGGTAATGCCAAAACGGCTAAATTCCTTGACGATATTATGGGATTAGGATTCCGTATGTCGTTTGAAGGAGGTCTTTCCTTTAACCTGGGTGATGTGATCATTCCGGAGGAAAAATCTACTCTTATTGAAGAAGCTAATTCACAGGTGGATGAAATTACCATGAATTATAATATGGGATTCATCACCAATACGGAACGTTATAACCAGGTAATTGATGTATGGTCGCATACGAATGCGCGCTTAAGTAGTATCCTGATGCGCCAGATCGGTAATGACCGCCGCGGATTCAATCCCGTACATATGATGAGGGATTCCGGAGCCCGTGGATCGGCAGAGCAGATCAGACAGTTATCAGGGATGCGTGGTTTGATGGCAAAACCGACGAAAGCCGGCGCCACCGGAGGGGAAATCATCGAGAATCCGATTTTATCCAACTTTAAAGAAGGTCTTTCGGTACTCGAATACTTTATCTCTACGCACGGTGCCCGTAAAGGTTTGGCCGATACTGCGTTGAAAACAGCCGATGCGGGTTATCTGACCCGTCGTCTGGTAGACGTTTCCCATGACGTAATTATTACGGAAGAGGATTGCGGTACCTTAAGGGGAATGCCGGTAGGTTCTCTGAAGAAAAACGAAGAAGTGGTGGAAACCCTTTATGACCGTCTTTTGGGACGTGTTACTTTACACGATGTGTATCATCCGCAGACCGGGGAATTGATCATCAAAGCCGGCGAGGAACTTACGGAAGAATATTGCCGGATCATCGAGGATTCTCCTATCGAAGAAGTGGAAATACGTTCGGTACCTACCTGTGAATCCAAACACGGAGTTTGCCAGAAATGCTATGGTCGTAACCTTGCTACCGGTAAAATGGTACAGATCGGGGAAGCCGTGGGTGTTATCGCTGCCCAGTCTATCGGTGAGCCCGGTACACAGCTGACGCTCCGTACGTTCCACGTAGGGGGTGTGGCCGGTAATATCGCTGCCAACAGTAAAATCGAAGCCCGTTACGACGGTATGTTAAGTATCGATGAATTGAGGGCCCTCGAAAAAACTTCTGATAACGGTAAACCTTTCTTTAAAGTGATCGGACGTTCGGCAGAAATGAAGATTATCGACACGAAAACAGGTGTTGCCCTGACCTCGGGAAATATTCCTTACGGAGCTTCCCTTTATTTCAAACAGGGTGATATGGTGAAGAAGGGTGACCTGATCGCAGATTGGGATCCGTTTAATGCTTTGATCCTCTCCGATGTTCCGGGTCGTGTGGAATTCCAAGATATCATTGAAGGGGTAACCTATCGTATCGAAATCGATGAACAGACTAATATCCAGGATAAAGTGATTATCGAAAGTCGTGTTAAGACCAAAAACCCGAGTGTTTTGATCTTTAATAACGAAGATGAGCTCATCAAAAGTTTCGATGTTCCCGTAGGCGCCCGTTTGGCCGTAGATGCCGGACAGATCATCGACTCCGGGGAAATACTGGTGAAGATACCGCGTTCGTTCGGTAAAGCCGGCGATATCACGGGGGGTCTTCCGCGTGTTACGGAACTTTTCGAAGCGCGAAATCCTTCCGATCCTGCCGTTGTATCTGAAATCGACGGTGTCGTGTCTTTCGAAAAGAAACTGAAAAGGGGTAACCGTTCCGTGAAGATAACCTCCAGGACAGGGGAAGAGAAAGTTTATCTTATCCCGACCTCCAAACAGATCCTGGCACAGGAAAACGACTTTGTAAAAGCAGGAACTCCGCTTTCCGAAGGAGCGCTCACGCCTTCCGATATCTTATCTATCAAAGGAGCCATGAAAGTACAGGAGTATATCGTGAATGAAATACAAGAAGTATACCGTCTTCAGGGTGTTAAGATCAATGACAAGCACTTTGAAGTAATTGTGCGCCAGATGATGCGTAAGATGGAAATTGAAGATCCGGGTGATACTAAATTCCTCCAGGGAGAATTGGTTAACAAAATCGATTTCCAGGAAGAAAATGACCAGATCTGGGAAAGGAAAGTAGTGGTTGATCCGGGTGATTCTGCCGAATATCAGAAAGGGCAAATGATCAATGCGAAGAAATTGAGGGATGAGAATTCTTTCCTTAAACGTAAGGATTTAAAATTGATCGAGGTACGTGATGCGCGTCCCGCGACGGGAAAACCGGTATTACAGGGTATCACGCGTGCTTCATTGCAAACCCGCAGCTTTATATCCGCCGCGTCATTCCAGGAAACAACCAAAGTCCTTACCGAAGCTGCTATCAATGCCAAGAGGGATGAGTTACTGGGTATGAAGGAAAATGTAATTGTCGGACATTTGATACCGGCAGGTACCGGACTAAAAGAGTACCAGTCGGTTGAAGTAGGTTCCATGGAAGAATATCAAAGTTTAATGGCTTCAAAAGAATTATAATATGAAAGAACAACCCAAATTGGATATTAATTTATCTGAAGACATTGCACAGGGAGTCTATTCCAACCTTGCAATTATCACGCATTCCAATGCAGAATTCATTGTGGATTTTGTGGCAATGATGCCAGGTGTCCCGAAAGCAAATGTGAGATCCAGGATTGTCATGACTCCTCAGAATGCCAAAAGATTTTTAAATGCTTTAGCGGATAATATCAAGAAATTTGAGGATAAAAACGGAAAGATCAAAGAAATGGCAATCGAACTTCCCATGATCGACAATAACGGCGCGATGGCATAGGCCTTCGCTCATGTATGAATTTATATCTGGGCTTGCCGTGAGGCAGGCCCTTTTTAATTTATCCGGATTTTTAAATATTTGAAAATGGAAAAGAAGAAACGTGATAATTATTTATCGTATTCCTTTATTAATTCGTCGATATGCCTGATCTCATCCCGTATGTCCTTAGCTTTGATAAAATCAAGGGCTTTAACGGCAACTTCCAGTTCTTTACGGAGGGTTTTCTGCTTTTTTGAAAGTTGCTCTTTATTCATCATTTTGGGGATTTCCTTTTCTGCCGCTTCACTGTTGAAGGTATTGTCGAGGATATATTCTTTTTCCATGGTAAATTTTCCGTCGATAGTACCGGCGAGGTAAATATCTTCGGACTTGATTACACTCTGTGGGGTGATATGGTTTTCCTCGTTATATTTGATCTGTTTGGCGCGTCTCCGTGCTGTTTCGTCCATGGTGGCCTGCATCGATTTGGTGATTTTGTTGGCGTAGAATATCACCCGTCCGTTTACATGCCTTGCGGCTCTGCCGGCGGTTTGCGTAAGCGAGCGTTCATTCCTTAAAAATCCTTCCTTATCGGCGTCCATAATGGCCACCAAAGATACTTCCGGAAGGTCAAGGCCTTCACGTAGCAAATTCACCCCGACCAGTACATCGATAGTCCCGAAACGCAGGTCTTTAAGGATCTCCACGCGTTCGAGGGTGTGGACTTCGGAATGGATGTATTGTGTCCTGATACCGATCCGGATCAAATAGGAGGTGAGCTCTTCGGCCATTTTCTTGGTCAAAGTAGTAACCAGGACCCGTTCGCCTTTGGATACGGTTTGTTCGATCTCTTCCAGCAGGTCGTCCACCTGGTTGTCGGCGGGTCTTACTTCTATAACAGGATCCAGTAATCCTGTGGGTCGCACGACCTGCTCCACAATAACGCCGGAACTTCTTTCCAGTTCATATTTGGCCGGGGTTGCGCTCATGAAAATAGTCTGGCCTACCAGGTCTTCAAATTCGTTAAATTTGAGAGGACGATTGTCCAAAGCCGCCGGCAGCCTGAACCCGAAATCCACCAGGTTTTGCTTACGTGAACGGTCCCCTCCGTACATCGCACCTATCTGGGGTACGGTGACATGGCTTTCATCGATGACCATAAGAAAATCATCGGGGAAATAATCCAAAATACAGAACGGTCGCTGTCCCGGGTTTCTCTTGTCGAAATAACGTGAATAATTTTCAATACCGGAGCAGTAGCCTAATTCCTTCATCATTTCCACATCGTAGGTAACCCTGTCTTCCAGTCTTTTGGCTTCCAGATGTTTGCCTAAAGATTTGAAATAATCGATATGTACGCCGAGGTCCAGTTGTATTTGCTGTATGGCATCCTGCATGGATTCCTGGGAAGTGACGAAAATATTAGCGGGATAAATAGTGAGGTTATCGAGATTATTGATCTTCCCTCCCGAAACCGGGTCTATTTCATAAATACTTTCGATCTCATTATCCCAGAAAATGATACGGTACGCGAAATCATTATAGGGCGGAAAAATATCCACACTCTCCCCCTTAACCCTGAAACGGGAAGGTTCCAGTTCCAGTTCGGTACGCGAATAAAGGCTGTTGATAAGGGCATGAAGTAAGTTGTTCCTGTCGAGAACCATACCGGTTTGCAATTGGATCACATTCTTCCCGAAATCATCCGGATTCCCTATACCGTATATACAGGAAACGGAAGCCACCACGATGACGTCCCTTCTTCCCGAAAGAAGTGCCGAAGTAGTACGCAAACGCAGTTTCTCGATTTCGGTATTGATGGAAAGGTCTTTTTCTATATAAGTATTGGACGAAGGCAGGTATGCTTCGGGCTGATAGTAATCGTAATAGGAAACAAAATATTCCACCGCGTTATGCGGGAAGAATTGCTTAAATTCGCTGTATAACTGGGCTGCCAGTGTTTTGTTATGGCTCAATATAAGCGCGGGGCGGTTCGTCTCCTGAAGCATATTGGCTATCGTAAAGGTCTTTCCTGATCCTGTTACGCCTAATAATACCTGGGCATCGTCGCCGCGATTAATGCCATTGACTAATTCTTTAATGGCATGGGGCTGGTCTCCGCTTGGTTTGAACGGAGCTTCGAGTTTAAAATCCAAATCTGATCTCCTTTTATTTTAAAACTTTAGCCTGCAGGCCACGTGAAGCCAGTTCATCCACGATCAGGTTAAGTTGCTCCTGGTTTTGCAGGTCGACCGTGAAAATGATTAGTACGTAACCTATGGGCACTGATGTAATAGAACGTACATGTTCGATAGTTTGTATACTGATTTTCAGTTTTTGGAATAAATAGGTCAGTTTATTGAGTTCACCGGGCTGATCCGGTATCAGAACCTGCATAGTGGTCCGTAATCCTTCCTCCATCATTCCCTTTTCGACGATCTGTTCCAATAATGACATATTGATATTTCCGCCGCTGATGATCGGAACCACATTCATTCCTGAGAAATTGATTTTCTTATAGAGGATGGCCGCTAAAGAAGCTACACCAGAAGGTTCGGCCAGTAATTTTCCCCTCTGGAGAAGAAGATAAATGGTATTGGCCATTTCCAGGTCGCTTACCGTAACAATATCATCCACGTATTTCTGCATCAGCTTAAAAGTAATATCTCCTGGTTTTTTAACGGCGATACCGTCCGCAATGGTGTTGACATGCGGAATATCGACTACTTCTTTCTTTTTCCGGGAAGCGTACATGGAGGCGGCGCCTTCCGCTTCCACGCCGATAATTTTAATCTCCGGTTTAAGCGTTTTAAGCGCCATGGCCACGCCCCCGATCAGTCCGCCGCCTCCGATAGGCACCACGACAGCCTGTACTTCCGGCAACTGGTGAAATATTTCCCATCCAACCGTCCCCTGGCCGGCAATGATAAGCGGATCATTGAAAGGATGAATATAGGTGGCATCGTGTTTTTTACAATATTCCTGCGAAGCCGCGTAAGCCTCGTCGAAATTGTCTCCCTGCAAAATTACTTCCGCACCGTAATAACGGGTGGCGATCACTTTAAGCGGAGGAGTGAAACTCGGCATGAAGATAGTGCTCTTCACACCCAGTTCGCGGGAAGAAAAAGCGACTCCCTGTGCATGGTTGCCGGCGGAAGCTGCTACGACGGGACGTTTCTTTTCCTCATCCGTAAGATGGGATATTTTATTATAAGCACCCCTGACCTTAAACGAACCGGTAGTCTGCATGTTCTCCAGTTTCAGGAAAACATTACAGTTTCCCATCTGGGAAAAGGATTTGGTAGGTTGTAGCGGAGTAGTCTTGATAATGCCTTTTAAGGTGGCCTGGGCCGCCACGATATCCGAATATTTTATTTGGGCATTCATAGTGATGGGTTTTATGGTATAGTATGGATTTCACGAATGAATTTTAGAAATCCGGTATTTTTAATTCTTTAAGTTTCCGGTATATTTTGTCACAGGCACCTAAATTTTGTTGTACATATTCCTTGGATGACCTGCATACTTCCTCATAAGTTTCCGGAGAATTTTCAAATTCATATAATTTTTCGGTCATCTCCCGGCTCTTCCTGACCGAGTATGCCCCTCCGGATTTAATCAATGCCGTGGCTTCATTGAATTTCTGGTAATGCGGTCCGAAAAAAACGGGTACTCCGTAAACAGTTGCTTCCAGTATATTATGCAAACCGGTTTCAAAAGCCCCTCCGATGTAGGAAATATCGCTGTATTTATAAATCTTGTTCAACATTCCGATATTATCGATAATCAATATTTGGAAATCAGCAGGATTTTGATTTTTGGATTCGGAATAAGTGGTGACAGGATAATCTTCGAATAATTTTTTTATTTCTTTGATATGCTTCGTATCCACTAAATGGGGAGCTAAAATCAATTTATATGCTCCGGGAATCGCATCCATCACTTCTTTTAGTAGCTTTTCATCAGGTTTCCAGGTACTGCCTCCTACAATAAGTTTACCGCTATTTTTAAAGCTAATAACAAAATCCAATTGAAATTGTTGCATGGCAATCTCCATGACTCTGTCGAATCTGGTATCTCCCGTAACTTCCACATTTTCAATGTTTAAATTTTGAAGGAGCGCTTTTGATTGAATATCCTGAACAAAAAAATAAGTCACATTTTTGAGATGGGCGGCAAACCATTTTCCCCATTTTTTAAAGAAATACTGTCCGGGCCTGAAAATGGCGGAGATATAAAAAAAAGGAATATGATATTTATCCAGTCCATCCATCAGGTTGAACCAAAACTCATATTTGATAAAAAAGAAAGCTTCGGGTTTTACAATGTCCAGAAATTTCCGGTTATTCCGGGGCGTATCGACCGGAAGATAAGTAACGATATCTGCGATGGGATCGTTTTTCTTGATTTCATATCCGGAAGGGGAAAAAAAAGTGACCATGATCGTGTATCCGGGATGTTCCCTTTTTATCTTTTCCATTAGGGGCTTACCCTGTTCAAACTCACCCAGTGAAGCACAATGAAAACAAATGATATGTTCTAATTCCGAACATTTTTCTTCCAGTTCACGGAATACCTTTTTCACACCTCTACGCCGGAGATTGGCTTTGGCATTGAAGGGGGAAACCAGGATGACAGCGAGGTGATAGAAGAGGACAAATAGTGTATAAAAAAACCTCATCGGGATTAGAAAGTATAGAAATTGGTCGTTTTTTTCTTTTCATGCAGGGGAACCACCCAACCAATTTTAAGGCCTACGAGAAGGCTGAATTTATTTTTCATTCCTTCGGTAGGGCCTTCAGTGAAAATATAATTGCGATCCGGTTTGGTCCAGATCTCGTAAATCTCGATTCCGCCGTAAAAACTGGCTACACGCACTTTCTGCATGAACATATAGCCAATGAACTGGGACATGAAAAAGCCCGAAGAACGACGGTCGTACCCTTTTTTGTATTCATCGCTGAGTTGCGGGATATCATTCTGGAATATATTGATAAAGATCTTGTGCTGGAAGAATCCGAAATTAGTGTTGATCCATATCCCGGAGTTTTTCCATCTGTTCACGGGGATAATTTTACCGATACCCGCACCTATATTCCAGTATCTTCCCTCAAAATAAACGGTGGCACTCTGGCCGTTACCATCGATAATCTGGTTGTGGGAATTAAATACGTCGCCGAAAAGGGATTTCATAAATTCAATGTCGTTACGCTTCATTTTGGAACCGAACAGATAATTGAAATTGGCGCTCCATGTCCAGTTGGAAGCCGTCTTGTAGGTAAAACCGGTCCCGACATTAAAATTCCCTTTGAAAATTTCGGCTATTTGCCCTCCCGGGAAATGATATGCAAAATTTGCGCCTGTCCAGATCATATTAACGGCTGAATCGATGGCTGATTTGTCGTTTATCTGCGACTTGCCGGAAAAGGGTAAGAAGAATAACAAAACGGGAATCAAAATAGCAGGAAAACGCTTAAAAGAAAAGGTATCAATGGGCATTATATCAATTTGTTTAGATCATATAAACTCACTATGCAAAATTACCATAAATAATATAAACAGGTTGAAATTCGTTGAATTTTTTTATATCTTTGTCAAAAGTTTCAGTTCTTTCGGTAATTTAAAACAAACAATCATGAAAAATATTGTAGTTGGAATCGACTTTTCCGAGAATTCCCTCAGTTCATTACGCCATGCTACGGCTATTGCTTTGAAGACCGGGGGAGCGTTGCATCTGGTATGGGTAAAAACGGCCAGTATCATGAAAGGAGTGGAAGCGTTGAAAAAAGACTCACTGATCAACCTGGCGCACGAGGAGTTGGAGAAGCTGGTGAATGAGAGCAAGGCGGAAGCCCCTAATTCCCATATTCAAAGTGTTATCCTCGAAGGGAAGCCTTACCTTGAGCTCACCAGGTATGCAGCCAACCTGAAAGAATCCATGATTGTGATTGGGACCCATGGTATTTCCGGATTCGAGGAAAGGATTATCGGAAGCAACGCTTTCAAAACTGTTGGAGCTAGCACGGTTCCGGTATTGGTATTAAGGGAAGGTATTAAAATCAAAAGGGATATCATCCAGGTGCTGGTGCCTATCGACACGAGCTTCGAAACTTTACAAAAGGTAAAACCGGCGGTGGTGCTCGCCAAGCTTTTTGCCGCTAAGATCATACTTACGGGTTTTGTGCTGGAGAATAACGCGGAGGAAAGACATGTGGTTTCCGTCCAGGTGAAACATGCCGCAAAGTTATGCGCCAGAGCCAATATCAGGTATGAAGATTCTATAGTAAATTACAAGGGCAATATGGCTAAAGCGGTTGTTAAATACGGCAGCCAGCATGAGGTTAACCTGATGGTTATCATGCGGGAAGGGGAAGTGGATATTGCCGATATATGGTTGGGAAGCACCACGCAACAATTATTAAATACCTCACCTATGCCGGTACTGGTTATTCCGAATGTGAATCATTATTTAGTAACGAAATAAATCCTAAAACTTTATGAAAAAATTTTGTGTGACCATGGTCATTGCATTGTTAGCAATGGCGCATGTAAATCTACCGGCTTGTACTAACTTTATTATTACTAACGGTGCCAGTACCGACGGATCGAATATGGTGACTTACGCAGCCGATTCCCATACCTTATACGGAGAACTTTATTACAGGCCTGCGGCTACCTATCCTCCGGGAACTATGCTGGATATTATCGAATGGGACTCAGGTGAGAAAAAAGGACAAATACCCCAGGTTGCCCAGACTTATTCGGTAGTGGGGAATATTAACGAATTCCAGCTGGCGATCTCGGAAACTACTTTCGGAGGACGGGAAGAACTGGCTGTTCCTAACGGAATCATGGATTATGGCTCTTTGATATATGTGACATTGCAACGCGCGAAAAATGCCCGTGAAGCGATCATGGTACTGGATGGACTGTTGAATGAACATGGCTATTGCAGTTCCGGAGAATCTTTTTCGATTATCGATCCCAAAGAGTGCTGGATATTCGAACTTATCGGTAAAGGAGAAGAGATGAAAGACACCAAAGGTAAAACAGTAAAAGGATGGACTAAAGGTGCGGTTTGGGTGGCCCGGAGAATTCCCGACGGTTACATTTCAGGTCATGCCAATCAGGCCAGAATCACTACTTTCCCGTTAAGGGACGGCGTTAAATCCATTACCAATAAGGAAATGGCAAAGATCAATAATCCTGAAATCGAGACCGTTTATTCACATGACGTGATCTCTTTCGCTAAATTAAAAGGATATTATAACGCAAAAGCCGCTGATGCCGAATTCAGTTTCTGTGATGCTTACGCGCCGCTGGATTTTTCGGCTGCCCGTTACTGCGAAGCCCGCGTTTGGGCCGGATTCTACCGCTGTAACCCCGAATTAATGAAACCTTATGAAGACTATGCCCGCGGTGATAATCTTCAGAATCGTATGCCTCTCTGGATTAAACCGTCCAAAAAAGTATCCGTACAGGATGTCATGCAGTTGATGAGGGATCACTACGAAGGAACTTCCATGGATATGACCCAGGATCTGGGTGCGGGTCCGTATGCCTGTCCTTACCGTTGGAGACCCATGACCTGGGAATATAACGGCGAAACTTATCTTCACGAACGTGCTACAGCTACCCAACAGACAGGATTCTCATTCGTGGCGCAATGCCGTCCGGGATTACCTGACAAATTTGGTGGTATTTTATGGTTCGGCGTTGACGATGCCGCCAGCAGTTGTTACGTACCTATGTTTTGCGGTATTACGGAAATTCCCGAAGAATTCAGGGAAGGTAACGGATCCATGGTGGATTATTCACCTACGGCCGCTTTCTGGACTTTCACCAAAGTGAGCAATTTCGCTTATTCACGTTATAATGATATGATCAAACATATTAATGAGAAACAAAAAGCTTTTGAAACTTCTTTTGTGGATGATATCCGTCGGATGCAACAGGAAATGGTCGACCTTTTCAAAAGCAATCCTGCTGCTGCGCAACAACGGATCAATGAATATTCCAATGATAAAACCCGTGAGGTTTGCCAGGCATGGGAAGATCTTTTTGTCTATTTGCTGGTGAAGTATAATGACGGAAACGTTAAAAAAGAAGAAAACGGGAAATTCCTCAAAACCAAGGGAGCCGTGCAACATGCGGTTTCTCCCGACCATCCGAGATATCCGGATAAATGGTATAAGATGATCATCGAGGATTGTGGTCCCAATATCAAATATTACGATACCAAATTAAAATTGGAAAATTACAATTAATCGTTATCCGAGGCAAACCACTCTGCGAAAGAACGGTCTGTTTCACGCAATCTCAATGAAAAAAGCTGTACCTCGACGGGCAGCTTTTTTCGTATTCTTAATGCCATATCTTCCAGTAAATTTTCCGTGGTAGGCTGGTAGGGCAATAAAACGATCTTCTCGTAATGTTTTTTCAAAATAGAAATCAGTTCCCGGTCAGACTTTTCGTTCAGTAATAAGGCATGATCAAGTTGTCCTATAATTTCTTTGTGGACAATATTTTTCAGGTCGCCAAAATCAATGATCATACCTAGTTTAGGAGAAGTAGTATCCCGGATAGGTTCACCTATAACGGTTACGTCCAGATGATAGGAATGGCCGTGGATGTTTTTACATAAACCGTCATAGTCCGTTAGGGAATGGGCCATTTCAAAAGTAAACTGCTTGGTGATTCTGATCTTGGTCATGGTTATTTTGTTTTAATTTCGATACAATAAAAAGTCTTAACGTAAGTACATCAGGCAGTAAGTAAGGGTTTTTTCAGTTGTTCCACGATCCTGACCACTTCTTTCGCTTCTTTAACATCGTGAACCCTTAAAATATGGGCTCCCTTCTGTAGAGCAACAGTATTTAGTACCGTAGTTCCAATCAATGCATCATCGGGTTTAATACCCAGCAGGTTATAGATCATTGATTTTCTGGAAATTCCCACTAATAAAGGCAGATCCAAAACCGAGAAACTTTCCAGATTGTTCATAAGGAAATAATTTTGCTCTAACGTTTTTCCGAAACCAAAACCGGGATCTATCATGATATCATTGGCTCCCGCGTTTTTTAATTCGTCGATCTGTTTTGCCAGGAAATATAAAATATCACTGATGATGGAGTCATAGCGGGTATTGAGTTGCATGGATTCGGGCTTGGCCGTGGTGTGCATCAGGCAATACGGAACTTTTAATTTTCCGATCAGCGGAATCATGCCCGAGTCAAAAGTTCCTCCTGAGATGTCATTGATCATCGCGGCTCCTTCTCCGATAGCTATTTCGGCTACGGAAGCTCGCCAGGTATCGATAGAAACCGGAATATCAGGGAAATGCCGCAGAATGGTACCCAGACATTCTCTGATACGTGTTTTTTCCGTTTCTTCGTCCAGGTCGAGAGCTCCTGGACGTGTGGAAATAGCACCCAGATCCAGGATATCGGCGCCTTCGCTGACCACCTTTTGTACCCGATTCAGGAAAGCTTGTTCGTCCATGTACCGTCCGCCGTCATAAAACGAATCCTCAGTGAAATTTACGATTCCCATGATAACAGGGGTTTCCAAAGATAAAATCCTGCCGTTTACATTAAGTTCCATAGTCCGTTTTTTAGAGTGCAAATGTAGAAATAATATCTAAAAAGTGGAAGTGCGGAAAAGGGTATTGGCCAGCATTATTTCTTATGATATTTCCTTCGGCAACCTTATTTTGCATTGAAAAAAATTGTATTTTTGCCCCTAATTATAAAAAATCAGATAATAATAATATATAAATCAAAGAATTAGAATAAGAAATGAAAGTCTATCAAACAAAAGAAATTAGAAATATTGCCATCATTGGAGGAAACCGTGTAGGGAAAACCACTGTGGCGGAAGCTATGGCTTTTCATGGAGGTGTGATCAGCAGGCGGGGAAGCGTGGACGATAAAAACACTATTTCAGATTATCGTGAATTGGAACTGGAAAGACAACAATCAATCCAATCTACGGTTATGTACGCACAATATGAGGGCATCAAAATCAATATGATCGATTGTCCGGGATTTGATGACTTTATAGGAGAGACTATCGGAGCCTTGAGAGTGGCTGATTCGGCTTTAATGGTGATCAATGCACAGAATGGCGTGGATGTGGGTGCTGAAATCCAGTGGCGCTGGACTAAAAACATGAATCGTCCGGTGGTTTTCGTGATCAATCAGCTAGACCACGAGAAAGCAAACTTCGACGAAACCATCCGTCAGTTAAAACAATACTTTGGCGGTAGTGTGCTTCCTTTACAATATCCGGTAAATGCAGGTACAGGCTTTGACTCAGTGATCGATCTGCTCCAGATGAAACTTTTGAAATTCCCCGTTGGCGGAGGAAAAACAATTGTGGAAGATATTCCGGAAAGTGAAAAAAGTAAAGCGGAAGAAATGCTGAATGCCATGATCGAAGCGGCAGCTGAAAACGATGAAGCGCTCATGGACAAATTCTTTGAAGAAGGTACGCTTAGCGAAGAAGAAGTAGTACGCGGATTAAAACTCGGTATTGCCAACCGCGGTACTTTCCCGGTAGTTTGTGTCGCTTCAAAAAGTGACCAGGGCGTTACCAGGATGATGGAAATCATTAAAAACGCCTGTCCGGCTCCCGACGAAGTGGAAGGCGTTAAAACGTTATCCGGAAAAGTGCTGAATTGTAATGTGGCTGATCCCGCTGCGGCTTATATTTTTAAAACCGCCATCGAGCAGCATCTCGGAGAAGTTTCTTTTATGAAGATCTATGCCGGTGAAATTACCGAAGCAATGGATATGTTCAATCCCAATACCAATACCAAGGAAAGACTGTCGCAATTGCTCTGTATAGCCGGGAAAAACCGGGAAAAAGTAGAAAAAGCCGTGGCCGGAGATATTATTGCCACCATCAAATTAAAAGGTACCCACACTTCCAATACATTAGTGAAAACCGGTGATGATATTATTGAACCGACTGTTTATCCGGAACCTAAATTCCGTACGGCTGTAAGGGCGAAAAATAATTCGGATGATGAGAAACTCGGTGCCGTTTTAAATGAACTGGCTAAAACCGACAAAACTTTCCTCGTAGAATATTCCAAAGAACTTAAACAGATCATTTTATCTGGACAGGGCGAACAGCAAATGAACCTGATGAAATGGATCATCGAAAAAATCAATAAGGTCGATATTGAATATTATCCGACCAAAATACCATATCGTGAAACGATCACCAAACCTTCCGAAGCGATGTACCGTCATAAAAAACAATCCGGTGGTGCGGGACAATTCGGAGAAGTACATATGATGATCGAACCTTATTACGAAGGTATGCCGAACCAGACCAAATATCCGATCCGTGGAACGGAATCCCATGACCTTCCCTGGGGCGGAAAACTTGTCTACAACAACTGTATTGTGGGTGGTGCGATCGACGCCCGTTTTATGCCGGCTATCCTCAAAGGGATTATGGAGAAAATGGAAGAAGGTCCGCTGACAGGTTCCTATGCGAGGGATATCGTGGTTAGTGTATATGACGGGAAAATGCACCCGGTGGATTCCAATGAACTTTCATTTAAACTTGCCGGACGCCAGGCATTCCGCGAAGCTTTTAAAAATGCAGGAGCCAAGATATTGGAACCGATTTATGATGTGGAAGTTTTCGTGCCTTCCGACAGAATGGGTGATGTCATGACCGACCTTCAAGGTAGGAGAGGCGTTGTTATGGGAATGGACAGTGAAGGTGAATTCCAGACTATCCGTGCCAAGGTGCCGTTGGCTGAAATGAATAAGTATTCAACTACCCTGAGTTCGATTACCAGCGGTAGAGCATCTTATGGTATGAAATTCGCGGAATATCAACAGGTACCTGCTGATGTTCAGAGTGAGATCATTAAGAAATACGAAGAAGAAAACAAAGAAGAAGAATAGACCTTTTTTTCTTTTCATAAAAGGGATAATCCGATTTTTGGATTATCCCTTTTTATTTAAGGGATGTTTTATACCGCACCCTTAGTTCATCGAACGGTGTTATATAATTAAGCTGATTAGTTTCTGTTTCAAAAAGATTCTTCGCTTCTCTCCGGGTAATGCCATATGAAGATTTTCATTACTGTTGGCTGAGTTCATCGAAGCCAAAAGCACAGGGCACACGCATTTAGCTGAAGATAGTATAAGAACGTACCCTTCGATGAACTCAGGGTACGATAATTCCCGGTTCCTGTTTTTTTTATTAAATAAGGGAGAATCTTTGTCATCAAACCTAAGCTGTTCGATCAAATCTTTTTTGTACCTTTGCACCCTCATTCCGGACGCCTTTCGGAATCTGGGAAATATGATAATTCAAATTGTAAATTCCTATTAATCAGTTGTTTTATTCGCACCTTTATTTTAGGGATTATATAGTTGTACTTAATAAAAATGGAAAGGAAAAGCTATGGGACTGCAAAATAGACCAATCGAACTCGGTACGGAGAGTATTGGTAAGTTATTAAGACAATATGCCGTGCCCGCTATTATAGCGATGACGGCTTCCTCACTGTATAATATTACGGACAGTGTTTTCATTGGACACGGCGTAGGGCCTCTTGCGATTTCCGGTCTGGCGATTACCTTTCCCCTGATGAACCTCGCATCGGCTTTCGGGGCACTGGTCGGAGTGGGCGGTGCTACTTTACTGTCGATCCGGATGGGACAAAAAGACTATACGACAGCCAATACTATTTTGGGAAATGTGGTCATTCTGAATATTATCATAGGAATCCTGTTCACCATACCGACGCTGGTCTTTATTGACCCCATTCTCCGCTTTTTCGGGGCAAGTTCCGACACCTTGCCTTATGCACGTGATTATATGGAGATTATACTTTTAGGTAATGTACTTACCCATTTATATATGGGATTAAATTCGCTTCTCAGGTCGGCCGGCAATCCGCAAAAAGCCATGTACTGTACTATCGCTACGGTTTTAATCAATATTCCCCTGAATGCGTTGTTTATCTTTGGATTGGGCTGGGGAATCAGGGGAGCCGCCATCGCGACCATACTATCACAGGTCATTTTATTATTATGGCAGTTTAGGTTTTTTAGTAATAAGAATCGTTTTATCCATTTTAAGAAAGGTATTTTCAGACTGAAGAAAAAAATTGTAAAAGATACGCTTTCTATCGGATCCGCTTCTTTCTTCCTGAATGCGGCCTCATGCCTCATCGTAATCGTCATCAATCAGGGATTGATCCGTTATGGCGGAGATTTGGCCGTGGGAGCTTACGGCATCATTAACCGGATATCTTTCCTCTTCGTTATGGTAGTAGTGGGACTTAACCAGGGAATGCAGCCGATTGTGGGTTATAACTACGGCGCCAAACAATATGCCCGTGTCAATGAAGTACTGAAAAAAACAATTATCTGGGCAACGGTAGTCATGACTTTCGGATTCATAGTTATCGAATTATTTCCGAGAACCGTCGTCAATATTTTTACGACCGATCAGACCCTTGTCTCTTTGGCGGCGCAGGGATTGCGTATTGTGTTTATGATTTTTCCGCTCATAGGTTTCCAGATGGTGGTTTCAAATTTCTTTCAAAGTATAGGGATGGCGGGGAAAGCGATTTTTATGTCATTGAGCAGGCAAATTATCTTTTTATTACCTTTGTTGATCATTTTACCAAGATTTTACGGAGTGAACGGTATCTGGTATAGCATGCCTATTTCTGATTTTATCGCGAGTATCACGGCATTTATAATGCTCCTGTTACAATTCAGGAAATTTAAAAAAATATCGGAAGAGCCGGCTCATAAAACCGAACAGTCCTTAAACCCAAGTTAAATTACAGAGTATGTCAACACAACAGCATTGCGTTATTAACATTGGCCGCCAGTTCGGAAGCGGAGGTCGCCTGATCGGGGAAAAACTTGCCCACCAATTGTCTTTTTCTTTTTACGATAAAGAGTTGATCAATATTGCTTCCAAAGAAAGCGGGTTAGAGAAGGAATTTTTTGAAGAAGCGGATGAGAAAAAGCGTTTCGGCTTATTCGGAGGATTCCTGGGTTTACGTTCAAATCCGTTGGGCGATGAATTCCTTTATAATTATCTTAGTAATGAAACCCTTTTCAAAATACAAAGTGATGTCATACGGGGACTGGCAACGAAACACTCGGCTGTGTTTGTAGGGCGTTGTGCAGATTATATTCTAAGGGATCATCCTCGTTGCGTAAATATTTTTATCACGGCGGATCATGAGGACCGTATAAACCGGGTAATGGAAAGGCAGGAACTTCCACGTGAAAAAGTGGCCGACCTATTGGCTAAAACCGATAAAAAAAGAGCGGGATACTACAATTATTATACCAATAAATTGTGGGGAGTCGCGGAATCTTATGATCTTTGTGTTAACTCTTCTTTATTGGGTATTGATGAAACGGTCAATTTTATCAGTAAATTCGCTAAAGAAAAATTCGGATCTGACCAATGCCGGGATCAATAATTTAAAAGAAACGTTCCAGTAATACAGGATCTTTTTTCACGAAAGCTAAATAAGGAAGTGATTTCCGGAGGAAATATCTTTTGATAAATTTATTGAACAATGACGTGAAAAAACGCTGCGCGGGATTTATCTGTTCATGCAAGACTGAAAAATAGGTTTTAATCGTGTCATTTCTGAAATGGAGTATCTCATTCAGGCGGTCTCCGTCACAGTAATATCCGCAATGAAAGTTTTTCGTTGCAAAAGCATATTCCGGGAAATCCGGTTTTTTTAATCCGTAAATCCTGAAAGACCGGCGAAGGAATTCCCGGTAAGTCAGCCGGTTTTTATCTCCTCCTCCTAAATTAAATATTTGACCTTTCAATTCTTCGGTTTGATGTATAGCCGACACGAAAGCTTTTCCGGTATCATGGGGCGTTACGATTTCCATCGGGGTATCCAACGGCATTTCGAACATAAGACCGCTCATTTTATGGTTCCGGTATCCCATGACCGCCGATAACCGGAAAATGGTCCATGAAAGGGATGAGTCCGTCACCAGTTTTTCCGCTTCGATTTTAGTATGTGCATAATGGTCATGCTCGCAGGGATTCAATGTATCCTCAGTGGAGATCATCGGTGAATTGATACGATCTCCGTAAACGGAAATTGAAGAAGCGTACATAAAAAAGGCCTGCGGCGAATTCCGTTTTACCGCCTCCAGGAGATTCCGGGTACCTGTCACATTCACTTCGTACGCAAGAGCGGGATAATGGTCGGCTAACGGAGGTATGACAGCGGCCAGATGGATCACGACATCAATATTATGGGTCGCTTTCTCCACATCTTCTTTTTTTGAAATATCGCCATAGATAATATTAATATCGTTTTTGTAACGACGGAAAATTTTGGTGGAATGACGGGTTTGCCGGTCAAAAACGGTGATCCGGAACGACGGGTCGGTTATTAATTGGGATAACACTTCTTGGCCTACGGCACCTGATGCTCCGGTCAATAATATATTCTTTTCGTTAAAATTCATGGTTTCTATAACAGCTAATATTCTTGTTGATTTTTATTCCAATAAAGATATGACTAAGGAAATAGAAAATCTTTACTCTTAAGGAACGGGATTCCCTTAAATTAATTATATAAAAAGTGTTAATTTTTATTGACGTTTCCGGATTTTAAAAAATACAATAAAATCCTGTAATTGATGTTTATAAATCCTGGAGAATCAGGATCGAAACAGGTGAGTGGGATCAAGTTTCTCCGATACGATAAATAAATCAGAGAGGGAAACCTCTTTTTAGTATTTTTGCAACAAATTTTAGAAAGATGGAAAAACAAATGTTAGAAGAAAAAGTAAAATCGATCATCGAACAAATACGCCCTTTTTTGCAGAATGACGGCGGAGATATAGAATATGTGGAACTGACTGACGATAACATCGTGAAAGTAAAATTACAGGGTGCCTGCGGGTCTTGTCCACATGCAAAAGTTACGCTCAAACAAGGTGTCGAACAAACTGTCAAAGAACACTTACCTGAGATTACGGCAGTGGAGGATGTACTATTAGGATTTTAATAAACAGATTATGGGATTAAAATGTGGAATTGTAGGTATTACCAATTCAGGTAAGACCACCATGTTCAATTGTATATCCAATACCAAGGCCGCCATCACCGATTTCGCATACAGTACCAGTAAATCCAATATCGGTACCTGTTCGGTTCCCGATGAGAGATTGGCTAATATCAATACTTTTATTAAGGCAGAAAAGTTGGTTTATGCCACCCTGGATATCGTGGATATTCCAGGCCTTGCGAAAGGAGCCAATCAGGGAGAAGGGATCGGGAACAGTTTTCTCGGCGATGTCAGGCAGTGTGACGCGCTTATCCATGTGCTACGTTGCTTCGATGATCCCAACCTTCCTCATGTCGAAGGTTCGGTGGATCCGGTGCGGGATATTGAGATCATTGATTTCGAATTGCAGGTGAAAGATCTGGAACAGGTGGAGAGGAAGATACAACGAGTGGAAAAAGCGGCCAAGGTCGGTGATAAAACAGCCAAAAGAGATCTGGACGTATTGCTGAAATATAAGCAACACCTCGAGAATTTCCAAAACGTAAGAACTTTGGAAGCTACCGAAGAAGAAAAGTCAGTAGTTAAGGATATGATGCTGCTCACCGAGAAAGCCATGATGTACGTTTGCAATGTCAACGATGATGCCGCTGTTTCGGGAAATGCGTATGTGGAACAGGTAAAGGAGTATTTGAAAAACCAGTCTATGGAACCTCTTGTGATTGCGGGAAAAACCGAATCGGAAATTGCGGAACTGGATAATGAGGAAGACAGGTTGGAATTTCTTGCCGACGTAGGTCTTAAGGAACCCGGGGTAAACAGGGTGATCAGGGAGGCTTACCGGTTATTGAATCTCATCGCTTTCTTTACCGTCGGAGGAAAAGAAAACAGGGCCTGGACAATCCGGAAAGGAATGACCGCTCCACAGGCTGCCGGTGTAATCCACAGTGATCTGGAACGTGGTTTTATCCGGGCCGAAGTGATCAAGTACCATGATCTGGTCGAACTTGGATCGGAACAAAAATGTAAGGAAGCAGGGAAACTTTCCGTGGAAGGGAAAAATTATATCGTAGAAGACGGGGATATCCTTCACATACGCTACAATGTGTAATGCTTAAGGTATTTTCATGTATTTATGACTCTGGATCGAAACACTCCATTTGGGGTTTTTCAGAGCATATTCCACTACGACCTGCATCATTTTCTTAATATTACTCCATTCCGGCTGTAAATACAACAGGCAGTCCGGATTTACTTTACGGGCATTTTCTTCCGCCCACAGGAAATCATCCTCATCGTAAATAACCACTTTGAGCTCCTGGGCCGCCGCCAGTACTTCCGGTAACGGAGGAGCGTCTTTTTTAGGAGATAAACAGAGCCAGTCCCATTCTCCGTTCAGAGGTTCGGAACCCGAAGTTTCCAGGAATAATGAAAAGTCTAACCGATGCAAGCGGCTGCAAATGTAGTCCAGGTTATATAATAAAGGTTCTCCTCCGGTTACCACTACGGCCTTTGCAGGATTTTGCACTATCCTTTCAATAACTTCGTCGCTTTTTACCAAAGGATGTTTACTTGCATCCCAGGATTCTTTCACATCGCAAAAAAAACAACCCACATCGCATCCGCCAACCCTCAGAAAATAAGCGGGTTTTCCGGTATGGTAACCTTCTCCCTGCAAAGAATAAAATTCTTCCATAACGGGCAATAATTTCCCCTGCCTTTGTTCTTCTTCATATTGTATTGTATCTGCTGTCATATCTTTTCCTTCCCTTATTCGGGTATCTGGTCATAAAATTCTGCCGGCACCGGTCTGGCACGATTATATTTGCAATATTAGAAAAAAATACTGGATTTTAACGTAAAATATTTATATTTTTGCATTGGGGAAAAGAATCCCTTTTATCATTTATTGTTGTTACGAATTTATTTTATTTATAGATCTTTATGGATAATTTTATAGTATCTGCCCGTAAATATCGTCCTTCAACGTTTAATTCCGTGGTAGGTCAGCAATCCATCACTTCCACTTTAAAAAATGCCATTAGAAGCGGACAGGTAGCGCAGGCTTTTCTTTTTTGCGGTCCCCGTGGCGTAGGAAAAACCACCTGCGCGAGAATTTTTGCCAAAGCCCTGAATTGTGAGCATATGACGGAAGATTTCGAACCTTGCAACGAATGTCCTTCCTGTAAACAATTCAATGAATCGACCTCTTTTAACGTATATGAACTGGATGCAGCTTCCAATAATTCCGTGGAGGATATCCGCGCGTTGGTTGACCAGGTCCGTATCGCGCCGCAGGGAGCCAAATACAAGGTCTATATCATCGATGAGGTTCATATGCTGTCCAACCAGGCATTCAATGCGTTTCTGAAAACCCTGGAAGAACCTCCCGCATATGCCAAATTTATATTGGCCACTACGGAAAAACATAAGATCATTCCCACCATACTTTCACGGTGTCAGGTTTATGATTTTAAAAGGATCAAGGATGACGATATGATCCGTCACCTTCAGTTTGTGGCGCAAAGTGAAGGTGTGCAGGCTGAAACGGAAGCTCTCCGCGTGGTAGCGGCAAAAGCGGACGGAGCTTTACGGGATGCCTTGTCCATATTTGATCAGTTGGTAAGTTTTACCGGGAATAACATTACCTATGAGGCAACCATTGAGAATCTTAATGTATTGGATGTAAACCAGTATATCCGGATGACCGATTATCTTTTCAGCGAAGATACCAATTCTTTCCTGCTGCTTTTTGATGAAATCCTGGCGAAAGGTTTTGACGGACAACATTTCATTTCCGGACTGGCTACCCATTTCCGGAATTTACTGATGGCCCAGAGTAACGAAACCATCCGGCTTATCGAAGTGTCGGAAAGTGTAAAAAATAAATTTGGGGAACAGGCTAAAAAAGTCGACAGGCAATTATTGTTGAGAGCGTTGGAGTTATGCAACCAGTGTGATTTTAATTACAAGTTATCCAATAGTAAACGTATCTCGGTAGAAATTTGCCTCATGCAAATCAACGCCAATTATCTCTATAAGGCCAAAGCTGTAGTCAGGCAATCACGGGAGAGATAATCATAAACCAGATACGGCAGCCGCTCAGGATCCTAATATGCCCCGGCAATCAAGCCGTAATTTCGTGCCGCCCCCTACCAATGCGGTAAAAAAATCGCCATCTATCAAGGAATACATCAATGATGCTCCTATAGTGAAAGCTACTGAAAAACCGGAGACTGAGAATGTGCCGGAAAGTATCGACCTGAGTACCGTAATACCTCCCACAGTGGAAGCTAAAGAGCCGGATATTGAAAATCCTCTGCCGGATGTTCCCGCAGAAATTGAGATTACCGGTACATGCCAGGGAGCGGAGGCTGAAAAAGTACAGGAATTATCGACAGTATCGGAAGAAGAAAACATACTTCCAACTCCGGAAGCTGAAAGTTTTGAGGTCCACTGGAGTAAAGTGGTAGATACCTGTTTTCAAAAATTGCCCACGGTGTATTATTCATTAAAAGAATATCTTCCTGAGATTACCAATCAAACATTGGTCATCAAAGTGCGGAATATGCTCCAGAAAGAGCAGATCGAGGAAAAAACCCGGGAGATCATGGCTTATTTGCGTAACCATTATGACAACAGCATTAACGGTATGGAAGTATTGATCGACGAAGAGCTTGAGACCAAAGTGAAAATACTGGATAACAGAGACAAACTTAATATATTGAACGAACAGAATAATAGTCTTCCGGAATTTATGAAAATCCTTAACCTGGTAATAAAAGAATAACAATACCATGAAGAAAAAAACTCTTTTATTGGCCTGTATCATGATCGGGATATCTTGGTTACATGCCCAGCAATTTGCGATTCAGGGTGTGCACTTAAACAGGGCGGTTCCGGATGGACGGGTGGATAAAGTTTGGGAAGGCCTGGATATGGAACAGGGTTTTTCCGGGAAGGATGTGATTATCGGATTTACGGACTGGGGTTTTGATTTTACCCATCCTGTTTTTTATGATACGGCTATGACGGAATATCGTGTACTACGCGCCTGGGACCAGTACAGGAACAGCGGTCCCTCGCCGTCGGATTTCTCTTACGGAACGGAATTACGGGGAAAAGAGATGTTGCTGGCCGCACAAAGCGATACATCCAATGTATACGGGTATGGTTATCACGGGACACATGTGGCTTCCATTGCCGCCGGAGCGGGAGCCGGTACCCGTTATCGCGGGGTGGCTTATGGCGCTGATATGCTTTTCGTCTCTATACTGGTCGATGAAAATGCCATCATGGATGCCTTCAGGTGGATGCACCGGGTGTCCCTGGAAGAACATAAAAGATTGGTCATTAATATGAGTTGGGGACTGTATTATGTCGGAAATATGGACGGCACCGGCCGGATGGCTGACCTGGTAGATTCCCTTTCCCGGGAAGGGGTGGTTTTTGTGACAAGCGGGGGAAATAACGGTGATGTAAGGTTTCATTTGGGACACACTTTTTCCGGTACTGCTGATACAATCCATTCTCAGATAGGCTATGCTTCCGGGAGCGACCGGCAATGGGGACAGTCTGTTTCAATGTCAGGCTCACCGAATACTTCTTTTTCATTCGCAATTTCATTGCTTAATAGTTCAAATGAACAGGTAGCGGTTACTCCGTTCTTTGATACACGTTCGGGAGATTTTTATCAAGATACCCTGCTCGTGCCTCAGGCGGGAGACACCATGTACTATAATTTCCATATGGAAGCGTCCAATCCGTATAATGCCCGTCCCCAGGTTCGGTTAAGGGTGAAAAAAGCCTTGACCAATAAATATAAATGGGTCCTGACTGTTGCGGCCGAAAACGGGGAATTCCATGCCTGGAATCTTATAGAATTGACCAATGACGTGGGAAACTGGGGCGGACCGTTTGTGGCGTTGCCGGCAGAAGGCCAATGGATAGGCGGAGATTATGGTTATGGCATCGGAACGCCCGGAAATATCCAAAGTTTGATTACGATCGCGGCCCACGCTTCTTCCTATACTTTGGACGGAGGAGGTCAGATGGGTGGCATGATCGCGGATTTCTCCAGTTACGGTCCCACTATTGACGGTCGTATGAAACCGGAAATATCCGCTCCGGGAAGGAATGTAATAGGGGCCTTATCCAGTTTTACGGATCAATATTGGGGTACTATTAGCCGAAATGTGGAATTTAACGGTAAAATTTTTCAATTCGTTCCTCTGTCCGGTACTTCGATGTCCTCTCCTTTTGTAGCGGGCGTTGTGGCGCTTATGTTGGAAGCCAATCCTTATTTAACCCCTTCCCAGGTCAAGCATATACTGACGGAGACGGCCTATCAGGATCAGTTTACCGAACAAGGCGGAACAGAACGGTTCGGTTATGGGAAGATGGATGCCTGGAGTGCCGTGATGAATGCCTTTCAAACTATAGGAACTTCCGGGTTTACGGTTGAAGATGCCTCCATTAAGATGTATCCGAATCCGGCTTCCGGCTATGTTCATATCGTAATCCGGTCCGAATACCGGAATTTTGAAATGGAAATATTCGATTTTTGCGGTAAACTACTTGAAAAACAAATAATAAATACCGGCGTTAATACCATATCCACCCAATCTTTAGTTCCGGGATGTTACTTCATCCGGATTTCCGATGGGAACAATGTGTGGGTGGAAAAACTGATTAAAAATTAAGATTGACAAGGATAATGGATACTCATATTTCTCCCGAATATTTGGAAAAGAAAGAGATATTACGACGATATAAAGAGCTGCTTTCCAATATGTATAATAAGACTACCAAAGAGCAGCGGAAAAATATTAAGAAAGCTTTCATGATGGCTGAAAATGCGCATCAGAATATGCGCAGGAAAAGCGGTGAACCTTATATATACCATCCTTTGGCCGTGGCTAATATCGTAGCGAAAGAACTGAATTTAGGAACTACCTCCGTAGTTTGTGCCCTTTTACATGATGTGGTGGAAGATACCGAAATCGAACTCAGCGTCATCAGGGATATTTTCGGGGAGACCGTGGCTACCATTATTGACGGGCTGACTAAAATAGATGACCTTCAGTTAGCCAATGATACCTCTATACAGGCTGAGAATTTCAGGAAGATTTTTATTTCCATGTCGAATGATGTGAGGGTTATCCTTATCAAGCTGGCCGATCGTCTGCATAATATGCGTACTCTTGAATTTATGCCCGAAGAAAAGAGATTGAAGATCTCTTCCGAAACCTCTTATTTTTATGTGCCGATAGCCCATCGTCTGGGATTGTATAAGATCAAAAGCGAACTGGAGGATTGTGCCATGAAATATACGGATCCCATTGCGTACAATCAGATCGCGACCAAGATCAGAAGTTCCGAAACCGAAAGGCAGTCCATGATCGAAGAATTTGTGGAACCGATCAACCAGCGACTGGTCCAGGAGGGTATCAAAGCTGAAATGTCGAGCAGGATCAAATCAATCTATTCGATCTACGAGAAGATGAAGAAGAAAAAGGTCCAGTTTGAAGATATATACGATATTTTTGCCGTAAGATATGTATTCGATTCGGAACCTAAGGATGAAAACAGGATTTGTTATGCCATCGCGGATATCGTGAAGAAATTATATCATACCAATCCGACCCGTGAGAGGAATTTCCTGACCACGCCCAAGTCCAATGGTTACCAGTCCCTGCATGTGACTGCCATGAGCAATAGCGGCAAATGGATCGAGGTACAGATACGTTCCAAAAGAATGGATGAAATTGCGGAGAATGGTTTTGCCGCACATTACCGCTATAAGGAAGATCATCGCAATCCCGACGAATATGATAACAGGGTAGAGGACTGGCTAACTAAAATTAAAGATATCCTTAAAAGCCAGGATGTCAGCGCGCTCGATTTCCTGAATGAAATAAAGCTCAATTTGAACCTGAAGGAAATTGTCATTTTTACACCGAAAGGTGATACCAGGGTGCTTCCTTCGGATTCCACGGTACTTGATTTTGCCTATGAATTGCATACCAATATCGGGAACCAGTGTATCGGGGCAAAAGTTAATTACAATATTGTACCGGTCGATTACGTGCTAAAGAACGGGGACCAGGTGGAGGTGATCACTTCTAAAAAACAAAAACCCAAAGTCCAGTGGCTTGAGTTTGTTAAAACCTCCCGGGCGAAAGAATCGATCAAAGAAGCGATAAGGGTTGAACAGAAGAAATCTTCCCGGGCAGGAATGCAGATACTGCAAAATATCCTGGAGGAATTGGGCTTTGAATATGATTCACAAACGACCGGCCGGCTTCAGTCAGGTCTGAAAATCAAATCCCCGATCGAATTCTGGAGTTTTGTGGCCCAGGGAAAACTTACCAAAGAGAGGGTCAGAAAGATCCTGTCTAATGAAAAGAACAGTGAAGTGGAGGTTTTCCAGAAAAAAGTATCCGACGAGATTACCAGTAAATCACTCGAAGACATTATCAATGAAGAGCTGGCTACCAATCCGGAGATATTTATGCTCGACGATACTTCCGAAAAGATCAGGCATGTGGTGGCTCCCTGCTGTAAGCCTTTACCGGGAGATCCGGTTGTCGGTTTCCAGATGGATAACGATGTGATCGTAATTCACCAGACCAATTGTCCCAAAGCTATCGAGCAGATGTCGAAGTTCGGGAACCGTATTATTAAGGCCAAATGGCGGAAAGAACAGAAAGTTGCTTTTCTGTCGGGCTTAAGGATCTATGGTTTCGACAAGAAAGGAATGATCAAAGATATCGTGGATGTAGTCTCTTCCCAAATGGACCTTAATATCCGCTCCTTTAATATCGAAACACAGGGCAATGTTTTTACGGGGACTATCATGCTGTATATCCAGAACGTCAAATCGCTCCATGAGCTTACCGAAAAATTGAAAAAAATAGATAATGTGGAGAGGGTTGCGCGGATCGGATTTGAAAATGAATGATAAAACGATAGGTTATCCTGGCTCCTTTACCTGTTTTTTCCTAAAGAATCCTAATAGATGTTAATCAATGTGAAGAGAGTAAATTGCTTAATATCATGTATATAATTCCGGTTATTTAAAAAAAGGAAAAACAAAAAGTTATCTGAATAAAAATAATAGTATATTTGCAAGCTAAATTTTAAAATTAAGAAACTATGGCAGAAATTAATGAAAAAGTTCAGGCAATTATTGCTGAAAAACTTAGTGTTGACGTTGCAGACGTAACCCCTGATAAGAGTTTCACCAATGATTTAGGTGCCGATTCATTGGATACGGTAGAGTTGATCATGGAATTCGAAAAAGAATTTGGAATTTCTATTCCGGATGATCAGGCAGAAAAGATTTCGACCGTTGGAGATGCTATCACATATATTGAAAACAATATTTAACACCGGCATTTCCTTTTTATTTTAATGAGTCTTAAAAGAGTTGTTGTTACAGGTTTAGGCGCCCTTACTCCTCTTGGAAATAATGTTCCCCGGTTTTGGGACAATCTTTTGAAAGGAGTCAGCGGTGCCAATCCTATAACACACTTTAATCCTGAGAAATTTAAGACTCGTTTTGCTTGCGAGTTAAAGGATTTTGATATCCTTCAATATATAGACAGAAAAGAAGCCCGGAAAATAGATCCCTGTACACAGTATGCGCTTGCCGCCACTTACGAGGCACTTGAGAACAGCGGTATACAACTGGATAAGGTGGATCTTGAACGGGTAGGCGTTATTTTAGGGACCGGTATCGGTGGCATGACTACCGTGATGGAGCCCCTCGAAGAATTTTTCAGTTCCGGAGGCGTACCGCGTTTCGGACCTTTTTTTATTACGAAAGTACTGGCCGATATGATCCCCGGGATTATATCCATCCATTTTGGTCTGCAAGGGCCTAATTATACCACGACTTCGGCATGTGCTTCTTCGGCCAATGCCATAGTGGATGCTTATCATTTCATTCAACTGGGTAAAGCGGATATCATCATTTCGGGAGGATCGGAAGCCTGTATTTCCGAACCGGTACTGGGAGGGTTTAATGCCATGCACGCTTTATCCACCCGTAACGACGATTATGCCACGGCATCCAGGCCGTTCGACCTGGACCGGGATGGTTTCGTAATGGGTGAAGGTTCCGCCATATTGATTTTGGAGGAATATGAACACGCCATAAGACGCGGCGCCCATATTTATGCTGAAATAGCGGGTGTCGGGATTACTGCCGATGCCTATCATATCACATTACCGCAACCCGAAGGAAGAGGAGTGATCAGATGTATGAAACAGGCTGTAGAAGACGGAAAAATGAAACTGACGGATATAGATCACATTAATGCTCACGGTACTTCCACTCCGCCGGGCGATATTACCGAATGTAAGGCCATCGAGGATCTTTTCGGAGAGCATACGCCTAATGTTCTGGTTACCTCTATTAAGTCTATGACGGGACACCTGCTGGGAGCAGCTGCCGCCGCCGAAAGTATCGCAACCATAATGGCGCTCCAGGAAGGCATTGTCCCTCCGACCATCAATCAATTTACCGTTGATCCGAATATCCCTGAATTAAATTTTGTAAGAAATAAAGCTGTCAAAAAAGATATACATGCCGCGATATCCAATTCATTCGGATTCGGCGGCCATAATGTTTCTATTTTATACAGAAAATACGAATCATAATTAAAAGGAGTTGAATTTTAGTATTTCCAGAAGGGATAGTAAAGACAAACTTATTGTTAAGTATATTCGAAATATTTTTGGATTTAACCCCAAAAATATTGAATTGTATAAGATTGCCTTTACCCATCGTTCCTCCTCCGAGAAAAACAGGATTGGAGGTACCCTTAACAACGAACGTCTGGAGTATTTGGGAGATGCGGTATTAAGCGCTGTTGTGGCGGATTTCCTGTTCAAAAAATTTCCTCTTTTCCCTGAAGGTCCCCTCACCGAGATCAGATCCAAGATAGTATGCAGGGACAGGCTCAACCAGTTATCCGAAAAGATAGGTCTCAGCCGCCTGATCACCATTCAGGAAAACATACATGCCAAATCCGCGAGCGGCGATGCTTTTGAAGCGCTTGTGGGAGCCATGTATCTGGACCAGGGCTATGTTAAAACCCGTAATATCCTGATCAAGAAAATCATCCTCACACATCTTGATATCGATTCTATCGTTCTGGAAGAAAAAAATTTCAAGAGCAAGATCATTTCCTGGTCGCAAAAAAACCACAAAAAAGTGGAATTCACCCATACTGACCACCATAATCATTCCCATAAAAAATTATTCAAAGCCAGTTTGTTCGTCAACGGGAAATTGCTGGGAGAAGGGCTTGATTATACCATAAAGAAAGCCGAACAAATAGCCGCCCAGAAAGCATGGGAATGGATACAGGAAAATGACCCTAACGGGCAAAAAAATAATTGATCATTATTCGAAGGAGGGATCTCCCTTCAATAAACTTTGATATTCACTTTCCATCCGGAAAAAGAGCTCGGGTCGCATACTGTTATTCAGGTTCCGCGCGGGAATGCTCTTTTTTTCCGCCAGTAAATCCTGATCCTTTTGTTGCAGGAATTTACTGATCTTCACCTCCGCGTGGCAGAAAAGTTCCTGGATAAACAAGATCCTTTTTTTGTCGGCAGAAGAGGAACCGTTCAATATCGGCGAAATGTCGTAACAATGAATTTTTTTCTGCCGGCACAGGAAAGAGATGAATTCATCGATATTCTGCTCTTTCTCTGTAAATATCAGGATAAGGTAATCGAATATGACGGCTGGATTTATATGAGGATATACCGGGATTTTATGTAGAAAAGTTCCCTGACGGTTGAATATGTAAAACGGTTCTTCAAAAAGGGAAAGGGTTTGGAACTGCAGGTCTTTTTCTTTATTGGATTTTAAAAGATAAGCATCGTTGAAACCGAAAGTTTTGTTTTCAAGAATGATCATGTTCATCTTCTCCCGGTTTGAGAACGGAGAATACATCATCCTGAAAGAAGCTCCCAAATCGGTAACGGCAGGCTCAAATTCACCTAAATACGAAAAACTACCCTGACAAAATCGCTGTACTTTAAGTGTAAAAGGGTACAGGCCTAGGTCCGATTCGGCGCCCAGGATATAATAATTCCGGGTAGTGCCGAAAAAATCGGTGATACCTATGCTGGGAGTTTTCTTCTTTTTCATCCGCGCAAAATTAATCTATTTTTTTATCATAAAACATACGCCGTCTATACTAAATCATCCCACACGTCCATAATTTGTTGTATTTTTGCATCCTAAAAATGGATAATGAGACAGAACCTGTTTTTAATTGTAGTACTCTTTTTTTCAGTAAATTACCTCTCCTCTCAATCATTTTCGTGGATTATGGATACGGAGAAAGGATATGAGATTCCTGTCGGCACAGGAAATTGTGAGGAATTGGAAACAGGAGAATTTTATGCGGAAATGAAGGAGGCTTATAACGATTATAACCCTGATCAGCTTTTTTTAAAACAAATAGCGGAAATCAGTAAATCATACTATGAGTTGCAAGCCACGATCGTATTTGGGGCATGGTGCGGTGATTCCAGGGAACATCTTCCCCATTTTTATAAGGTACTTCATGAAAGTAATTTCCTGGATATGGACAGGATAACTTTAGTGGCCTGCGACCGTGACAAAAAAGCCGGGGATACGGATATCGGCAATCTGGATATAGAATTGGTTCCTACCTTTATCATTTATGACGGTGACAGGGAATTGGGTAGGATCATTGAAACACCTGTGAAATCATTGGAAGAAGATATTTACAACATACTAAGTCTAAAAGATTAATCTGGAGAAAGTTATATGCTATTGGTTAAGACGATCGACGAATTGAAGGATGTCCTTTTCAGGATCAAAAGCAACGGGAAATCAGTGGGTTTCGTGCCGACGATGGGAGCTTTACATGAAGGACACCTGGCCCTGATAAAAAAAGCACGGAAAGAAAATGAAGTGGTGGTCTGTTCTATCTTTGTAAATCCGATACAGTTCAACAATGTTTCGGACCTTCAGAAATATCCCCGTGATCTGGACAGGGACAGTGACTTACTGAGCTCTTATACGGATATTATATTTGCCCCTTCCGTAGAAGAAGTTTTTCCGGATGTTCCCGAGGAACATTATAATTTCGGGGAACTGGATACTACCATGGAAGGCGCTTCCCGGGCAGGTCATTTCAATGGCGTGGCCATCATCGTGAGAAGATTGCTGGAATGGATAAAACCGGATAAAGTATATTTTGGGGAAAAAGATTTTCAACAACTGGTCATCGTCAAAAGAATGGTACAGGATCTGCAAATACCCGTCCAGGTCATTTCATGTCCTATAGTCCGGGAAAATAACGGATTGGCCATGAGTTCCCGCAATGAACGCTTATCTCCCGAAGAAAGGAATATGGCCGGTAATATGCACCATATTCTGGATAAATCCACGAAGTTCGGGCCTGTTCCGGTAAAACAAATCAAAGAATTCGTCGTTTCTGAAATAGCGCGTTATCCGTTATTCCGGCTGGATTATTTTGAGATTGTGGATGACCGTGACCTGCGTCCCGTAGATGATATGGACCGGCATGAAGGAGTGATCGGGTGCGTGGCGTGGTATATAGGCGATGTGCGCCTGATCGACAATATAAGATACAAATAATGGAGAATGACCGGTTTTCCTCATCATTAATCAGGTAGATTCACCAAAATCAATAAAAATGCAAATCGAAATCCTTAAATCAAAAATACATCTGGCGACCGTCACCGAAGCCAATCTGCACTACGTGGGCAGTATTACCATAGATGAAAATTTAATGGAAGCCGCCAATCTGATTGAGAATGAGAAAGTTCAGGTATTAAATCTTAACAACGGAGAAAGATTCGACACCTATGTTATCAAAGGTGCCAAGGATTCGGGAGTCATTTGCCTGAACGGACCCGCGGCGCGCAAGGTGGCAGTGGGAGACCAGGTTGTGATTATCTCCTATGGACAAATAGATTTTGAAGAGGCCAAACAATTTAAACCTTTTATCGTTTTTCCTGATAAAAATAATAAGATATAATCATGTATAAATTAGTACTGGTCCGTCACGGACAAAGCGAATGGAACGAGAAAAATCTTTTTACGGGGTGGACGGATGTCGACCTTACCGAACGGGGAATCAGGGAAGCCCGCGAAGCGGGAAGATCTTTAAAAGAAGCCGGCTTCCAGTTCCGTTATTCGTATACTTCGCTGTTAAAAAGAGCGATCAAGACCAATAATATCCTGTTGGAAGAAATGGATCTTTTATGGATTCCCGATGAGAAAACATGGAGACTCAATGAAAAACATTACGGTGATCTTCAGGGTATGAATAAAACGGAAATGGTGGATAAGTTCGGGGCTGATCAGGTACAGTTGTGGAGAAGGAGTTATGATGTAAGACCGCCGGCCATACCGGAAGATGATGAGCGTCATCCCAAGCATGATCCCCGTTACGCCGGTATCCGGGAAGAGGGTGCCATGCCCGGGACGGAGGCACTGGTCGATACTACCGACAGGATCATCCCGTTATGGGAAAATGAAATATCCCAAAAACTGAAAACTTATAATGAAGTGTTGGTCACTGCCCACGGTAACAGCCTGCGGGGTATTATAAAATATTTGATGGATATTTCCGATGAAGAAATCGTCTCCCTCAATCTTCCGACCGGAATACCTTATGTATTGGAAATGGATGATAGTTTTAAAGTGACTAAAGATTATTTCCTGGCCGATGAGGAAACCTTGAAAAAATTGATGGATGAGGTCGCCAATCAAACTAAAAAGAAATAGTGATATTAAAATATTTAACCGGCTTATGGCCGGTTTTTTGATGCAATTAAAGGAGATAATGATTAAAAATTAGTATAATTGAATACGTTTTCGAATATTAAAAACATTTTACATCTTATTCAAACGTTTTTATTTCTACGAAAAAAATTGTACCTTTGCCAGCCTTATGTGATCATTTTAGATTTAACCTTATAATTAAAAACAGTTGTTTATGAAAAGAAACGTCATTATTATTGGAGCTGCCGGAAGAGATTTCCACAACTTCAATACATTTTTCAGAGGAAACAAGAATTACAATGTTGTGGCTTTTACCGCAGAACAGATCCCCGGAATTGACGGAAGACCTTATCCTGCAGAATTAGCCGGTAAAGATTTATATCCGAAAGGTATTCCGATCTATAAAGAATCGGAATTGCCCGAATTGATCAAGAAATTAGATGTGGATGAGTGTGTTTTCGCTTATAGCGATAAACCGTATAACTATGTAATGCGCGTTAGCGCTATCGTCAATGCGTCCGGAGCTGATTTCGTTCTGATGGGACCCAAAAATACCATGATCAAATCTAAAAAACCGGTTATCGCTGTTGGTGCTACCCGTACCGGTTGCGGAAAATCACAAACTTCCAGAAGAATTATCGAGATCCTTACCGGAATGGGCCTTAAAGTAGTGGCGGTTCGTCATCCTATGCCTTATGACCCGGATTTGAATAAACAAAAAGTACAAAGGTTCGCAACCGTTGAAGACCTTAAAAAACACAATTGTACCATCGAAGAAATGGAAGAATACGAACCTCACGTGGTTACCAAAAGGAACGTGATTTATGCGGGCGTTGATTATGAAGCGATCCTTCGTGAAGCCGAAAACGATCCCGACGGATGTGATGTTGTATTGTGGGATGGCGGAAACAACGATTTCCCCTTCTATCAGCCGGATTTAATGGTAGGCGTTGCCGACCCGTTGCGTCCCGGCGCTGAGATCAGTTATTATCCGGGTGAAGTGGTAGCCCGTATGGCTGACGTAATGGTGATCAATAAAATTGACTCCGCATGCCTTGAAAATATCATTGAAGTACGCAAAAACCTGGCTGCCATCAATCCGAAAGCTATGGTGATCGATGCCGCTTCAACCCTTACTATCGATAAACCGGAACTGATAAAAGGTAAAAGAGTATTGGTGGTAGAAGATGGTCCGACATTAACCCACGGTGAAATGAAAATCGGAGCCGGTACCGTAGCAGCGATGAAATGCGGTGCGGCCGAACTGGTAGATCCCAGACCTTACGTGGTAGGTGAAATTAAAGGAACTTTCGAAACATATCCTGAAATCGGAACATTACTTCCGGCTATGGGTTATGGCGACAAACAAATGAAAGACCTTGAAAAAACCATTGCCAATACACCTTGTGATGCCGTTGTGATCGGAACCCCGATCGATCTGCCAAGGTTTATTAAAATTAAACAACCTGTGGTAAAAATCGGTTATGAACTACAGGAAATCGGCAAACCCAACTTGGAAGACGTTTTAGCGGATTTCGTTAAGAAATTTAAAATCAAACCGGGTAAGAAAAAATAATCCGGTAGTATATACTTAAAGCGGCTTTTAAGCCGCTTTTTTTATGCCCGGTTCCCAGTTTGAAAAAGAAACCGTTTTGGCATCCGGACTTTTCACCGGTTTCAAAACCATCAGGTGAAATTAAACATTATGACTATTGGCACGTTTAATAATCAAAATATGTTACACTTAATATAATAGCTATGGCAACGTCAAAATGTCCCAAATGCGGTAATAATACTTTTTTGGTGGAAAAATTAATGCCTGAAAATGACGGTCAGGAGATCAAAGTATTGTATTGTTCGAATTGTCATACCATTATCGGGCCGATTTGTTTCAGCCGGGCAGTGGATAATATTGATTCTATAAAAACGAAAATAGAAGATATAGAAGAAAAAGATAATAATACATCCTGTATGTAATATTATAATGAATTGGTTAATGATTAAAAAGCCGGTGTTAAACCACCGGCTTTTTTTATTTATCTGTCGCTTCTATAACACGATCTGATCAAGTCGCTGATTTACTTTTTCAATGTGCGTGCCATTTTCCCTCTCGGATTTATTATTGCCGAATCCGGGAATAAAATTGGCGTTAGGTACGGCTTCTTTGAGGTCTTTTACGAAAGTGCCTTCATCCCCGCCGCCACAGGTATAAAACGGAATAATCGTTTTTCCGGAAAAATCATAAGAATCCATAAAGGTGAAAACCGGCGCGGCCGCGGTACCGAACCAGATAGGACTGCCGATGAAAACCACATCATAATCTTTCATTCCGGTCACTTTATTTTTCAGTTCCGGACGATAACCCGGGTTGGTTTCCATTTCGGCTTTTACCATGGCGATCACTTCCTGGTCATTATCCGGATAGTTGTTGACCATTTCGATTTCGAACAGGTCGCCTCCGAATTTATGATGGACCTGTTCCGCCAAAGCGCGGGTATTGCCGAAAGAATGGGAATAATAGACGATCAGGATCTTTTTCCCGTTACTTTTTTCATTATCGGTTCCCCGGCTCGTTTTGTTATTCTGGCAACCTGCTATCAGCAGACAAAGGGTTACAATGGATAAAAGTTTTATTTTCATATCTATCTTAATTAAGTAATGTAAAATTTCCTGTAATCGGATACAAAGATATCGAATTTCCGATACGGAAAGAAATAATTTAAGATTATTTAACATTGCCGGCGTTTTAGCATCTTTCCGGTTTTAAAATGTAACTTTAAGGAAAATTTAACGATATTAATGATCTGCGGTAAGATCATATCTTTCCGGAGCCGTAACATTAATAAGAATATGAAAACATTACTGGTCATTCTCACGAGTGAGGAAACTATTTACAATATCCAGTTCATCAAGGAATTGCGACTTAAGGATTCCCAATACCTTTTTATGACGACGGAAGAACTCGAGCAATTGCGGGTTAGCCGTAATATTATCAAAACCTGTAATTTACCCGAAGAAAACGTAACACTTAAATATATAGATCCTTTTTCGGTACGTCATATTCGTGATCGTTTGGAAGAAGTTGATTATGACGGGTATGAAAAGATATGGGTCAATGTTTCGGGCGGGACTAAAGTCACTTCCCTTACAGCCATGGATTTTTTTAAGGAGTGGGGTGCCGAAATATATTATATGGCGGGCGGAAGCGAAAAAAGGATTCAGCTTTTCCCGAGAAAAAGAGAGAAGGAATATGAAATAAAACACCCTGTTACCCTATCCGAATATTTATGCGGTTACGGTTTTGAAATGAAAGAGACCCGGAAAGAGAAGAGGAAAACCCGTATCACCCAAAGTTATACTTCCGTTTTTTTCGACTGGTATACCCATATTGATATGAAATACTATGATCCGATATTGACGGAATTGCAGAAGTACAGGAATAAAAAGCTTCCCGTACGGCTTATTCCCGGTTTGGAAACCTGGTTGAAGGAAATAGATTTTCCGTTTCAGGATCCCGAAAAAAATATTCTCAATAAGTATGAAGTAAGGTATCTTACCGGTAATTGGTTCGAAGATTATGTCTATTACCGTCTGCGTAATGAACTCAATCCCGGAGAAAACCTCAAAGCGGGAATATCCATCAAAAGGGAAGGTGCGGAAAATGAATTCGATGTGATGATGGTTCACGACGGACTTCTATATACCATTGAATGCAAAACGTCACTTTATTATGAATCCGAAGAGAGGGAAGAAAATATTATACCGCTCACCATATATAAATCGACCGCCTTACAGAATAACCTGGGTTTATATTCCCGAAGTTCTATATTTACGCTGGATTCCGAATTAAAGATGACAAATTATTATTGCCAGCGGGCAAAAGCTTTCGGTATTCATATCTTTTTTAAAGAAGACCTGATGAGTGGAGATCCGATTGCCGGTCTTTTGGGTATTATGTAAAGCCGTGGAATATTTTTAATTTAACTGTGATGTGACGCACCTACCGGAAATGTCATGGTTGAATCTGTGAAACTTACAAGGGTATTTATGCAATCCTCATAATATTCTTATTCTGTAATGTATATTAGATATTCGGGATATTTTCTGAAACCCTAATCCTTCATGCTTCGATTTCCCGTATCTTTTTAGATTTTCTGTTCCTGACGGAAGAAGCATATACTCCGATAAGACAAAGAAAAACGAAAATGATGAAAGTCATTTTCATACTTTGCATAAAAGCGGGATGAAGATCCGGCGTAATGTTCCGGTTGCCTACATAAAAAGAAATAGCCATACCGGCAATTCCCATACTGAAAGCCTGTCCCGTAAGACGCATCGTGCCGGTCGTGGCGGAAGCCTGGGAATAATATTGTTTTTTAACGGAACTCATGATCACATTGGTGTTCGGCGACGAGAAAATACCGAAACCGACTCCCAATAATACCAGAAGTAAAACGATGATCCAGTAGGAGGTATCCGTATCGAGAAAGATCAGTCCGAAAATGCCCGCCACGATGATGCCCATTCCCCAGGTAGCCATCCGCGAGGGAGAATACCGGTTGGAGAGGGCGCCCGCGATCAATGAAAATGCGGATTGTACACAGGCCTGCGAGATCAGGATAATACCCGCGTGACTGGCGTCCAGGCCTCTGATATATTGCAGGTACAGACTGAGCATGAAAGCGATGGCCGAAGTAGCGGCGTAATTGATCAGGGCAGCCAGGGAGGAAAGGGTGAATACCCGGTTTCCGCTGAATAACTTCACGTTAAATACCGGATAGGTACTTTTATTTTCATAGTAAATAAAAAAGAGGAGGATCAGGATACCGCTACATAAACATATGACGCCAGGAAGATGCGGCAAATTGGAAAATCCGTAGATTAAGGTTGCCAGTCCCACTCCATACAGAATACTTCCCGGCCAGTCGAATTTCTCTCCTTTGGATTCAATCCATTCCCCTTTCAGGAAAAAATGGGAACCGATCAATACTACCAGTCCCACAGCGGCGCAGGTGAAAAATATACTCTGCCAGCCCAGGTAATGGGTAAGCATTCCACCCAGGAATGGACCGGCGGCTAAAGCCGCATATACCACAGCGGAATTGATCCCCAGGGCTTTTCCCCTTTTATCAGGCGGGAACATGGAGGTGATGATCGCGATATTGGTACCGAACATCATGGCGCTGCCGATACCCGACAGGAAACGTAATGTAATTAAAAATGTTCCGGAAACGGCGAATCCGCATAATAAAGTACAAAGAGAAAAAATAAACACACCCAGCAGAAAGATCTTTTTTCGTCCCAGCAGATCTGCTACCCGTGCGAATGGAATTTGAAAAACGGCCGTAGAGATAAGGTAGGCTGTGGCCATCCAGGTCAGGGTTACGGCTTTCATGGAGAAAGCCATGCTTATCTCGGGTAAAGCCAGATTAATGGCTGATCCCATGAAAGGAACCAGGAAAGCTGCCGTGCAAAGTACGGCTAGTCCTCTCGACGTATTTATCTCTTTTGATTCGATCTCATTTTTCATACTTATTGCAAGAAACTATTTCCTTTGCCGGTATCATGATTGTCCGCTTAAACGTCACGGAATAACAAAATCCTCCTCCAACAGTTCATTGGGTCCATGGGCTTTTTATTTCATCATCTCGAAAAACGGAGACATGTGTCCTACAAACCGCCATTGCCTTAACATATATTCCTGAATAGATGAGGTTTTTTCTTTATATAAAGATGACGGAGAAACTGTTCCCGGATTATCTAAAGCACAGATAATCGTATTGGCCGCTTCATAACCGCTTTCCAAAGCACACGAGATGCCTTCTCCCATAGGATTAAGGAATCCGGCGGTCTCTCCCGCCAGAAGAATACGGCCTTCTCCATAGTCAACAGGGCATCCCGGGCGGATCCGGGGCATTACCCATGATTCGGTTTTGGTAATTTTTTCTATGGCGGCGGCATATTGTTTTTTCATATATTCCAGGAACTTCCCATGATACGTTTTTGCTGTTCGGGGATCTCTTACCGCTACCCCGAAAATGAGATGATCGTCTTTGACATTGAACCAGGCGTCGTATTCGGAAAATCCGGGTTGCAGGTATGCATAAAAATAATGCGGATCCAGAGAAATATTTCCCCGGCAAAATGCCTGATAGGTGAATATGTTGTCAGCAGTTGAAGGGAATAGTTTACGTTTCAACGGACCGGCGGCGCCATCGCAAATAATTACATAGCGGGCTTTTTCCGTATATAATGTTCCTTTTTTTAATACAACTTCGACATATTCCTGCTGCTCATGGCAGGATAAGGCGATTGTGGAACTCTTGATCACGGTACCGGATTCACCGGCTTTTACCGTCAGCCAATGGTCAAGCAAATCACGACGAATGTTAAGTCCCTTGTCTTCAAACCGGTATTCTTTTCCTTCATAAGTTGTAAAGACCATTCCCCGGTTTTCATGCGGCGAGGAAAAAACTATTTCCGGCGGGTAAGTCCCGAAGTATTTTTTCACTAATTCCATAGATTTCCGGATCAGAATACCGGAACACGGTTTTTCCCGCGGCAGTTTTTTCCTTTCGACCAATAATACTTTGTAACCTTTACCGGCTATTCTTTTCGCACTGCTGCATCCCGCCGGACCCGCGCCTATCACGATAACATCGTACATCTTTATTTTGATAAATTAATATGCGGCAAATATAGATGAAAAATCCCGGGTACCTCCGGTATCTTCGACGGGCCCGGCTATGGTGTTCGGTATACATATCTCCCTAATTCCGTTTGGAAGTATACGGTAAATCTATTCCGGATTGTTGGCTTAGCCTTTCGACGCTACGGATAGAAAACCTTTTGAAACATTTATCATTCAATGTCATTCTGAACGCAGTGAAGAATTCATTGCTTTTTAAGATCCTTCGCTTCGCTCAGGAAGACATCAAGAGTAGATTTTTCCCTGTTGGCTAAGCCCGTCGAAGGCTACGGATAAAAAACTTCTGAATCATTTCATTCAATGTCTTTCTGAACACACTAAAGAATCTCACAATTCTATTTCATTGCTTTTTTAAAGATCC
>ERZ809224.307-NODE-307-length-50565-cov-30.927420_pt1 | contig 50565 bp, 45 predicted proteins | sample MGYA00520513_ERZ809224 | MGnify/ENA primary metagenome ERZ809224 (study PRJEB31576, sample SAMEA3212658) | Homo sapiens | biome: human-gut; feature: human gut; material: fecal | place: Sweden | collected 2012 ... | reverse complement strand
TTGTAGGTTGCAGTGCTGGTGATGATGCTGGTGCTGTTTATTTTGACGGTGACGGTTCTGTTGTTAATTGTACTTTTAACAGTAATTCTGCAAATAAAGCAAATTCCATTTATAATGAAGGTAATTTAACTTTAATTAATAATATTATCCTCAATTCTAAAAATAAAAACAATGAAATTTATAATGGGGATATAATTAATAATTTGATAGTTAAATTTTTAAATAATCAAACTGTCGCTGCTGATAATAATCCTATTTTAAATGTGACAGTCAGTGACGATAATGGAAACATCATTACCGGTGGGGCTGTTGACTTTAAAGTAAACGGCAATTATGTTGGAAGCAGTAAATTAGTTAATGGCTATGCCTGTTTATTTTATCCATTGGATAAAGGAATTTATAATATTTCAGGTGAATATGGGGATGCTTTAAATAAGATTTATTCAGCTACTTTAATCGTTAATAATGGATCTTATAGAGGTCCCTTTTATGTCAGCATAAATGGCAGTGATGATAATGCAGGTGATAAAAATCATCCATTAAAAAGCATTCAAAAAGCATTAATCTTGGCTCAGGGAACTAATACTTCTTCAGAAGTAATTATAGCTGACGGAACATATTATGAAAACAATCTAACCATTAATTCTAATAAAAACATTGGTATAATCGGAGAAGGCACTGTTATAATTGACGGACAGGGGCTAAATGGAATATTTAATATTGATAATGGTAAAAATCATGTTAATTTGACAGATGTTGTTTTAGCAAATGGTAAAAGTCATTTAGGTGGAGCAATATATTCCGAGTCTGTTTTAAATTTAGAAAATGTCACATTTATTAACAATTCTGCATTTGCTGGAGGAGCTGTTTACACAACTGGAAATATATATGCAAATAACTGTGCTTTTGTTAATAATTTGGCAAGTAATACAGCAGGTGCAATCCATTTTGAATATAGCTATAATAATTATGAATGTTTGATTAATAATTCTTGCTTTGAAAACAACACTGCATTATATTATGGTGCAATTTTTGGAAAATATTCTGAATTTACTATATTAAATTCAAATTTCACAAATAATAATGCAAAGTATGTGGGAGTACTGGGATTATTTGGTAAAAATAACCGTTTAGAAAATCTTGTATTTGAAAACAATTCTGCAGAATATGTTGCTACAGTATTTGTAGACGGAAATATGGATATTTCTGATTGTCAGTTTATAGGAAACAATGCTTCAGATGCTTTATTTGCTTATAAAACCGCAAACACTTTTAATCAGGAAAACATTACATTGATTAACAACAATCCTAACTTTATTTCAAAAACCAATGATTTAAATACAACAACTATTAAAGACGGGTATCTTAGTGTGCCTTTAAGCAATGGTTATTACGGATTTTGTATAAATCGCCATAGACGGGCACCAGAGATTTATGATGCTTTTGATGATTCTGACGGCAACATTATTATAAACAGTATTGACGGGTCTGATGTAACTGAATATGTAAAAATTTTACTGTATAAATATCTAAACAAAACAGATCTTTATGATATACAGGATTACATTTGGATATTTACCGATAAAAATTATTTAAATAATCATGATCCTATTGTTAGGCAGGTTATTGCTGATTATAATAGCGGTTTTCGTGTTCCTGATAATGGCGCAGTTTATCCTATTAATTCAACAACTGGTGTAATCTTTGATTTTAAAGTAGGTAACAACTTTAATATAAATAATCAGAATTTGGTTATGTATAAACAGACTTTAGTTAATTTAACACATGGTTTGAATGTTTCTAAAATCAGCTTAAACAAAACAGTTTATCTCGGTAATCAAACTAGATTCACTATTATTGTAACTAATACTGGTAATTCTCCACTTAATAATGTTGTGGTTGTTGAAAATATTCTGGAAGGATTGATTTTTGATAGTTTTACTGGTAAAAATTGGATTAAAAAAGGAAATGATTTTATATATAATGGTTTATTGCTTGGTAATCAGTCAGCTAACTTTACAATAACTTTCAATACTACCAAATCTGGTAACTTTACAAATGTTGTTGTAGCTGGTGATAATAACACAAACGGAACAGCTAACAATACAACAACTGTTTATGTTCCTAGTTTGGAAGTTGTTAAAATAGCTAATGATTCTGTTATCTATTTAGGTAATCAGACCAGCTTTACTGTTGTTGTTAGAAATACTGGTGACTGCAGTCTTGAAAATGTGTATGTAATTGAGAATATTCCTGAGGGCCTTGTTTATGTGGGCTTTACTGGTGATAAATGGGTTAAAAATGGAAATAAATTCATTTACACTGGTTCTTTAGTTGCCGGAAAATCAGCTAATTTCACAATATTTTTCAATACAACAAAATCAGGCAATTTCACCAATGTTGTGGTGGCTGGTGCAGATTATGTATCTAATAAAACAGCCAACAATACAACAGAAGTTATTGAAAACAACACTGTTTCTGGAAATGACACAGACAACAGTACTGATGTTCCAGATAATTCAACTGCTGAAAATCAAAACACTGACATTAACAAATCAGCGGATGTTAAAAATGCTGCAGGTAATCCTATTTTAGTCCTGTTAATGGTTTTAGCTATTCTTGGTTTAAGACCATTGAAAGGTAAAAAATAGGTTTTTTACCTTTTTTTATTTTTTTTTGTTCAATTTTTTTTTATTAAACATGAATTTTGTTTTATTTAAATACATTAAATTTTTTTTATATTTTCTTTATTTTGTTTAGTTTAGTTATTTATTCATTTTTTTAAATTTTTCAATACTTTTATTGTCGATTGTTTACAATTGATACAGTTAATTTTTAAATTGTTTATTTTTAAACAAAATATTTATATAGATATTAAAAAAGAGTATTATATACCCATTAGGGGAAAATAATAATATTCAATAAACTTTTTTATCAACTGTTTATTGGTATTTCATATATTTGAAAAAATTTTCAAATGGAATGTATTGTTGATAGGATATTAAAAAAAATTCTTAATCTAACACACCAATATGGAATTTCTCTTTTTAATAATCTGTAACAGCTTTTCTAAAAAAATTGGAAAATAAATTAATAATGGGGATTTTGCAGTGTTTTACTACACTGCAATTCTATTATTTGAAAAGAGGTATTTTTACTAAATTATTAGTAAATATTTGTGTAAATAAATGGATTTTTATTTGAAATTGGAATTTAATATTTAGTTTGTGTAATCTCTCTATTAAAATATTTATATAAATCGGGTTTCTTTTAAAAATTTTTATTTGCACATATACTACGCTTCACAATAAAATTATATTATTTTTAATAACTACTTTAAATATTTATAATATCTTTAATTAAACAAGCTAATTTTTTAATAACTTATCATTTAATTAGCTGATTTTCCAATTTAATTAATAAAAATACATCAGCAAAAAATAAAAAAAGTTAGAGTTCCTACATTATGAACTCTAAAACCATATAAATGAATAAAAGTGCAAATAAAATCCACATTGCTTTGGATATTTCTTTTGCTTTACCGAATAAGACTTTAACAATAACAAATGCAAATACACCTGCAATAATACCTGTTGTAATACTTTGGGTAAGTGGAGTTACAATAATGGCAGCAAGTGCAGGAATCAGATCAGAAAGATTACCTGTATCAAGGTTTTTGTACAGTCCGCACATTAAAATACCTACAACAACAAGTGCAGGAGCTACTGCAAAGGTTGGGATGATTGTAAATATCGGTGCAAACGGAATTGCAAGCAGGAATAAAATACCAACTACAATAGCTGTAAGACCTGTTCTTCCTCCTTCCATAATACCTGTGGAACTTTCAATGTATGTAACTACAGGTGAAGTACCTAAAAGGGATCCAATCATTGGTCCGAGTGCATCTACACTTAAAACCTTTTTAAGTCTTGGCAGTTTGCCGTTTTCATCATATCCGTCAACTTTTGTTGTAAGTGCAGTTAAGGTTCCCATTGTATCAAATAAAGAGATTACCAGAAATGTGACGGCAATGATTATAAAATCAATAAATGCCCTTACTCCGGTAAATACTCCGCTAGCTTCTCCGAATTTAAATGCAACATTTCCCAGTGATCCTCCCAGATTGCTGTTTATTATAGCTGTTGGTATTAATGACTGGTCAGGTAAAACAGGACATCCTGCCAGTTCTAAAACAACTCCGATAATGTAGGTTGCAATAATTCCGATTAGAATATTTCCTTTTACATTTTTCTTCATTAAAACCATTATGATGACAAAACAGATTAATGCCAAAAGGTTTCCGAGAGTAAAAATAGTTGAAGCGCTTCCAAGTCCTATTAGCTGTGTGGCCCAGTTTGCATCTCCGATATTTATTACCTGTGAAGAGTATGACAGGATTCCGAGGTTGCTTAAACCTAATGCAAGGATAAATAAACCTATACCTATTGATATACCGAATCTTAAAGAGTCAGGAATTGAATAGAATAATTTTTCACGTAGGGAAGTAAGTGAGATAACCAGAAAGATTATACCTGAGACAAAGATAGCTAAAAGTGCATATTCCCAGCTGTATCCCATAGTAAGTACTACGGTATATGTGAAAAATGCGTTAAGACCCATTCCTGCAGCCAGTGCATATGGGTAGTTTGCTATGTATCCCATTAATATTGTAGCTATTGCAGCTGAAAGTGCAGTTGCAATAAATACTCCTTGTATGTCCATTCCAGTTTCACTTAACATTGCAGGGTTTACAATTAATATGTAAGCCATAGCCAGAAAGATTGTAATACCTGCAATGATTTCAGTTTTCACGTCTGTATTATTTTCTTTAAATTTAAAAAAAGCATCTAACTTAGACATATTATTATCTTTTTTAAATAATGCTTTATAAGTTTTTATATTTAAGTTCAGTTTCTTTCGGTTTTTTTAGGCTGTATATTCAAATTGTAATTTATTTTTAGCATTTATATTCATTTTTAATTTGCTTATTTAAAATTTGTTTCATTTTCTAATTTCTTCAAAATATTCTTCGGGTTTTGTCAAAGTATTACTGGCTTTTTTTGAACAGCTTCGGGAATTGTACAATTGTGTTAAAATTAATAGAATATATTGTGTTAATATAGAGATATTCTTGTAATATTCTAATTATTATATAGTTGTCTGCAAAAATAGTATTGTTTTGTTTAATTTTACATTTTTTAGATAAAGCTTAAATTTGTTTATCATATCAGCAATTTTCAAATGAATTTTTAGTTGTTTTTATATAAATAATATCTAAAACATGGACAATTTATCATATCTTATAAGACAATATTACCACAAAGTATATATTACATGCTAATATAAAATATAAAGCAAGGTGCAGATTATTAAAAATTAGGTCTTATTTTTAAAAAGCAACTTTGAAAAAATGTGGTAACTGTGAATAGCAATGATGAATTATTGAAAAAATGTAGCTATGTTGCAATTTCTAGCTACAGGCGAAAAGTACTGGAAACCTTAAAAAACGATGTCAAAATACCAACAAAAATCAGTGAAGAATCAGGAGTAGGAATAAAACATGTCAGCAATGTACTGACAGATTTAAAAGAACACAACCTAATAGTCTGCATTAATGAAGACGCCCACAAAGGCCGTCTGTATCGTCTGACTGATGAGGGCAAAAATGTTGTCAGCATGATTGGAGAAATGGGATGGTAAACTCCTTTTTTTAAACAGATGTAAACCCGTCTCCGCTCATAATCCATTTTTTACCTCTGGAATCTTCAACCAGTGCAGATTCCATGTCTCCCATATAATTGTATTCAACAATTTGGTAATCACCAATCTTTTTTTTGTATTCTCCGCTTTGAAGAATTTCATCTAGGCTACGGGTTTTTTCGATTTTCAGGATAACCGCATGATGAACAGCTGAAGTATTTTTATAATGGCTGTTTCCGTCATACTGGATTTTAATATCATACTCACCGGCAGGAACATTATTGATTTTCAGGACAGCTATTCCGTTTTCATCAGTTGTAAGGTTAAATGAATTTGATTCAAATGAAATGGAAATGTTCTGATTAGCTATCGGATTTCCTTTGGAGTCACATAACTCTACACTGTATGCATCACTGTCTTTAAGAGTGTCTGGTGATTTTACACTTAAGCTGGTGCTTTCATGAGTATCTATGCAAATAACTGATATAAATACAATCCCCAAGATAATTGCAACAGCTGCTAATATTTTTACCAGGTTTTTTTCATTCATGCTTGTTATTTTTATACTTGTTAATAACAATATTTAAATACTAATTAAACACAATATTATAACATAGACCTGATTTAATAATCTGCACCAAAATTATTAAAGTTATGGCAGGTCTTTGTAGGAAGTATGTTTCTAAAAATGTACTCCTACTTAAAATTCAACAATAAATGAATAACTGATTATAATTTTAATCATAACCTTCTGATTCCAGATAATCATCAATATCAGGATTGTCTCCGTATTCATAGTGGTCATAATACCAGTCTGGATCATTTTTGGCAAGTGTGTCAGGTGATGTATCCACTCCTCTGTAATGTGATGAAGGGCTCTCATAGCTGTAGCTTACATAGTTGGATGTGTCTGAATCATCTGAAGGATAGCTGTCTGTTGATGAAAAGCTGATGAGACTGTTGAGGGTTAGGATTAAAATTGCACATATTATTAAAATAGCTATTATCTTATTTTGCTGATTCCAGTTTTTAAAATCATTAATCAGATTCGGACTGGAATTTCTGTTGGCAATTTGAACATCGTTATATACTTCATAAAATCCGTAAACCCAAACCAAAACGGATAAAATGCCGAATATATTTGAAAAAAATGCCAAAGCAGCAAAAAGTACTCTGAGTATCAGTAATGTTAATCCTTTTTTGGTATTTCCTGCATAGATTGAACCAAGTCCTGTCAGTATAAATGTCAGTACCAGTGCAATGTATATGTTTTTGTTTTTTATTTTCTTTCCGCATTTGGAACAGAAAGTTGCATTATCTGCAAGTTCACATCCGCAGTTATTACAAATCATCTTTTTAACTCCTTATGGTGATTATTCAATTTTTGATATATAACTTTTTTTAAATAATTTTAGTAATATTTATATACAATAAAGATACATAATTGTTATTAACGTGTTAGAATTAATGGATTATATAATGTTTTAATTAATTGCAAAATTGCTGAAAAGTTATTATCTGTCCTTAAAATCAATTAAAAAAATTTATATGTTTATTAATTTAAACTAGAATTATATTAAATAAGATAGGAGGAATTTAAAATTAAAAATGTAGAAAATTTAAAAATTGCTGCATTACTCCATGATATTGGAAAGTTCTATCAAAGAACAGACAAGAGCCATTCTGAAGAATATAAAAAATATTCTCAGGATGATTATGGTAAAAATGGAGCACATGCCAAATGGTCCTGTGACTTTTTAGATAAATACTACAATGATGATATTGTGGATTTGGTTTTATATCATCATAATCATACAAAATCTAATTATTCTGATTTGTGCAGTATTTTAAAAAAAGCAGATCATCATTCCGCTTCTGAAAGGGAAGATATTGATGATACGCAAGAAGTTAATAAAACTCCTTTAATTTCATTATTTTCTAAAATTGTTTTGGAAGGTAATGACAAAGTTGACGAACAGTATATCCCATTAAATAAATTGTCTTTAGATGATGGAAGTTTTAATAATTTAAAACCTGCAGCTAAAAAGGACACTATGGGTGGGTGGAATTTAGTACCTGAATATAATCGTTTATGGGATGAATTTAACTTTGAATTTGAATTAATTCAAAATAAAACTGATTTTAATACATTACTTGCTTTATTAAAAAAATATGCTTCAACTATGCCTTCAGCAGCATATAAATCTAAAAGTGATATTTCATTATATGACCACTCAAAAACAACTGCTGCATTAGCAGTTTCCAGATATTTATTTAATCGTGATGGTGATGTTAAATTAACTCAAAAGGATGATTTAAACTGTTATTTAGCTATTGAAGGAGATATTTCAGGAATTCAAAAATTTATTTTTAAAATCTCTTCACCTCAGGAAGCACAAAGCGGAATGAGTAAACGTTTAAGAGGAAGATCTCTTTATCTGACACTGCTTTGTGATGCAATAGCTACACATATTGCAGAAGAACTTGAATTATGCGAAGCTAACATTTTATTCTGTGGTGGTGGAAGATTTACAATAATTGGACCAAATACGAAAACTGCAAAAGAAAAATTAGCTGAAATCAAATCAAAACTTAATAAATTCTTTATTGATGAGTTTAATGCTGAATTATACTTAGCTTTAGTTTCAATAGAGTGTTGTGGTGATGATTTAGCTAAATTGGTCAGATAACTCGAAAATTATCCAATAAATTAAATGAAGATAAAAAACATAAATTCTCAGATAATCTTGATGATGTCTTTAATTTCGATGAGGAAATTAAATATGATGATTTATGTTCAGTTTGTGGAACTCCATATCCTAAAAAAGAAGATTCTGTAGTTTGTAAAACTTGTAAGAATCATGAAAAATTAGGTCAAAATGCAGCTAATGCAGATTATATGATTAAATGTATTACTGATAAAGGTGAAGGTTACTTTATTGAACCTGCAAATGTTGATTATCACTTTTTAAATAAATCTAAGGATATTGCAGATAAAATTAATAGTTTGTCTAAAACTTGTAAAAAGGTTGAAGTTATTAAATTAAATGATACAAACTTTTTAGATTTAGCTAATCATGAATTTGAAAGTAATGTTTCATTTAGTTTTAGTTTCATGGGAAATACAGTTCCTAACCTTGGTCGTTTTGCAGATAATCATAAATACATGCCATTATACTTTGAACATTTAGCAAAAATTAGTGATGGTGCTAATAAATTAGGTGTTTTAAAAATGGATGTGGATAATTTGGGATTAATCTTTTCCGAAGGCTTAAAGAAAAGTTATGATGAAAACCTTGGAATTTCAAGAGTTTCAGCATTAAGTTCTCAATTAGATATGTTTTTCTCAGGATTTGTAAATAACATTGCATCTGAGTTTAAAGTTTATTCAAAAGTCTTTGATGAGGATAAATTTGATAAAAAAGAATTGGAAATCCAAAACGACAATGAAGAAATTAAAGAAAGTGTTTTTGTTTATAAATTAAAATATGGATGTGAATTATCTGATGATGAGGCGGATAAATTAAAAGATTATGAAATCCCTACAATCCATATAAATTACTCCGGAGGAGATGATTTACTGGTTTTAGGACCATATGATGATATTATAAAATTTGCACAGAAATTAAGAAATAGTTTCAAAATATGGACCGCATCTAATCCCTCAATTAATTTGTCTGGAGGTATAAATATTGTTTCTCCAAAATTCCCGATTGGTAAAGCAGCTATAACTTCTGAAGAATATTTGGATGCTGCAAAATCTTGCGGAAGGGATAAAATAACATTGTTTGGAGAGGTTGTTAACTGGGATACAAAAGATTTATTTAAAGGATTTGACGAATTATTTGATTTTGCTGTAAAACTGGAAGATTACTGTACAAATAATAGACTGTCTAAAGGTATTGTTTATTCAATGTTACATTTATGGCAAAATAATTACAAAAACCTGGGATTACTGTCTAATGAAAATAAATGGGATGAAGATGTTCACAGAAGGTTGAGTATTAAAAGATTTGTACCTTTATTTAAATATAAATTGAGATTAGTAAAAGATAAGGAAGTTTTTGAAGATTTAAATAAAAAAGGATTAAAATTCATGCCTTGGATTAAAATTCCTGTTTCATGGGTTAGTTTAAGAATGAGGTGATATTATGGCAAGAGATTATAATAGAAATAATAGGCAAAATGAAAATGAAAATTATAATGATGTTACAAACAGAATAAAAAGTTTAAATCAGCTATCTGATTTATCTATAAAAGATATTGCAGATGAAGGAGGATATGCAGATAAAGTAGCGAAAGGATCTAAACAGCTTAAAACAAACCAACTAAGAAAATTCTTTGGTGCAGTTAGATTAATTGAACAAAAAACAACATGGGATGAAATTGAACCAGAATTTTATCTTTTAAAACCTAAATTAGCAGTTGCTGTAGGAAGAGGAAATGTTCCAAAGGCATTTTATAATTTTATGATGGCAGCTATGAGTAAAGTGGATGTTGGGTCTGAAGAAGATAAAATGAAAAATTTTAAAACATTTATAGACTTTTTTGAATCAATTGTAGCATATCATAAATATCACTATCCAAAAAATTAAGTTAAAATAAGGAGGCAATTATTATGTTTAAAGAAAATTTTGTTATTAAAGGAGAATTAGTTTGTGAAACAGGACTTCATATAGGCGGATCTAACGATAATATTGACATTGGAGGAACTGATAATGTTATTATTCGTGATGTAGTTTCAGATTTACCATTTATCCCAGGTTCATCTTTAAAAGGAAAACTTAGGTCTTTATTTGAATTAAATGATAAAGAATCTGCTCAAAGTGTGATGCAAAACAAAGGAGGTCCTGCAACTGACGGTGATTCCAAAGCAGCTAAAATATTTGGAGTATCAGCAGATAATAATAAAGCTTTAGATTTCCCTACTAGATTAATTATTAGAGATGCTTTTCCAACAGAAGAATCAATTGAATTATGGAGTAAACAGGAAGATATTGTTCGTGGAGCAGAATTAAAATATGAAAACAATCTTAACCGTATTACTTCAGCAGCTACTCCAAGAAATATTGAAAGAATACCAAAAGGATCTGCATTTGCTTTTGAATTCATATTTTCAGTTTATGAAGAAGATGAAGATAATTTAATGGGCGTATTTGAAGCAATGCGTCTTTTAGAGGACAATTATCTTGGAGGAAGTGGTAGTAGAGGTTTTGGTAAAGTTAAATTTACCAATATTTCAATTACAAAAAGAGGTCAAGATTATTATAAAAAAGACGTGGATGAAGAAGTTATTATTGAAAATGCAGATATTTCTGAAGCTGTTAAAAGTATTAACTAAGGAAAGATAATTAAATTTAAGATATGAGGTGAAAAAGTGTTAATATATTTAAAACCCTTATCAATCTTTCCAGAACTTCACTCAGATACATTATTTGGTGCAATAACTTATGCAATAAGTCAGTTATATCCTGAAAAAGTTGATGAAATGGTTAAATCTTTTGAAGATGAACCTCCATTTATAATTTCCTCAACATTTCCATTTATATTTAAAGAAGATTTTGAAAACGGTAAAAAAATAAAATTTTATCCTAAAATTATATTTCCGCAAAAATCAAAAGATTTGGAAGAAAAGTATCATCCTAAAGATTTTAAAGAATATAAAAAAGTTAAATTCATTGAAGAAAATTTATTCTTTGATTTATTAAAAGGTAGATTAAGTGAAAGTGACATATTAAGAAATTATAATCAGTATACCTTTATTAAAGGATTGCTTATGAGGGAATCTTATAATATTGATGTTAATTTTGGAGAAAATATTATTCCAAATAATAGTGTTAACCGTATAACCAATGAAACAGAAGGTATTTTCTACACATCTGGAAATGAATTCAAAAATATGGGGTTATTTTTCTTAGTAGAATTTATGGATGAGGATTATAAACCAATTGTTAAAGCAGCTATTAAATTCTTAAAAGACCGTGGATTTGGAAGAGATATTTCAACAGGAAAAGGTCAGTTTGATTATTTTATAGATGAAGAATACTCTTTAAATCACTATGAAGGTAATTATTTTGTAACTTTATCAAGATTCATTCCAAATTCAGATGATTTGGCACATATTAATGAATTTGCAAGTTATGAAATAGATTCAAAAAGAGGAAAAAGCTCATCTAATGAAATTAGAAAACAAATAAGATTCTTTAAAGAAGGATCAGTTTTCCCAGATTATAAAAAATATTATGGAAGAAATGTTAGTTCAGGTAAGGTTAATCCAGCTATTGAATATGGATTTGCATTTCCATTAAAATGCAGCTTAGAGGAGGATAAATAATGTCTTGCGAATCTTATGATTTACGTTTAACTACTTTAAGTCCGATTCACATAGGTTCTGGAAAATCATATAGCTGTTGTGAATTTGTTCCAGCAAAAGCTAAAAGTAAAGGACAAATTGTCAAAATAATAAAAAGAGTTAATTTGACAAATTATTACTCCAGTTTATCTGATGACAGAAAAGATACTTTTTTAGCTAGTCTAACAAATTCCAACTTTGAATTAAAACAATTTGATAAAAAAATAAAAAAGGATTTTGTCAGATACCAGTGTATTGATAATAGTCGTGTTGATTTTATTAACGAGGTTCAAGAACATATCAAAACTTCTGATAAACTGTATATTCCAGGTTCCTCAATTAAAGGAGCCATTAGAACAGCTATCTTTTATAACTTGTTAACTGAAGAGGATATGGATAAAATCGGTAGAGATATTTCCAGTAATCGTCGCAATAATAGTTTTTTATCTAATGATTTATTAAAAAAACATTTCACCAGTGGTTTTGGCAATGATGCTCAATATAATATATTTAGATTTATGCAAGTTGCAGACACTACAACTACAAATCTTCCAAGAATTGAGCAGGTTTTAGCAGTAATGGCAACTGATGATAGAAGAAAAAATCAACCTTATTCAAGACATGGTAATGTTGTAAAAAGTTATTTGGAAACAATTGGCACAAATAAAAAGTTCAAATCCAGATTAACAACAACTTTTGACAGTAATATATATCGAAAATTAAAACTTGAAGATAAATCTGAAATATTGGACTTAAATTATCTTAAAGATGTTTTATTTAAGTTTAGTCAGGATTTAATTTATTATGAAATGGATTTTGCAGATAAATATGATATTGAGTATTTATCTAAATTTTATGAAACTTTAAATAAGAAAAATACTGTAGATGCACCGTTACTTAAAATTGGTGCAGGTTCAGGTTTAATGGCAACATCTATTGCTATGAAACTTAAAGAATATGATCCAACATCTTTTGACAGAGTTAGAAAGTCTTTTAAAAGAAGTTACGAGTTTGAGTTTCCAAAATCCAGAAAAGTCACTAAACAGGGAAAACCCTTTGGTTGGGTTAAATTGGAATTTAATTGAGGTGTGTTAAGTGAGTAATAGAAAAGTATTAGTTATGAGTGTTGGAGGTTCTCCAGAACCTCTAATTCATTCTATTGATAATATAAAACCAAAATTAGTTTATTTCATACATTCTGAAAAAACATTAAGTGTTGTTGATGAAATAAACAAAAATACAAAACATAAATATGATTATTTAACTAAACAAGTTGATAATCATGAAAGTATTGAAGATGCATTTGAAAAATCAAAAGAAGTTCTTTTTGAGTTAAACAAAAAAGGATGGGATGAAATAACAATTGATTTTACTGGTGGAACAAAACCGATGACTGCAGGTTTAGTTTTAGCTTCAACTGGTGATAAATACACAGATTCTTATAACTATTCCTATGTAGGTTCTAAAATGAGTGAAAATGCAGAAGTTAGAAATAAAGATGGTGTTGGAATTGTTATTTCAGGCCATGAACAAATAAAACCTCAAAAAGATCCATATGACACATATGCTGTGCTGGAATTTAATCGTGGAAAAAACTTCTTTAATCATTATCAATTTGAAGCAGCTATTCAAAACTTCAAAGAAGCAGAAGCAAAATTAGATGATGGGGAATTAAAAGATTTAGCTAAATTTTATATTAAATTAGTTAATTTCTATCAAAAATGGGATAAATTCAATGATAGAATTGAAATTTATAATGAAAAGTTAGATAAAATTGAATCATTTAAGCTTCCAAGTTATTTTTATAAAGAAATAATTCAAAAATGTCCTAATGAATTATTAAATAATGATTTTGATAATTCTGAAGAATTTATAAATCAATTAAACAATAATTTGGAATTTTTAAGATTAAAAATACGAAACAATCAAAAAGAAGCTATGAAATATTATCTGCCTGATTTATTAAATAACGCTCATCGTAAAATTGAAGAAGGCTTTTTTGATGATGCAGTTGCCAGATTATATAGGGCTATAGAATTAATTGCACAGGTATCACTTAATAGTCATGATTTAATTGATGTTGAAAAATTTAAAAATCATAAAGTTTTCCATATTAACAGAAAACAGTTTAAAACCCAAACTAAATTTGATCCAGAAATTCCTAAAATGATTCAAAACTGGAATATTAAAGAATATGAAGACCGTGACAAAACATTTAAAGTTCCAAAAGACAAATCTTACAAGATTTTAGAAGCATTTGGTGAAGATTTAGCTAAAAAATATTTTGCAGATGAAAGATTAAAAAATGCAGTTAATAAAAGAAATGATTCTATTTTAGCACATGGTTTAAATCCGATGAATAAAAAAGATGCAGAGGATTTATATAATCGTGTTTTATATTATTCTAAATTTTTCTGGGTTGATATTGAAAAATATATGAAAATGGCAGAATTTCCTAAATTTAAATAAGTGATTTTAAATGAAAATAAATACTTGTAATTTGTTAATTAAAACAGATAAAGATATTTCACAGGAATCTAATAAACTTAGAGGATATATTGGAAATAAATTTAAAAATCATCCATTATTACATAATCATTATGGTAATGAGAAATTTTTATACTCATATCCTTTAGTTCAGTATCATATTCTTGATGGCCAGGCTATGATTTTTGGAATTGAAGAAGGAGTAGATGTTCTAAAAGATATTTCAGGTGATTTAAAAGAGCTTAATTTGGACCATACTCACTATTTAATTGAAGAAAAAATTATTCGTGAAAAAGAGGTAGATGTAAACACAAGTAATGAAGAGTATCATTATAAGTTTATAACTCCCTGGTTGGCTCTTAATACTCAGAATTTTAAAAAATATAATAATTTAGATGACTGGAAGGAAAAGAAACTATTCTTAAACAAAATTCTTATAGGCAATATATTATCTATGGCAAAAGGTTTAGGAATTATTGTAAACCGTAGAATTTATGTTAAAACTCACTTAGAACCAGTTAGTGTTAATTATAAATCAGTTAAAATGCTTGGTTTTACAGGAGAGTTTAAAGTAAGATTTAAAATTCCTGATTACTTCGGATTTGGTAAAGGAGTTTCACAGGGTTTTGGATCTGTTAAACAAATTATTGGCGAAGAGTAGGTTTCTATAAAAATGATGGTTATTGTAATGTATGATATTTCAGAAGACGCTCCAAGAAATAATCTTATAAAAAGATTAAGGTACTATGGACTTAGAAGAATTCAAAAATCAGTATTTTGCGGACTGCTGGAAATTGAAGAGAGATTTGAACTTGCAAGTGAGTTTGACTTTTACTTATCTTCAGACAAAGACAGTATAGCTCTTTTTCCAATTTGTGAATCCTGTGTTGATTCCATATTAATTGAAGGGGCCATGTCACTGCCGCAAAAAGAAGAATATGTATTTGTTTGAGGTGATTTTTAATGAAATTAGTTGTAGACGGTTTTGGGAAATCTGTTGCAAAAAGAGACAATCAAATTGTTATAAAAGAAAATGGTAAAGAAGTTGACTATTTCAGAGCAGAAGATGTATCTCAAATATTATTAACTGGAAAAGGTTCAATAACTTTTGATGCATTAACATTACTGGCTAATCATGATATAGACTGTGTATCAATAAATTGGAAAGGATATGTCGATTACAGATTAACTCCTCCAGAAAAGAAAAATGTGATAGTTAAAAAAGAACAATTTTTTGCATTGGCTGATAAAAGAAGCGGTCAAATAGCAAAAGCTTTTATCAATGCTAAAATTGAAAACCAAAAAGCAGTTTTAGGAACACTTGCAAAATCAAGGTCAAATGATGAATTTTTAACTGCACAAAGGGATAAACTGAATTATTATTTAGATAAATTAGATGGATTAAAAAAAGATACAAGTGATAATTTAAGAAGTAAAATATTAGGTTTTGAAGGACAAGCATCAGTTGAATACTGGATTGGATTTCAGCATGTTTTAGATGAAAAATGGGGTTTTAACCTAAGAAGTGGTCGTGGTGCAACAGATCCTGTTAATTCCCTTCTTAATTACGGATATGCTGTTCTTCAAAGTGAAATGTGGAAATCCATATATTTGGCAGGTCTTGATCCGTACTGCGGTTTTTTACACTCTGACAGATATGGAAGAGCAAGTTTGGTATTTGATTTAATTGAAGAATTCAGACAGCAGATAGTTGATAAAACAGTTTTAGCTATTGTAAATAAAAATCAGGTTGATGTTGATGATTTTGAATTTGATGAAGGTCAAATCAGGATTCAGGATAAAGCTCGTAAACTATTAATAGCTAAAATAATGGATAAACTAAATTCTAAAATTAACTTTAATGATAAAAAAATGAGTTATGAGGATATAATTCTTTATCAGGGCAGATTACTTGGAAAATATTTGACAGGAGACGAGAAAAATTATGTTGGATTTTCAAGAAGGTGGTGAAGATTGCCTAATTTTTCTTTAAATAATATTTTTTTATAAATAATTAATACTTTTTATTTTTTAAATAAATCAGTATTTTAGCTAGTTTTCTTTAGATTATTTTTATCATGTGGTTTTGATGATTATGCTCTTATATTATATTAATTATTGCTTTAATTTTAGCTAGTTTTAATAGAAAAGTATTTAAATAATTTGTGCAATAATTTATATACAGAGGTTGGGTAAAGTAAAGTTCACAGAAACTGTCACTAAATACAAGTTTTTTGCATAAAAAAGTGAAATTTTGAGAAATTTTCGCGGCTATTGCAGAAAACCATCTATTAAAATAAGGATTGTGACTAGGCTGATTTCGTCTATTACGAATCCCGCTATGATTATTGCAGAAAACCATCTATTAAAATAAGGATTGTGACTTTGTCGTTCATGTTATAGCAGAGGACATTGTAGATATTGCAGAAAACCATCTATTAAAATAAGGATTGTGACATCTTGGTGTTTTTCATTCATAAAGTTGAAAAAGTCTATTGCAGAAAACCATCTATTAAAATAAGGATTGTGACTATATTACAGCTTATGATGGATGTTGTGATTATCTTATTGCAGAAAACCATCTATTAAAATAAGGATTGTGACAGGTTCTTACTTTTTATTACTTTTTTTTTGATAATATTGCAGAAAACCATCTATTAAAATAAGGATTGTGACATTTTTTACGGTTATGTTGAATTATGTGAAACACCTATTGCAGAAAACCATCTATTAAAATAAGGATTGTGACTTTTTTACTGATGTAACTATTTTTTCTAATTTTTTTTAATTGCAGAAAACCATCTATTAAAATAAGGATTGTGACTGATATAAGTAATAAAGAATATGGCATCTATGAACCTATTGCAGAAAACCATCTATTAAAATAAGGATTGTGACTTAATATTGTCCTTATCATAGTTGATTCGTTTAGTTATTGCAGAAAACCATCTATTAAAATAAGGATTGTGACTAGTACTTTAAAGTATATAAATGTATTGTTTTTTTAAATTGCAGAAAACCATCTATTAAAATAAGGATTGTGACTATACTATAACTGCAGTTGCTCCATATGATATTATATTGCAGAAAACCATCTATTAAAATAAGGATTGTGACTTTTATAGGGGTATCAGACAATTTAAAGTCTGTAATATTGCAGAAAACCATCTATTAAAATAAGGATTGTGACCTAACACTGGGGGCGACCTCCCCTATCATTTTTTCTTATTGCAGAAAACCATCTATTAAAATAAGGATTGTGACGTATTTACAGGCTTTTAATCTTAGTTCAAATATTGTATTGCAGAAAACCATCTATTAAAATAAGGATTGTGACTAACTGTTTCCTTCAAATGTAGAATTACTTATAAAATTGCAGAAAACCATCTATTAAAATAAGGATTGTGACGTGTTCCACATTGAGAACATGGAACAACACACTGTATTGCAGAAAACCATCTATTAAAATAAGGATTGTGACTAAAATAACGCCAATAAATAATTTATCAGTATTTTTATTGCAGAAAACCATCTATTAAAATAAGGATTGTGACTTCCCCATCTGCTGATAAAGTAAGGGTACTATTATTATTGCAGAAAACCATCTATTAAAATAAGGATTGTGACTTATTATTCGGGATATGATTAGCTCCATAACATATTGCAGAAAACCATCTATTAAAATAAGGATTGTGACCATTATCAATAATTGTGTATTCGTCCTCCTTCTTCCAATTGCAGAAAACCATCTATTAAAATAAGGATTGTGACCACTCAACGGCTGAATATTAATATCCACATTTCCTTCATTGCAGAAAACCATCTATTAAAATAAGGATTGTGACATTCTTTTATTGAATATCTCAATAAAAGGGATGCCAATTGCAGAAAACCATCTATTAAAATAAGGATTGTGACATAAAGCTTGTTTATCATTGTTAATGACTGCTTGTTATTGCAGAAAACCATCTATTAAAATAAGGATTGTGACACTATAATATCAACTTTCATATAATCACCTATTTTATTGCAGAAAACCATCTATTAAAATAAGGATTGTGACTTCTTCTTTATCGGCTTCTTCAATTAGGGATACCATATTGCAGAAAACCATCTATTAAAATAAGGATTGTGACCTTATTAGTCTATAATTTTCAAACATTTTTAAACACATTGCAGAAAACCATCTATTAAAATAAGGATTGTGACCTTGGAAATATTCCTCGTTTAATCTATGATTGAGTATTGCAGAAAACCATCTATTAAAATAAGGATTGTGACTTGTCTATATAATCTATTGTCTCTATTTTTAGGTTGATTGCAGAAAACCATCTATTAAAATAAGGATTGTGACACCTCCCAGAACAGTCTTTTTTCGTATTTTATGTTAGATTGCAGAAAACCATCTATTAAAATAAGGATTGTGACTATTTAAATTCAAATCCAGTAGGAAGCCTAGTTGCTATTGCAGAAAACCATCTATTAAAATAAGGATTGTGACTAAACTAACATATTAACTTTCATTTTATCACCTATATTGCAGAAAACCATCTATTAAAATAAGGATTGTGACATGGCTTTAACACCACATTTGCCATCAAACCTATTTATTGCAGAAAACCATCTATTAAAATAAGGATTGTGACATTCAGCATGTGAAGGTTCACGAACCTCTTTCTTAAATTGCAGAAAACCATCTATTAAAATAAGGATTGTGACTAGCCTGAAATAGGTGTTACAGAGCCTTGTTTAACATATTGCAGAAAACCATCTATTAAAATAAGGATTGTGACAATTCAAAGCCTATGGATTCTGCATATTCAACCACATTGCAGAAAACCATCTATTAAAATAAGGATTGTGACTTTTTTAAACCATTCGAAAACAGCTTTACTTTCAAATTGCAGAAAACCATCTATTAAAATAAGGATTGTGACTTTTTAAAAAAACGACAAACTATATTTATATATAAATTGCAGAAAACCATCTATTAAAATAAGGATTGTGACAATTTCCTCTTTTTTGTCACAATTCATCTTTTATCACATTGCAGAAAACCATCTATTAAAATAAGGATTGTGACTTATTAAATACTTACCCTCCTTGCCTTTGTTGGCAAATTGCAGAAAACCATCTATTAAAATAAGGATTGTGACATAGAAATCGACCTCATTGGCGATTTCTACTACTTTATTGCAGAAAACCATCTATTAAAATAAGGATTGTGACTCACTTCTAATAATAGGATTACATTTTACCACATGGTATTGCAGAAAACCATCTATTAAAATAAGGATTGTGACAAATTCTGGGTGTTCATCTATGTATCTAATAATTTCATTGCAGAAAACCATCTATTAAAATAAGGATTGTGACGTATATCTCCTCTATTTTGCAATTATTCATAATAAAATTGCAGAAAACCATCTATTAAAATAAGGATTGTGACTACAGTTTATATCTTTTAAACTACAATCTATAAAAGTATTGCAGAAAACCATCTATTAAAATAAGGATTGTGACATCGTTTTTTCTGTTTGCATATTTGCTTATTTTTATATTGCAGAAAACCATCTATTAAAATAAGGATTGTGACTTTAGCCTCGAAATCCTCAAATCCGATACCATATCCAATTGCAGAAAACCATCTATTAAAATAAGGATTGTGACTAATCTCTCCCATGCTTTTTCTAATTTTATTAATGAAATTGCAGAAAACCATCTATTAAAATAAGGATTGTGACTGTTTTAGAGGAATAAATTTCCTCTTTTTTGATACTATTGCAGAAAACCATCTATTAAAATAAGGATTGTGACCTACCTTCACTTTGCATTACATTCATACCTTTATTTAAATTGCAGAAAACCATCTATTAAAATAAGGATTGTGACTAGTTCTTATTTACCCTATTATAGTTATTATGTAATCATTGCAGAAAACCATCTATTAAAATAAGGATTGTGACAATCCATTTAGATTCTCTAAATATTTATCCATCAATTTAATTGCAGAAAACCATCTATTAAAATAAGGATTGTGACCTATTATAGTTTTTTTGAACTCTATGATAGTTATTAATTGCAGAAAACCATCTATTAAAATAAGGATTGTGACATATACTGGACCCTTATATCAGTACCTGGTAGAGTAATTGCAGAAAACTATCTATTAAAATAAGGATTGTGACAGTTTGTTTTAATTTTTTTTCAGTAGCTGTAATAATATTGCAAAAAAACCATCTACTAAAACAAGGCTTAAATGAGTTTTTATCATAATCAACTATTTCCAGTTGATTTTTATAATGTGAATTCTAAAAAGATTATTAACAAATTGTTGCAGTGTTATATATGAATGTTGAAAGTTTGCAAATCATTTCTAAATTTATGAATGATTATGAATATGAAAAAGCTATGGAATTATGTGATGAGCTTTTAAAAAAAGATAATGAAAACAGCCATCTGTGGGCTTTAAAAGGATGCTGTTTAAATCATTTTGAAAAATATGTTGAAGCAATGGAGTGTTACAACAGATCCCTAAGCGGGGATGATGAAAACTCTTTTATCTGGTTTCATGTGGGTAAAATTTTAATGGAATATGATTTATTTGATGATGCTCTGGAGTGCTTTAACAATTCATTGGAAATTAATCCTGCTGATGATATGGCACTGTATTCAAAAGGTGAGTGCTTAATGTTTAAAAAATCATATACTGAAGCAATTACCTGTTTTGATTTGGCTATTGGATTTAATCCCAAATATTTGAATGCATGGTTAAACAAAGGCCTTGCTTTAAAATTGTCAAATAATTTTAAAGAGGCTTTAGAATGCTTTGATAAAGTTTTGTTTATTGATTATAACTCAAAAGATGCACTTTATTTTAAAGCAGATTGCTATTTTAATTTGGGAGATTTAAACTCAGCATTGAAATGTTGCAATGAAGCATTAGGTATTGGCGGGGATTATTTAAATTCTGAAATCTTATTGATAAAATCAGTTGTTTTAATGGGTCTTGGAGAATATGGCAGTGTCATTGAAGCCGCAGATATTGCACTGGAAAATAATCCTGATGATTACGATTTAAAAATGTTGAAAGCACAGGCACTAGCTTTTGCCGGAAAATATATGGAAGCTCTATGGCTTGTTGAGGAACTTGTCAATGAAAATCATGGAGATATGGAATTGTGGAAATTAATTGAGTATATTAAAATGCATATTTGAGAAGAATTTGTTTATTTAAGTAAATTTCATAATTTCTCTTTGTATGCTTGCTTAAATAAGCTTATAAAGTAATCAATATCTTCATCATTAGCTATTTTCATTTCATAATCACCAATACCATGGTGGCCAATATTAGAAACATCACGGGTTTTGTTTAATAGTTATTTTCATCAGAAAATATTAAGTTTTAAAGAATGAAACAAAATAACAAATTATATTTAAGAATTGTTATAAAAATATGAATAATTAATTAAAAGGGGAATTTTTACTTGCCGGAATTCAAAACTCTTAATAATCAATTAGGTGAAACAGTTTATAAAGAACTTGAAAAACATATTAGAAAAGGTTCTAAAGTTTCAACTATTTCTGCTTATTTTACAATGTATGCTTATAGTGCTCTTAAAAAAGAGTTAGATAAAATTGATGAAATGCGTTTTATTTTTACAACTCCTAGTTTTTCTAAAAATAAAGATAAAGAAGCTCGTGAATACGAAATAGTTAATAATAATATTTTTGGTAATGAATTTGAGTTAAAATTAAGAAATGAAATGACTCAAAGTGCTGTTGCTAAAGACTGTGCTAAATGGTTAAAAGATAAAGTTGAAATAAAATCCTTTAAGGAACCTAATGTTGCACAGCCTAGGATGATTCATGTTCATAATAAATCAGAAGAAGATATTGTTATTAATGGAAGTGTTGATTTTACAACAGATGGTTTAGGTATAACTGGGTCAAATAGAGCTGATTTTAATAATTTCATGGCAGGTGAAGAATTCACTGATTCTCAACTTTTATCTTTTGATACATTATGGAGTAATGAAATGGTTTTAACTGATGTTAAAGATAAGCTATTAAAACAAATGGAAGTAATGTATGAAGAAAATTCAGGGGAATTTATTTATTTTAAGTCATTATATCATATTTTCTATAATTATCTTGATGAATTAGATGAAGATAATATTGTTAAAAAAGGAAATAAACTTAAAGAAACTAAAATTTGGAATACATTATATCAATTTCAACAAGATGCAGTAATTGGTGCAATTGATAAAATTGAAAAATATAATGGTTGTATCCTTGCAGATAGTGTTGGTCTTGGTAAAACTTTCACAGCCCTTGCAATTATTCAATATTACGAGTTAAGAAATGATAGGGTTTTAGTATTAGTGCCTAAAAAATTAAGAGAAAATTGGACTATTTATACACTTAATGATAAAAGAAATATTTTTGCAGAAGATAGATTTAGATATGATGTTTTAAATCATACAGATTTAAGTCGTGAACGAGGATTTTCAGGAAATATAGATTTAAAAACAATTAATTGGGAAAATTATGATTTGGTAGTTATTGATGAATCACATAACTTTAGGAATAATCCTGCAGTTAAAGATAGAGTTACAAGATATCAACGTTTAATGAATGATGTTATTAAACAAGGGCATAAAACAAAGCTTTTAATGTTATCTGCAACACCAGTAAATAACAAGATGAATGATATTAAAAATCAAATTGCATTTATTACAGAAGATAAAGATAATGCACTAGAAGAAATAGGGATTTCTAGTATTAATCACACCCTTAAAAATGCGCAAGCAATATTTAACCAATGGTCAAAATTAGATGATAATACTCGGACTGGTGAAAAATTTGTTGATATGATGGATTTAGACTACTTTAAATTACTAGATACCTTAACAATTGCAAGAAGTAGAAAACACATTGAAAAATATTATGATTTAGCAGAAATTGGAGAATTTCCAAATAGGTTAGATCCAATTAATGAAAGTTCAGATATTGATATTAATAAAGAATTTCCAACTTTAAATGAAATTAATAATGAAATTGAAAGACTTAATTTAAGTGTATTTTCTCCATTTTTATATATTTTACCTCAAAAAAGGGAAGACTATGCAAAAAAATATGATATTGCAATTGGGGAGGGTAAATCTGTTTTCAAACAAACAGACAGAGAAAAAAGTCTTATTCAATTAATGAGAATAAATCTATTAAAACGTATGGAAAGTTCAATTCATTCATTTAAATTAACAATAGAAAAATTACTATTTAAAATTAATAAAACACTTGAAAAAATAGATAATATCTCAGAATATAATGAAGATATTGATATTAGTTTAATTGATCCTGAAGAAGATGAATATGATGAATTAATGTTTGGTAAAAAAACAAAAGTTTTACTTCAAGATATGGATTTAATTAAATGGAAACAAGACTTAAAATTAGATAAAGAAAAATTAGAATTTTTATTTGCACAAGCAAAAGAAGTTGATTGTTTTAGAGATGAAAAACTCGCTGATTTAAAGAAAGTTATTTCAAATAAAATAGAAAATCCTATAAATGAAGATAATAAGAAAATATTGATTTTTACAGCATTTGCAGATACTGCAAAATACTTATATGAAAATATTTCGCAATGGATTTTTGATAATTATGGATTATACACTGCATTAGTTACAGGTTCTGGAGATAATAAAACTAACTTAAAATCAGTTAGAAATACAGATATTGATGAAATATTAACTAGTTTTTCACCGATATCTAAAAACAGAAATATTATAAATCCTGAAATGACTGAAGAAATAGATATTTTAATTGGAACAGATTGTATTTCAGAAGGTCAGAACTTACAAGACTGTGATTATTTAATTAATTATGATATTCATTGGAATCCTGTAAGAATCATACAAAGATTTGGTCGTGTAGATAGGATAGGTTCTAAAAATAAAGATATTCAATTAGTTAACTTCTGGCCAAATATAGAATTAGATGAATATATTAACCTTAAAGGTCGTGTAGAAAACAGAATGGTAATGGTTGATGTAAGTGCAACTGGTGAAGAGAATATTATAGTAAACAATGATAAAATTATGAATGATTTAGAATATCGTAAAAATCAATTAGAAAAACTTAAAGACCAAGTTATTGATTTAGAAGATGTTTCAGATGCAATATCAATTACAGATTTAACATTTAATGATTTTAAAATAGAATTAATGGAGTACATGAAAGAGCATAGAAAAGAATTAGATAATGCTCCATTTGGAATATATTCAATAGTTCCAGCAGAGGAGTTTGAACCAGGAGTAATATTTTTATTAAGACAGGTTAAAGGAGTTAAAGAATCAAAAGATAAAAATGCATTAACTCCATATTATTTAGTCTACATTAATGAAGATGAAGAAGTTAAATTAAACTATATTCAATCTAAAAAAATATTAGATTACTATCAAAAATTATGTTCAGGTAAAAAAGAAGTATTTAGAAACCTAGTTGAATCATTTGACAGGGAAACAGATAATGGTAGGCAAATGGATAAATATTCTCAACTTCTCAAAGAAAGTATTGAAAATATAATTGGTAAAAAGCAAGAAACTGGAGTTAGAAGCTTATTTACAAAAGGTGGAACTTCTCCAGTTAAAAATAATATTGAAGGTTTAGAAGAATTTGAATTAATTTCATTTTTAATTTTAAAGTGATTTTATGGTTTTAATTGAAGAATTATTAACAATTCCAGATGAATGCAAGATAAATGATATTATTGCTAAAGATGTTATTTTTAGTGAAGGTGGATTGAAATCTAGTGATAAAAAGATATTTACTAATTATGTTAAACAAATTAGATGGTTGTATTCACTTAACAAAGAAAATATAGGTATTGATTCTTATAAAGATGAAGTTAAAGATTATCTTGAAGTTGAAATAATTAACATTGTTTTAAAAGAAGATAAAAAATTAAATAGAATTGCAGATATTGTAATGAGAGTAATACCTTATCCAATGGTACTTGTTTTTGAATTTAGGGATAATATTCAACTATTTGTGTCACATCAAAGTGAAAGTTTAGTAGATTCAAGTAAAATAACTTTAGATGAAATTATTTCAACAAATTGGATTTTATTTGATGATATGGATGAAATAGATGAAATTTTATTTGAAAATTTAAAATTAAATAATCTGGATTATTCAAATTTTTATAAATTTTATGATAGTATAATTCAAAATATAATTAAATATAATGGATCAAAATCAGTTGGTCATGAAGTTAACTTAAGTGTTGAAGAAATTAAAAGAATTAATGATGAAATAGCTAGTTTAGAAAGTGAAATTAAAACTAAAAAAGCAACTATTAAAAAAGAAACTCAATTTAATAGAAAAGTTGAATTAAATATTGAGATTAAAGGATTGGAATGTGAAATTGATAAATTGAAGGAGAAATTGATTTAATATAAGTTAATGGTGATTATATGATTAATAGAAAATTAAATGGAGAAAGTAAAAATATTATTCAAGATAATATTTCTAAGCTTAAGGAAATTTTTCCAGAAATTGTAACCGAAGATAAAATTGATTTTAATAAATTAAGATTAGTTTTAGGGGAGGATATTGATAATGGTTCTGAAAAATACAGTTTTACTTGGCCTGGCAAGAGTTATGCTATTAAAGAATCTCAAAAAACTATTTCTGGAACTTTAAGGCCTTGTAAAGAAGAATCTAAAAATTGGGATTCAACTGAAAATTTGTATATTGAAGGAGATAATTTAGAAGTTCTTAAATTACTCCAAAAAAGTTACAACAATAAAATTAAAATGATTTATATTGATCCACCATATAATACTGGAAAAGATTTTATTTATTCAGATAACTATAAAGATAATTTAGAAAATTATTTAGAATTAAGTGGTCAAGTAGTTAAAGAAGGAGAGAGAGAGAGAGAGCATTGGAATTAAATTAAGTACAAATACAGAAACTGATGGTAGATTTCATTCAAATTGGCTTAATATGATGCATCCTCGTCTTAAATTAGCTAGAAATTTATTAACTGCTGATGGGGTTATTTTTATTAGTATTGATGATAATGAATTGTTTAATCTTAAAAAATTGTGTGATGAAATATTTGGTGAAGAAAATTTTGTTACAACATTGTCATGGAGACGTAGAAAAACTCAGGCAAATTTGGCTAAAAATTTTGCTCCGGTCCATGATTATATTTTAGTCTATGCTAAAAATTTAAATTCTATAAAATTGAATAAAGTTCCATATAGTGAAGAGTTTATTAAAAAAACATTTAAAAATCCAGATAATGATCCAAGAGGTCCTTATCAAACAGGCCCGTTAGCTAGACCTGCTAATTCATCAAATAGAGAATATGAATTAGAACTTCCTAATGGAAGAAAAATATCCGCTAAATGGAGTTGCTCACAAGAAACATTTAATAAATATGTTTCTGAAAACAGATTAGTTATTCCTAGAGGAGGGAAAGGAATGCCTCGTATTAAAATATTTTTAAGTGAACTGGAAGGTCAGATTCCTAATACTTGGTTAGATAATATTGCAACAAATGATGAAGGTTCTAAAGAAATTGAGAATATTTTTGGTTCTAATGCCTTTTTTTCCTTTCCGAAACCTACAAATCTAATTAAATATTTATTAAATATAGGTTCAAATGAAGATAGTATCATTTTAGATTTTTTTTCAGGTTCTGCTACTACTGCTCATGCAACTATGCAATTAAATTCTGAAGATAATGGTAATCGTAAGTTTATTATGGTTCAACTTTTTGAATTAACTGATAAAAAATCAGAAGCATATAAAGCAGGTTATAAAAATATTTGTGAAATTGGTAAAGAAAGAATTAGAAGAGCAGGGGATAAAATTTTAGAAGAATCAGATAACAAAGATTTGGATATTGGTTTTAAAGTTTTTAAATTAGATTCTTCAAACTTAGAAAAGTGGGATCCAGATTATGATAATTTGGAACAAACATTACTCACAAATAAGGAAAATATTAAATCTGATAGAACTGAATTAGATTTAATCTATGAAATCATGCTTAAATATGGTATTGATTTAACATTACCAATAGAAAAATTAAATAACATATATTCCATTGGTTATGGTGCATTGCTAATCTGTTTAGAAGATAATATTACAAAAGAAATTGCAGAAGAAATTATTAAACTAAAATCAGATGATATATCTAGAATTGTTTTCAAGGAATCTGGTTTTAAGTCTGATGCAGATAAAACAAATATAAAAGAAACTTTAAGAATAAATAATATTGACGAATTTATAACAATATAAGTGGTTAAAATGAATGAAATAAAATTAAAGGGAGAAAGTAAAGATATTATTCAAGATAATGTTTCTAAGCTTAGAGAAATTTTCCCTGAAATTGTAACTGAAGATAAAATTGATTTTGATAAATTAAAATTAATTTTAGGCAATAATATTGATGAAAATCCTGAAAAATATAATTTTACTTGGCCAGGTAAAACTCAAGCTATTCGTGAATCACAAAAACAATCAAATGGAACTTTAAGACCATGTAAAGAAGAAAGTAAAAACTGGGATTCAACTGAAAATTTATATATTGAAGGAGATAATTTAGAAGTTCTTAAATTACTTCAAAAGAGTTATTATGGTAAAATAAAATGTATTTATATTGATCCTCCTTATAATACTGGAAACGATTTTATTTATTCAGATAACTATAAAGATAACTTGGAAAATTATTTAAAATTAACTGGGCAGATAGTTGAAGAAGGAGAGAGAGAGAGAGCATTGGAATTAAATTAAGTACAAATCCTGAAACTGCTGGACGTTACCATAGTAATTGGTTGAATATGATGTATCCAAGACTTAAATTAGCAAGAAACCTTTTGAAAGATGATGGTTTTATATTTATTAGTATTGATGATAATGAACAAGAAAATTTAAAAAAAGTTTGTGAAGAAATATTTGGTGAAGAAAATTTTATTGCATCTTTGATAAGGCAAACTAGAAAAGGTGGTGGGAGTATGTCTAAATACATATCTTCCGATCATGATTATATTCTTGTTTTTTGTAAAAATATCTCTAAATTAAATAGATTTTATATTCCTTATGATAAAAATTATATTAAAAGATATAAAGAAGAAGATTCAAAAGGAAAATTCTTTTGGGATACCTTTGCTAGAAACCGACAGGGTAGTTCAAATTCATATGTAATTACTGCACCTGATGGAGAAAAATTAATAAATTCATGGATTTATAAAGAAGATAAATTTAAAAAGTTATTAGATGAAGATGAAATTAGATTTAAAAAATTAAATAATGGCTGGTCAGTTCAAGTTAAACAAAGAATTAACAATCAAGGACAAATAATGAGAAGTCTTATAAACGATTTTACAAATGAATATGGTACAAAAGTTATAAATGAATTATTGGGAAAAGAAATTTTTAGTTATGTTAAACCTGTTGAACTAATTAAACATTTGATTTTCACAATTGAAGAAAATGATGAAATTATATTAGATTTTTTTTCTGGTTCAGCCACAACTGCACATTCTGTAATTGAATTTAATAATGATAATAAAACTAATCATAGATTTATTATGGTTCAAATTCCTGAAGAAACCGATGAAAAATCTAAAGCATTTAATGCAGGATATAAAAATATTTGTGAAATTGGTAAAGAAAGAATTAGGCGCACAGGGGATAACATTGTTGAAGAATCTGGTAATCAAGATTTAGATATAGGTTTTAAAGTGTTCAAATTAGATTCTTCAAACCTAGAAAAATGGGATCCTGATTATAATAATATTCAAAGTTCATTAACAATTGATAACATTAAAAAAGATAGAACTAATGAAGATTTAGTTTATGAAATAATGCTTAAATATGGAATTGATTTAACATACCCTATTCAACAAGAAAATAATATTTATTCAATAGGATTTGGAGCATTAGTAATATGTCTTGATAATAATATTACAAAAGATATTACCAATGATATCTTAAAATTCACAAATGATTCTTCAACTTCAAGAGTTGTTTTCAAAGATTCTGGTTTCAAATCAGATGCAAATAAAACTAATATTAAAGAAATTTTAAGAAATAAGAATATTAACGAATTTATTACAATTTAGTGGTTAAAATGAATGAAATAAATTTAGATGGGCAAAGTAAAGATATTCTTTCAGAAAATATTTTTAAGATAAAAAAAATATTTCCTGGTGTAATTGTGGATGGTAAAATTGATTTTGAAATGTTAAAATCAATTTTAGGTGAAGACATTGATGATTCAAGAGAAAAATATAGTTTCACATGGCCAGGTAAAACTCAAGCTATTCGTGAATCACAAAAACAATCAAATGGAACTTTAAGACCATGCAAAGATGAAAGTAAAAACTGGGACACAACCCAAAATTTATATATTGAAGGAGACAACTTAGAAGTTCTAAAATTACTTCAAAAAAGTTATTATAACAAGATTAAATGTATTTATATAGATCCACCGTACAATACTGGAAAAGATTTTGTTTATAAAGATAATTATGCAGATAATCTAGAAAATTATTTAAAACTTTCAGGACAATTAAGTGAATCCAAAGGGGGGACAATTGGAGTTAAATTAACAAACAATCCAGAAACTCTTGGTCGTTATCATAGTAATTGGTTAAATATGATGTACCCTCGTTTAAAGCTTGCTAGAAATTTACTAACTGATGATGGATTTATTTTTATTAGTATAAGTGATGAAGAGGTTAATAATCTAAAAAAAGTGTGCGATGAAATTTTTGGTGAAGAAAATTACAGAAACACATTATTTGTAAGACGATATGATAAAAATCTTAATTTACAATTTGCTAAAAATGGTTTAAAATCTATGAATATTGGTTTAGAATATATTTTGATTTATAGTAAGAATTTTAATTCAAAATTTAATCCAGTTTATAGAAAATCAAATGATAAACGTTCAAATGAAGGTTATTGGAAAGGATTTTGGAATAATGCTGATCGGCCAACTATGAGATATCCAATTTTAGGTTTTGAACCAACTGAAGGACAGTGGAAATGGAAAAAAGACGTCGCTTATGAAGCTATAAAAAATTATGAAGAGTATATTGAAAATTTCTCAGATAAATATACTTTAGAAGAATATTGGATTAAAACTGGTAAGTCAAAACGTTTTATAAGACGAAGTAATGGTACTGGTAAAAATATGGGTGTAGAACATTGGGTTGCTCCGTCTGAAGGGATTTTGAGAAATACTAATTGGTCAGATATTCTTGTTTCAAAAAAGAATAATTTGGGCATTCCATTTGATAGTCCGAAAAGTGTTGATTTAATTATGGAATTGATTTCATTATTCTCAGAGGATAATGATGAAATTATCTTGGATTTCTTTAGTGGAAGTTCATCAACCGCAGAATCTGTAATTAGATTTAATTCAAAAAATAATTCATCCAAAAAATTTATTATGGTTCAAATTCCTGAAAGCACTACAGAAAAATCAGAAGCTTATAAAGAAGGATATGAAACTATTTGTGAAATCGGAAAAGAAAGAATTAAGCGTGCGGGAGATCAAATTATTAAAGAATCAAACAATGATAATTTAGATATTGGTTTTAAAGTTTTCAAACTTGATTCAAGTAATTTAGAAAAATGGGATCCTGATTACAATAACATCCAACAATCATTAACAGTTGATCAAATTAAAAAAGATAGAACAAATGAAGATTTAATTTATGAAGTAATGCTAAAATATGGTATTAATCTCACTTACCCAATTGAGCAAGAAAATAATATTTATTCAATAGGTTTTGGAGCATTAGTAATATGTTTAGAAGATAATATTACAAAAGATATTGTAGATGAAATTTTAAACTTCACAAATGATTCTTCAACTTCAAGAGTTGTTTTCAAAGAATCTGGTTTTAAATCTGATGCAGATAAAACAAATATAAAAGAAACTTTAAGAATAAATAATATTGATGAATTTATAACAATTTAATAGGAGATTTTAAAATTATGAAACTTAAGTTTAATCCTAACCTTAAGTACCAGGATGAAGCAGTAAAATCAGTTATTGATTTATTTGAAGGTCAAAATTCAATGTTATCTTATTTTACTGTGTCTGGTCAACAGACTATTAATAGTACTGGACAGGGTGTAGGAAATAAGATTGATATTAGTGCTTCTGATATTTTAGAAAATTTAAGAAAAGTTCAAAAGTATCATAAAATAGCTCCAAGTGAATCATTAAATGAAAATCATTTGGATTTTAATATTGAAATGGAAACCGGAACTGGTAAGACTTATGTTTATTTAAAAACTATTTTTGAATTAAATAAGATATATGGTTTTACTAAGTTTATCATTGTTGTTCCTTCAGTTGCTATTAAAGAGGGAGTTTATAAAACAATTGAAATTACTAGAGATCATTTTAAAGGTTTGTATGATAATGTAATTTATAATTCTTTTGTTTATGATTCTTCTAAATTAGAGCAAATTAGAAATTTTGCTACTGATTCCAATATTGAAATAATGATTATTAATATTGATGCATTTAATAAAAGTTTTACAGATCCAAGTAAAGAAACAAAAGCTAATATTATCCATAGGGAAAATGATAGGTTAAGTGGATATAAACCTATTGAATTAATTCAAGAAACTAATCCTATTGTTATTATTGATGAACCTCAATCTGTTATGGGTGGTAAAGGTGAAAAAGCAGTTAAATCTCTAAATCCATTATGTACCTTAAGATATTCAGCAACTCATAAGGAAATTCAAAATTTAATTTATAAATTAGATGCTGTTGATGCTTATGAAATGAATTTAGTTAAACAAATTGAAGTTGCAGGATTTGAATCTCAAGATTTTCATAATAAAGCCTATATGAAATTAATTGAAACTAATAATAAAAAATCTCCTATAACTGCTAAAATTGAAATAGATAAATTAATGAATGGTTCAATTAAAAGAAAAACAGTAACTGTAAAACAAGGTGATGACTTATTTGATATTTCTGGTAGGCGGGATGTTTATGAAAATTATATTGTAGATGAAATATATTGTGAGGAAGGTAATGAATATGTTTCTTTTACTCAAAAGGATGAAATTTTAAGAATTGGAAAAGTATTTGGAGATATGGATGATTTAGTAATTAAAAGAGCTCAAATTAGAAAAACAATTGAAGAGCATTTTGATAAAGAGTTATCTTTAAATGAAAAAGGAATTAAGGTTTTAAGTTTATTTTTCATTGACAAAGTAGCTAATTATAGACAATATGGTGAAGATGGAAATCCTATTAAAGGCCCATATGCTAAAATATTTGAAGAAGAATATGAAAAAGTCATTAGAAAACCTAAATATAATACTTTAATAGAAAAAATTGAGCATGTCCCTGTTGAAGAAGTTCATAATGGTTATTTTTCTGTAGATAAAAAAGGTAAAGTTAAAGACTCAAGGGAAACTAAAAAAGGTAAACTTAGAGCAAATAAAGATGATGAATCTACATTTAATTTAATCATGAGAGATAAAGAAAAACTTTTAAGTTTTGATTCCAATTTAAAATTTATATTTTCACATTCTGCACTTAAAGAAGGTTGGGATAATCCTAATGTTTTCCAAATTTGTACTTTAAATGAAACATCTTCTACAATGAAAAAACGTCAAGAAATTGGTAGAGGACTACGTTTATGTGTTAATCAAGATGGAGAGCGTATTAAAGATAATAATATTAATATTTTAACCGTAATGGCTAATGAAAGTTATAGTGATTTTGCTAAAAAATTACAAAGTGAAATGGAAAATGATACTGGAATTAAATTTGGCACTATTGAAAAAACAAGTTTTGCACATATTATTATGGAAAATAAAAAGGGTAAAAAAGAGGCAATTGGTTCTCAAAAATCATTAGAAATATTCAATCATTTTAAGAAAATGAAGTATATTAATGGAAAAGGTAAAGTTCAAGATACTTTAAAGCAAGCTATTATCGATAATACTGTAGAAGTGCCTGAAAAGTATGAATCTATTAAAGAAGATATAGTTTCAGTAGCTAAAAGACAAACAAAACATTATGAAATTAAAAATGCAAATAACAAACGTAAAGTTAAAGTTAATAAACATGTTTTCTTAAGTGATGATTTTAAAGAATTTTGGGATAAAATTAAACATAAAACAACTTATTCCGTTGAATTTGACACAGATGAATTAATAGAAAAGTGTTGCAATGCTTTAAAAGATGAATTAAATATTAAACCACCTAAATTAATTTATACAAAAAGCGGATTAACAATTGATGCATCAGGTGTAAATTATAAAGAAGGAACTGTAAAAACAGTTTATTCAGATGAAGATGAAATAGCTCTGCCTAATATATTAAAATTCTTACAAAATACTACAAGTTTAACTAGAAAAACAATTATTAAGATTTTAATTGAAAGTGAAACATTAGACCAATTTAAGAAAAATCCTACAGAATACATGAATGAATCTTCAAAGATTATTAAACGTGTAATGAGTAGTTTAATTGTTGATGGAGTAAAATATTCAGAATTAGATGATTATTACAGCCAACAATTATTTGAAAATGAAGAGTTATGGGGATATCTTAATAAAAATATTATAGAAAGTCATCGTTCTGTTTATGATCATATTGTATATGATAGTGAAGTTGAAAAGAACTTTGCAGAAAGATTAGAAAATGATGATGAAGTTGAATTATATACTAAATTACCTGGATGGTTTAAAATAGCTACTCCAATTGGAGGATATAATCCAGATTGGGCTATCTTATTTAACAAAGATGGGGAACGTAAAATGTATTTTGTAGTTGAAACAAAAGGTACGAAAGATATTACTCAATTAAGACCATCTGAGCAAGCTAAAATTAAATGTGGTAAAAAACACTTTAAAGCTTTAGGTAATGATGTTGAACTAGAAGTTACTAATAGTTATGAAGACTTAAAATCAAGTATTTAATAAAAATAAAAGAGATTAAAAATGTTATCAATAACTAAATGTTTAAATGAATGTGATGCAACTGTTGAAACTTTAGGTCAAACAAAAAACAATTTTAATAAAAAATAAACAGTTTTTGTAAGGTGTTTTAATAAATAAATTAATTAGTAAATAAAATATTTAATAGAAATGAGGTCTTAATTTGAAAAATATTATTCATAAATCTAAAAAAGTATTATATGACTGGGAAAAAGAATCTTTATTTGATTCTCAAGAAGATTTTAGTAGTATTCCAAATAATAAAAATTATGTCAAAAAATACAAATTTTTATTTAAATATGAATATCAGGATTTTAACTCTAAAATTTTTATTTCAAAAAATAATGATGATATATATTATTTATATAAATATTTACCTATAAGTTGTTATAATAGAGTACCTGAGGATTTCAAGAAAAATGAATTAATACGTCGTTATAAAAATTGTTCTAATGAAATATTGTCTTATAAAAATAATGATAATCAAAAAATTTATAACAATTTTACATATAAATTAATGTATGCGGTTGTTAATTTATTAGATGTTGTTTTTAAAGATATTGAGAAAATTGCGCTAGTTTCAGTTCCATCTTCTAATCCTGATAATGTTCCACAAACTAAAACATCAGTTAATATAATTGAAAAAATTTTCAAGGAGTCAAATTTAGAAAATATTCTTGATTCAAAATATAATAATATAATAGTTAGGAATGAAAAGATACTCTCACAAAAAGAGTCTATGGATAAGTGGGATATCGACAGACAAAAAAATTCTTTATCTTGTGAAAAAAATCTTCCGGAATCTATAGGTTTCATTATACTGGATGATATAGTTACTACTGGAACTACTATATCTGCTTGTAAAGAACTTTTAATTAGTAATGGTGCAAATGAAAAAAATATTGTAGGCCTTACAATTGCAGAAACAATTTTATGCCGTAATTTAAAATGGAGTAATAAAAAAGTTGTTTTTGAAGATAATGCTAAAGTTTTATACGAGGGATTAAATGATTAAATATAAAGAATTACTCTTTTTAAATAAAATAAATCGAGTTGGGAAAGTAACAATATATACAAAGTACTGGGATATGTTAATTAATTCTAAGGACATGAATGATTTATTTAATAAGCTTCATAAAAGTAATAAAATTAGTGAAGATAAATTAATTAAAGCAAAAAATGAAGCTGAAAAGATATATGATTCTGTAGTAAATGATTCTGAAATAAATGTTATTACAGTTTTTGATAAAGAATATCCTAAAAAATTATTTGACATGGAAAATCAAAAACCTCTTTATCTATATGTAAAAGGCAATATAGAAGCTTTGTCTAAATCTAATATTGCAATTATTGGAACAAGAAAACCATCAAATAATACTGAAATTTTTGAAAAAAAATTAGTTAAAAGAATTTTAGATGTTTCTAAAAGGGTGGTTGTTAGTGGTTTGGCATTAGGTTGTGATAAAATAGCTCATGAAACTACAGTTAATGAAAATAAAATCACAATTGCTTTTTTACCCTGTGGATTAAATGTTATAAGTCCCAGTAGTAATAAAAAATTAGCAAAATCAATTATTGAACAGGGTGGATGTTTAGTTTCCGAGTATGAACCTGATAAAAAAGTATTTAAAAGAAGCTATGTTGAAAGAGATAAGATTGTAGCTGCATTTTCAGATATAGTTTTTGTTCTACAGTGTGGAGAAAAAAGCGGAACAATGCATACTGTTAATGCTACTATCGATTTTAAAAAAGTAAATCATAGAGATTTATATGTTTATCTTCCAGAAGACATGTCTGATGGAGATTATAGTGGAAATATTTCTATATTAAAAAGTAATAATGGAACAAAAGTGTCTGATATTGATGAATTTTGCGAAGAAATTGTTATTTTAGAAAAAGACAATAATTTAAATAAAAATGCTGATTATCAAAGTAAATTAATTTAAATGTTTGATTAATTCAAGTTTGAAAGTTATATTATTATTCCTCCACATAATTATGAATATTTTTTTAGGTTTGTTAATATAATGGAATTCATAAACAAAAAAAGGAATTTGAATTTAAAAAATCTTTAAAATTTTATAATCCTAATAAAAACAATTATATACTATTTTAAACACATCATAATATATGTCTGAAGAAAGTTAGTAAAAGCAGTTATGCTGTTAACTGAAGATAAACCTAAAAAAGACTCTTAAAATTGGTAATAAGGTTTTAGCTAAAAATTCTGCATATATACAAATCTTAACAAGACTGACTGAACCTTCTTAACAGAGTACTAAACTATTATCCAGATAAAAAGAGACAATATACATTAAAAATGATATTTAAAGTAGGTGGCAGGTTTTTTATGGAAAAAAGAAGAAACACCATTCATGGATATGATGAAAAAGACAACACAGAAAATAATGAAAATTTATTAAAACTTAAAAATTTAAAAGAAAGCTGTCAAAGTAATGTTTTAAAAGATTTTATGGATGATTATTTAATAAGTGGTTTCAAAAATGAATTTATTGATGTGGACATGATTATTAAAGAAATAGATAATCATTCTAAAAATCAAGATTTAATAAAAATTATATATATTGTTCATTTAATCTTTGAACAAATGAATGTAAATTCTAATGAGTTTCCAATTGATGAATTATGTGATTATAAATATGAAAGTGTCAATGGTGAATTATTTATTAAATTTTTAACTCGTGAATCTGAAAATCAGTTTTCTAAAATGTATGAAATTGTTTTATTTAATAATCATAAAGATAAAAAAATTGGAGAAAAAATAATCAAATCTTTTGAAAATAAAGGTTCCATAATGGTTATGAATATACTTAGTTTATTAAATATGCAAATAATTGGAAAAAAACAACAAAAAGAAAATAAAGAGGAGAAATTTGATACTGTAGGTGCGTTATATTCTTCTGATGCATTTATGGATTCTTATGACTGGACAAAACGTGATTGGGGTTAAAATAGTTTTTATTATTAAAAGTTTCTAAATAGGACAAATATTTCTAAAAACAATTTAATATAAAAAAAATCTGTTATACTATTAATAAAAACAATTATGTGCTATTTTACACGCATTATTTTATATGTCGAAAAAAAGAAGAAATTATTTAAAAAGGTCATAAAATGAACAGAGATCAGAGAGATAGAATAGAAGGTAACTGCTGCTGGGCATGCGGTGCATATTTAAATGACGGCAGAGACAGATACTGTCCTGTTTGCGGATGTCCCAATGACAATTATATGCCTCCGTTAAGAAATGTCAAACCTCCCAAATCCAAAGAACAGGAAGATAAGGAATGGAACAGATGCTGTATGCTGATGTTTGTTGTTTTTCTGATTTTATGTATTTTAGGTAAAGCTATGCAATAAGGAGTTTTTAAAATGAATTCAATTCAAAAAGCGTTTATGTCAAACTGTTGTGAAAGGTGTGGAAGAACTTTGGATTTCAGCAAGGATAAGTATTGTCCTTACTGCGGCCATCCCAATTTTAATTATCATCCTGCCACGGGGGTTTCACACAGCTCTTCTAAAACAACAAAACGCAAAAAACAGGATAATACTTCTACCTGCTGTATTCTGATTGCAGTTTTTTTCATAATTGCATATATCTACAGCTTTTTTGTTTCTGGTTAGGTGATACTATGAAAAGAGAAATTGATTTTGAAATACTTGCCGAAAAGATAAATGATTCAGACTTGTATGAATTTGTCGCATTAAGTAATGATGTTCCTGTAAGAGCAATTAACAGGGATTTGGATTCCATTAAAGAGGCCCTAAACAGTCATGATAAAATATTTTTAGAAATCGGATTTTACGGGATATGATGATGAGTATTGTGATGAACCTTATTTCATGTTTGATGCAAATGAATCCATAGATGATTTAAAAGATGATTACTATGACAAATATAAATTCATGGTTGGAGGATATGGAATCTATCTTGACAAGGATTTGAATGTGGAATACGGGTATTATACAACAGAAGCTCCTGCATGCGGTCATGGTGCAGGATATACTGAATTTTATGATTTTAAAGATGCCAGAGATGATGATATTATTAAAGAAAAAATATATTCCCTTTTGGACAGCAGCGGTATCTGGAAGTAATACTTTTAAGCTTTAGAGAATTTCCTAATTAACCGTCCCATTTTTTTAACTAACTTTTTGTATACATTATAGCAACATTTATATATCAACTCCAACAGAATAATATTTACTTGTGTTTATCTTGATTAAAAGATATGCAGACTAGGTGAAAATTATGAAGAATTTTGAATTTTTAAAAGATTTTGACAGTGACATGTACACTCTTCTTAGTGAATTTGAAAGGGAAGCCGTAAAAAATCCAAAAATAACAGAATCATATGTTACTCCTTTTTTGGAAAAGGTGGTAAATGATATACTCCAAAGAAACAATAATGCAATTGATGATCCATATGTTGGATTTTCTAAAAGAGTCGATAAATTATATGAATTAAAAATTATTGACTATAAGTTTAAATGTATGTTGCTTGAAGCATATCAGATGAGAAATGCAATCACCCATAAGTCAATTGAAGATTTTCTGAAATCCGACAATAAAATACCCTTCCAGCTCCACAGAAGCCTTTTTGACATTGCATGGAAATACTTCCAGCTGTGCAGTGAAAATTACTATTATCCGGGAAAACCCGAATACACACCGATTTACAATCTTAACTCAAAAACAATAAAACCCACACCAGAACCATCAGATAACAGAAATTTCAGTCGCTGCATAATATGCGGCAGAGCTAATGATTCCAAAAACTCCAATTTTTGCATAAGCTGCAACAATGAACTTGAATATCAAAATGAAATCATCAATCTGAAAAACAATTTAAACATCAGTCATTTTACTAAAGAAGAAGTTAACCAGATCCATTCCAGCATGTATACCAGTCAGCTGCTTATTGAACTTACAACCAAAAAGCTTCTTAAAAAAACAAACAGACACTACAGTCTAAATGAAGCAGAATATGAAAAGCTTATTGAATTTACATATGAGTGCTATGATATGGAAAAGACTTTAACTGAATTTCTAAATGGCAAATACACATCAAAACAGATTAAACAGTCAAAATATTATAAATGCGGTCAAAAAGGCATCCACCCCTTTGTGGAGTTTTATAAAATTGTTGAAAATCAGATATTCGAGGATTTTCTAAACCAGATTGCAATGAAAATCCCTATTGATGAAATTCTTGAAAATACACAGATAAATAAATCCCAGATAAACAACTGGTATGACAAAAACAAGGACAGTTTCATAAAAGGAGAGCACAACTCAGAATTCATAACATATAATAAGCTTCTGATGGAGCAGTACTTAACCTTAAAAAGAAAACAGTACCTGAATGATGATATTAAAGCTGAACTGCAGATAAATGATGAAATTATCAGCTTCTGGACGGATTCATTTGATATGGAATCAGCACTCTTTAAAAATAGTCTTAATGAAATCAGAATGAACATCTTTTTAAACAACCTGAAGGAAGGCAAATCAAAAGAAGAAGCACTTGAAATAGCGGAAATCACCGATTTTGAAGAACTGCTTAAAGATAAGGATTTTGAAAATGAATATAAAACAGAATACTATGAAAACCGTGTAGACAGGCTTATAAAATCTCTAAAAACAATGAGTTTTGATAAGGCTCTTAAAAGAGCAGGCATATCTGAAAACGACTATAACAGATGGTATGCCGCAGGCAAAAAGCAGTGCCTGCTTAAAAAGGATGAGGATGAATTCTGTCTGAACTTTTACATCAATGTAACCCGTGTACTGATGGACAGGTATCTGAAACTGAGAAGTGAAGGCAAAACAAAAACTGAAGCCTGCAAAAAAATAAACACTGACTTAAATGAAGTTAAAAGATGGTGCAACTGGAATGAAAGCGGCTTATTTATAGATTTCAAAGAAAACAACAAGAAAATTACCGCTAAATTAATAATTGATGCAATTAAAGATGGGAAATCCAAAGACAAAATAGCTGAAAGCTCAGATATAACACTACATGAATTAAATAAAATTCTGGATTTAGGATCACAAAACGATAAGATCTGCAGAGAAGTATATGAAGAATATGAATCAGTTTATCTTTCAAAACATCTGGAAGTCTTTTTAAAGGAAATTAAAAATAAAAACTTGAAAAAAGCACTTAAAAATTCAGGAATTGAAAAATCAGAACTGGACAGTGCATATAATTCAGGCAAAAACGGAGATGAACGCTTCACTAAATTTTACAATGACTACCTGAATTTTAAAATAAGCTGTTATATCACACAGATTATCAGGGGAAAAACCGTCAGTAAAGCTTTAAAAAATTCTAACTTAACAGATGAAGAACTTAAAGACAATTTAAAAGAAATTGAAAGCAGAATCCTTGATAAACAGATGAACCGTGTTATTGGTGAAATTGCAAAAAACAGAACTACAAGACAGGCAGCTAAAAAAGCCAGAATCAGAATTGATGAAGTTTACAGATGGTATATTGAAGGCAAAAAAGGCAATGAGAAATTTAAAGACTTTGCAGACATCTATCATGAACTTTATGTTGAAGTGGGATGTGAAATTTTCCAGAATTTCTTAAACAAGGGAAAAACCCCAAAACAGATTCTTAAAATCATGAATGAAGACATAACCAGAGAAGATTATGAGTTCTGGATTAAAAACAATCTGATAAGTGATAAAAATGTTGAAGCTAAACTCTACACAGAAGATGAAATTAAAGAAAAAATCGAAAATGAAGGATTCAGACAAAAAGAGGAGAAATCTCTTTCAGGTTTAAGTATAATAGGTTGTTAGTTATGGTTATAAAAGAATTGAACAATGCAAAAAAAGCATATCAGAGAAAAGACTTTAAAGCAGCTGATGAAATTTACTCTAAAATCTATGATAATCATCAGAAAGATTTCAGCAGATGGGATAAAAAATTTTATGCATTAACATTATACAGATGTTATGTTCAAAATCCAGTTAATCAGAATAAACTTTTAGATGCAGGCAAACTGATTACCCAATTAGTTAAACAGTCAAATCACTCCAGAAAAGATGCAATGTGTCCGTATACATTAGCCGTGCTTAAAATAATGAAAACCCTTGAAGACCCTGAAGCTGTTTTGGAATGGTCATCTAAACTTAATCCTGAATTATTAAATGGAGATATTTCAGGAAATTATTCATCTAAAAAAGAAACATGGTATAAATTAACAACAAAAGCACTGCTGGATACCCGCCAGTATGATAAATGCATAAGCCTGTCAACTGAAGCACTGCTTAATTTAAGCGAATTTACATATGATAATGAGGTCTGGTTTAAATGGAGAATAGCTAAATCATTTAATCAGTTAGGTGAATATGACCAGTCTGTAGACTATCTGAATGACATTAAACAGTTTAAAAATGACTGGTTTATAGATAATCTGATGGCTGAAAATTATTTCTTTAAAAATGATTGGGACAATGCCTTAAAGTATGCCTCATCTGCAGCACTTGCCAAAGGCGACACTGATAAAAAAGTCAATTTATATTCACTGATTGAAGATATTTTAAATAAGAAAAATAAACAGAAGGAAGCAGATATTCATGCATACCTGGTTTATACAATCAGAAAGAGACATAACTGGAATATTGATGAAAATCTGGAATATAAAATTGAAAAAGCAGGTTTTGATTTGGACAATGAGGATTATTTTACTATTGAAAAGCATCTGCATCATCTGTGGGAAGAATATCTCTATAAAAATCAGGAATTAAAAAAAGGAGTTATTGTTTCAGTATTGCCCAATAAAAAAGCGGGCTTTATCAGATGCGATGAATATCCTGACAATCTGTATTTCAGCATGAATGAGTTTAAACATAATATCACATTAGCAAAAACAGGCCAGAATGTCACTTTTTATGAAGCTGACGGCTTTGATAAAAAGAAAAATAAGCAGGTTAAAAATGCTGTAAATATTTATCTGAATGGGAGCTGAATTATGGAATTTTGTCCGAAATGCGGTTCGGTGTTATTTCCAGACGAAAATAATGCATTAAACTGTTCCTGCAGTTATTTTACTTATTTGGATAATGATCGTGAATATAATATTAAAGAAAAAATATCTGAAAAGTCAGCCAATATAGCAGTTGATGGAAATGAATATGAAAGTATTGATTTATTATATCCGAAAGATGTTCATTTAAAATCTTATGACTGGAGACGCGAAGACTGGGGTTAAAAAGGTTTGGTTTTATATTGTTATAAAATAGGTTTATTAAAATAGAGGTTTTGTTTTCCTCTATTTTAGTTTTTCTATTGTTTTGCAGTCTAGTTTTGTTATTTTGGCAATTTCTTTAACTGGATAGTTTTCTTTTTGCATGTTTTTTGCTATTTTTAGTTTTTCTTCCTCTTTTCCATCTAGTTTCCCTTCTATTTTTCCTTCTATTTTTCCTTGTTCTAACCATTCTTTTTCATGTGATGTTACATAGTCGTGAAGTATTGTTATTTCCATTTTTATCACACATTTTACTTGATTTTTCAAAATCTGGTGTTAAAAAGTGTATTGATACATTATATTGTAAATTTATTAAAATAGAGGTTTTGTTTTCCTCTATTTTAGTTTTTCTATTGTTTTGCAGTCTAGTTTTGTTATTTTGGCAATTTCTTTAACTGGATAGTTTTCTTTTTGCATGTTTTTTGCTATTTTTAGTTTTTCTTCTTCTTTTCCCTCTAGTTTCCCTTCTATTTTTCCTTGTTCTAACCATTCTTTTTCATGTGATGTTACATAGTCGTGAAGTATTGTTATTTCCATTTTTATCACATCTATTACTTTATTTTTCAAATCCTGATTTTCAATGAATTTATCTGCAAGTACTATCAGTATGCCAAGTACAGAATCTTTTAATTCATCATCAATATCAGTTATTTTTCTAGCAAGTTCCAGAGTTTTTACTACTTGCACTCCGGCTTCGTGTTTGGTTTTCATTAACGGCAATATCCCTAATGCAAGAAACTCATTGCAGGTTAGTTTTATGTTATTTTTAACTTTATAAGTTATATTACTTAATAATTTGTCTCCGTCATAGTCTTTAAATGATATTACTTCAGGTCTAAAAAACTGCCCAGGAGAGTATTCAAGAACTACCTGATTTTTATCGATTTCAGGAGTCACTACAAGATTTATTTTTACCTTTAACTGATAATCATATCCGATTCGGGCTACATATAGAAAGATTCTTCTTAAAATGTTTGCAATATTGGATTTAGTAGATAAAAATTCATAAAGAATTATTTTATCCTTTTTCTTTATGCCGTAATCTATTCTGAGAACTTTTGGTTTCAGGTTTATTAGCTCAACATTTATTTCATCACAAAACTCTGCACCTGTAATTTTTGCAATATACTTTGTGGTGTTTTCTTTTAGAAATTTCAGTGTTAAATCCTCATGATGGTATCCGCGATATATCTTATTTTTTTTCATACTAAACCATTAGTCTTTAATATTTATATAACCATCAGTTTTTTATTAAAACAATAATTAAAGCACAAATAAATAGTTTTAAATGAAATGAATACTTCATCATCATGAAAACTTTTTTATAAAAATGTATTAATTACTTTATTTAAATTATTAATCAGCTAAAATATGTGAGGTGTTTGGATTGGGCACTGAATATATTGAAAAAGGAATTTCATTTGTCAATCAGAAGGAATATGATAATGCACTTGAATGTTTTAATAAACATCTGGAAGCTGATTCAAAAAACAGCATTGTTTTAGGTCTTAAAGCACTGGCTTTAATGGATTTGAACAGGTTAGATGAAGCTTTGATATATATCTCCAAGTCATTGGACATTGATTCATCAAATTATGAATCCTGGGCAACTAAAGGGGAAATCTTTAGAAGGTTAAATAAAAATAGGGAAGCTCTGCACTGCTTTGATTTGTCTTTGCAGATTAATCCGAAACAGTCAAAAACATGGATAAAAAGAGGTTTTTTATTAATTAACAGATACGGTCAGTTTATAGAAGCAATTAACTCATTTGATAAAGGACTGGAATTAAATCCCAAAGATAAAAATGCAATATATTTTAAGGCAGAAGCTTATTTCGCACTTAAAAATTATAAAAAAGCTTTAAGAGCATGTGATGATTATCTGAAAATCACTTCAGCCAATGTTTTTGATTCAAACGTTTACTCACTTAAAACAAAGATTTTAATGATTTTAAACAACTTTGAAGAAGCATTGGCTGTTATTGATGAAGGTTTGAAAATCAGTCCCGATGATGATTCCATTTATGCAACAAAAGCTATGATTTTACTGAGGGCACATAAATATGACGAAGGCATAGAATGTGTCAATAAAGCTTTAAAGTTAAATCCGAGTAATGTCATTGCATTAAAATTGAGAAATAATGTTTTAAAAGGTAATTTAAGATGAAATGTTAAAATAATCTGTAACTAACGAGAAAAATTCTTAATAGCTAAAAAAAACATATTTACTATTGCAGGTGTATTTAAATGTCTGAAGATCATGATGAAAAAAAGCACAAACACTGTCCTTTTTGCGGACACCATGTAGATGAAGATGATATGATTTGCCCTCACTGCGGATTATTCATCCCATAATTATTTTTTCTAAAATCAATTAAACAACTTTATTATTATCTTTATATAAATTAATCATTAATTAACAATATTTACCTGTTTTTGTAAAATTTAGGTGAGGTTAGCTAATGGTTCAATGTCGTGAATGTAATAGTGAAGTTTCAGATAAGGCAAAGTTCTGCCCCAAATGCAGAACTCCCTTAAAAAGTAATGAAGATGTTCCCAAAAGTCCTAAAATAGTCAGTGATAAGAAAGGTGGTTTCAATCCTATTTTGATTATTGGTATAATAGCTATTGTAGCTATTGCTGCATTAGGTGCAGGTCTGCTTTTAGGTGGGGGAAGTGATGATTCACCTGCTGCTGTAAATAATACTGCTGAGAGTGATGATGTTGCTGAAGATGTAAATCCTGCTCCTGCAAGTGCCAATGTTACTTATGTCTGTTCTCAAAAGTCTGACAAGTTTCATTTGCCTGACTGTGAATGGGCTCAAAAGATAAATCCTAAAAACAAGATTACTTATAATTCCAGAGATGCTGCTGTAGCAGATGGAAGGATTCCATGTCAGGTTTGTAATCCTTAAAGTTTATTACCTAAGATAAACATAACTTAAATACAACGAGGTCTTTAAAATGAATTGTCCTAACTGTGGAACTGAAGTATTATCAGATAATGAAAAATTTTGCAGAAAATGCGGTTTTAAATTGGTTGATTCAGAAGTTAAAAAAGCTACTGTAATTTCAGAAGATATTCCAAAAACACGGTGCCGCAGCTGCAATAATATGATAGACAACAATTTAAGAATTTGTCCCTACTGCGGATCAAATCCAAATTCATCTTCAACATATGCATCATCAGCATCCAAAACAAACAGCAGCAGCTCAAGTGACAGTGACTGCTGGGGATGCTGTGGTTTAATTGTAGTTATTGTAATTATATTGTATATTATAGGATTGATATTTTGATTTATGACCACATAATGAATATCTGCAAATATTTATGCCATCAGAAACCTGAAAGGTCATTTTTCTACAAAGAAAAGCAGTTTCCAGTTTGCAGCAGATGTACAGGAATTGTTATAGGTGCGGCTGCAGGGTTTGTTTTAGCTAGTTTAACCCAACCTAATTTAATTTTTGTTTTAGGATTTATTCCATTAATTATTGACGGAACTACACAGTATTACGGTTTAAGAACAAGCAATAACACTTTAAGATTTGTTACAGGTTTGTTATGTGGCTTTTCAATACCTTTCGTTGTTTTTAAAACAGAATCAGTTATACTCAATTATTTCTAAATTTTCCAAGCTGTCATCTATCAGCTCTTCAATGAATTCTGAAGGGTTATTTTTATCACTTATTAAGTAAACATTATTTTTAGAGCGGGTTAAACCTACATAGAATAATCTGCGTTCTTCTGAATATTTGTAATCATAATTTTTGGTATTTACATAATTCAAAACACTGTGGGTTTTTAATTTTGATGGAAAACCTAAATAGTCATCAACCATATTGATTATAATCACATTATCTGCTTCCAGACCTTTAGATGAATGCAGGGTTCTGTAGTAAACATTATTCATTGATTTGTCTGTTTTGTCTAAAATTCGTAAGAATTTATCTTTTTTCAGATTGCCTTTTTTAACTAAATTTCTGTGTTTTATAAACTGGTTGATGTTGTTGTTTGTTCTGCCTAAGATTAATACATCTTCGGATTTTTTAGAGAGATCTTTTATAAGATTATAAATCATTTCTCTTTTTTCTATAGGATTTTTTTGAGGATAGATTATTTTAACAGGTTTTTTCAGATTTTTAGGAGACTTAAGAGATTTCCTAATTTGTTTAGGGTTTTTCATAATGAAGCTACCTGCTATGTCAATCAGCTCCTGAGGGTTCCTGTATGTTTTTTCAATGAATATTCTTTGAGGATTTTCAAAATACTCTTCAAAATGTGAGAAAAATTCAATGTTTGTTCCTCTAAATCCGTATATTGACTGCCAGTCATCACCTACAACTGTCAGATGTGCATCTGTTTTATCCTGCAGGCTTTTAATCAGATTATAATTGGTATATGTGGTATCCTGATATTCATCAACCAGTATGTATCTGTAATGTTTTTTCAGCCCGTATTTTTTAATCAGCTTGCTTGATTCATTTATCATGTCATTAAAATCAATCTGCTGGTGCATATCCAAGTATTTCTGATAGTAACTGTAGAAATCTTCAGCGATTTTTAGGAAGATGTCATGGTCCTTGTCATCGTTACTGCTTCTGAAATAGCTGAAATAATCTTTTGTAAAATTGTTGCCCTTAAATAAATTTATAAAATCTGCAAGCAGGGGTTTAAATGCCACTTTTGTAAATGCTTCTTTCAATTCATTCAATAACTCTTTTCTGTCATTTCTTCTAATGATGTAGCTTTCAATGTTTAAAAAATATGAATCGCAAAATTCAAGAATATCTTTTAATGTATCAGTATTTGCATTGGCCAGATAATCATTTATTATAGCCAATATTTCATTGTTTTCAATAACTGACACTTTATGGTGCTGCTTAATGACTGATCTTCCCAGACTGTGAAATGTCCTTACCTCAACATTTTCCGGAAGCTTTCCTTTTAAATCCCTGACAGAAGTATTTGAAAATGACAGACACAAAATATCTTCAGGTCTGACATGCTTTTTAGCTATCAGATATTTTATTTTTGCAATTAAAGTAAATGTTTTTCCTGTTCCTGCTCCTGCAATGATTTGAACATTTTTGGAATCTAAAACACAGGCTATTTTTTGCTGTGTGTCTAAAGGTTTGCTGTTTACTGTTTTAAAAAACTTATCATTAGCCAGCAGCTCCTGTCTGGTTTTATCATCCAAATCATCAATACTTTTGTAGTCTTTTTTCAAGTACTTGCCGTTTTTGCTGGCTATTTTTTCAGGTTCTGTTTTAATATCTTTAGTGAATGTTTCAATAACTGGCTTTTTATTTGTTTTTTTCTTTTCTGGCCGTGGTGTTTTTTTAACTTCCTTAGTTTCAGCAGTTTTTATACAGCCGCACATCGGGCATTTGCTGCCATTTAGTATCATTGATCCGCATTCACTACAAAAATCCATAATATATATTTTTTATTAACATTTAAAAATAGCTTTCCTAAGAGTGTCTGAAAAGTATTTCTGTTTTATACATATTTTAAATACTAGTTTAATTAAAAATTATAAATGAGGTGTTTTATTGAATCAAGATGAATATATAGGAAATATTGTTAAAAATGGAGTTATAGCATTAATTATAGGATTTATTATAACTGGCATTTTATATTCTGTAATGTATTCAATAAACGGAATTGAAATGTATGCCGGTTTTATAATTTTAGGAGCACTCTACGGGTTCCTGTTTATAAAATTAGACATTTTTGAAAATGAACTGGATTTAATCATAACAAATGCTGTTTTTGCATTCTTTGGTTCATATGTAAGCATACATTTAATATTTACAAGTGCATTGAAAATAGCTATGAATTCTTCACTGCTGACTTATCAGTTTATAGGAATCTGTATTATTGCAGCTGTTGTTGTTAACTACATCCGTGACACTTATCTGGAAATTAATCCTTTAGGGTCAATTAACCTGAATTTGGGAAAATTGCCTACAGTTATCTGTCCTGAATGCGGTGTTGAAGTCAATGCCGAAAATATATTCTGTTCTGAATGCGGCCATAAGTTCAGTTTTATACATTGTCCTGAATGCGGTGCAAAATTAGATGAGGAAGGTGCATTCTGTCAGGAATGCGGTTATAAATTAGAAGATGACTCTAAAAAAGAAGACAAATCTTCAAAAGAAGAATCTAAAGATAAATCTAAAGAAGATAATTCTAAGGAAGAAGCTAAAGAAGAATCTAAAGAGAAATCTAAAGAAGATAATAACCCTGAAAAAAGCTGTTCCAATTGCGGAGCTAAAGTAAGTAAGGATTCTAAATTCTGTCCGGAATGTGGAAATAAAATTAAATGAGTGAACTATGAAGTATTGTCCTAAATGTGGTAGTGAAGTAAAAAATAATACAAAATTTTGCCAGAAATGTGGAGCTAAATTTCCTATTGACCACATAAAGTTAAATAATGAATATTGCAAACATTGTGGCTCAACTATCCCTAAAGGAGCCATAAGATGTCCTAAATGTGGCAGATATTTAGATGAAGCTGCAAATGATAAGCATAGTGTTGCTATTGCAATTGGATATATATTTTCTTTTTTAATTCCTTTAGCAGCTATTGTTGCCGGTATTTACTTGTTAACTCAGAAAAATGAAGATGTCCATAAACATGGAACCTGCATTATCATTATAGCTATTGGAGTTATGTGTATTAGTTATTTATACTATATTAAATTTTTATAAATTCATCACTATTTTTTAACTTTTTTTAAATCATCATATACACAAGTTTATATACTATGTTTTACAAATTAATAATTATCAGGAAAAAAACTATTTTTAAAACCTAAAGAAACATAGATTTTTTATAAATTTGTAAATGAAAATTTGATATTATAAAAGGAATGTTTAATAAAATGAAAAAATTCAATAATAAAAGCAAGTACTTTGTTGATGAATTAAATAAACTTGAAGAATGGATGAAATGGTTTTTATTAACTGTTATAACTTTAATTATCTTCTGGCAAGTTTCTCAAATGATTTTAACACCTATGGGATAAAAATGTTTGAAAAAATAAGTTATGATGAATCTCTTGATTCTGAAATGCAATTTAGAAAATTTATAGCTACACAAGCACCTGAAATTCATGAAATATCTGATGAAAATGTGGAACAGATGGAACTGGCTAACCGTATTGATTTGGAATTGTTAAAGTATGAAAAATTTATGAATCAATTGATGGATAACTATTATGAATATAATTCCTGTGATGATTATCCAATAGAAGAACAATTTATGGATAAAATTGAAGAACATTTTGATTTAGAACAGGAATATGATAAATGGGATGATTATTCAGATTGTATTGATTCTGATTTGGAATATAAAAAGTATCAACAGGAACAGTTCAGAAAAGAAGACTCTATTGAAGGTCCTATGAGCTGTTTTGAACGTGGTTATTATATGGATGAGTCCAGTAATTCTGATTATGATGAACGTTCATTTATGGAAGAATATGACTTTGAAGATAATTTAACTTTTGAAATGGAATCAGAAATTTATGGATCAGATTTTAAATCAGAAATGGATGATTATGGGGAAGAAGAATATTATCAGAAGAAAATAGCTGAAACTGATGCAACAGAACAAGAAGCTCAGGAAAGAGAATTTAAAAAGCAAATAGCTGAAATGGATGCAATAGAACGAGCTCAGGAAAGAGAATTTAAAAAGCAAATAGCTGAAATGGATGCAATAGAACGA
>ERZ809224.303-NODE-303-length-50833-cov-19.688192_pt1 | contig 50833 bp, 58 predicted proteins | sample MGYA00520513_ERZ809224 | MGnify/ENA primary metagenome ERZ809224 (study PRJEB31576, sample SAMEA3212658) | Homo sapiens | biome: human-gut; feature: human gut; material: fecal | place: Sweden | collected 2012 ... | reverse complement strand
GTGCCGAAGATACTTACGAGTTACCTTGTTGGGAAAATAGGAAGTCGCCAGTTTTTTTATGCCTTTTTTACTCTAAGTTAGTAGAGAATAATAAAATTAGTATATAATTTATAATTTTATTGTTTCTGTGCAAATCAGAAAAAGGTACCAAAAAGAGTTGTCTGAAATGGATAACTCTTTTTTTATTATAATTATACATAATTTATTTATATAAGATCTTGATGTTCATATTTAAAGAACTTTAGTTTTTAATTAAATTAATCTCTAATTTTATCCTTGAAAACTTTAAAATAATAGTATATATTATGATTATTAAATATTTATTTGTATAAAAAAATTTTTAGAATAATTAAATAAAATAGTAAATTTATAATTAAGTATATAATTAAGTTATATAATTAAATATATTATTATAATGTATTTAATTATATATTTATGTATTCAATATATGATATATATTCAATTATATAACTTTAGGATATATAAATAAAAACATAATGAGATATTATATGAAATAGGAGTATAGATGTATAAAGTTTTAATTTTTGATTTAGATAATACATTAACAGATGATTATGAAAATGTAAAACAAGCTTTTAAATATCTTATGAAATTAAAAAATGAAGAATATTCAGAAGAAAAGTTTTTAAAGTTTCATAAGATCGATATAGAAACATGGAGGGCGAGAGCTAATGGAGAAATTATTACACCATTTGAAGATGATATAAAAAAGAAAACTGAGTGGATAAGAGCAAGTAGATTTTTAAAATTTTATGGAGAAGATAAGATTAGTTATCAAGAAGCTGTGAAAATAAATAATATTTATATGGAAGGAATGAAATTAAAAGTAGTTCCTCAAAAAAATACGTATGAAGTAATAGAATATTTATATAAAAGAAAATATAAAATAATAATTGCGACTAATGGTCCTAAAGTTGCTTTAGGTACGAAGTTAGAGAAATTAGGTATTTTAAAATTTATTGAACTTACTTTTTCAGCAGAAGAAATAGGTTTTATGAAACCACATTTTAAATATTATGAAGCTTTGTTAGAAAAGGCTAATATAAGTGAAAAAGAAGAAATTTTATTTATAGGTGATGATATAGAAAAAGATATAAGAGGCGGAATAGAAAATAATATTGATACTTGTTGGTGCAACTATAATAACTTAATAAATAATACTTATTATAAACCTAAATTTGAAATAAAAGAATTATTAGATTTAAAGAATATATTATAAAACATTATAATATATTCTTATTCATATGGTATAATAATTAAATATTTCTATATTTTAATATTTATTAATGATATACGAAAAATAAAAATATTTTACAATATGAATATTTTATAGATTTTAAATAAAAATATTAGAATGATTATAAAATAAAAAATTAGAAACCTTTAAAGCTTATAAGATTGAAAAAAAGTTTTTTGGAGGTAAATGTGAAAACTTTTTTTAACAAAATAAATAAAGTATTAAAAAAGCTGGAAGAAGATCATATTGGTGAATATGCTGCCGAATGCGCTTTTTTTACAATATTATCATTTATACCATTTATAATTTTTTTTCTTACACTAATTCAATTTACAAGCATAGATAAAGAAAGCATTTATTTTTGGGTAAAAGAGATAATTCCCAATAATATGTATGGATTTATTACTGATGTAATTGATGAGGTATATTCTAAATCAGTAGGCACTATTTCTATTACTGTAATATTTGCATTATGGTCTGCAAGTAAAGGATTTTATTATTTAAGCAAAGGTTTAAGAAAAATTTATAAATCTCAAAAAACCAATACCAATATTTTTACTAGAATAGAAGGTATTTTTTATACAATAGTTTTTGTTGCATCTATAATTTTATTTTTAATAATAATGGTATTTGGAAATAGAATTCATAGTATGATATCTAGAAAATTTCATACAATAGGATTAATAACATCTTATATATTAAGGATTAGAGGATTTATTTTAATTTTTATAATGTTTTTTGTATTTTTGTTAATATATAAATATATTCCTAAGAATAAATTAAAATTTAAAGAACAAGTTTATGGAGCAGTTTTTGCTTCTGCTGCTTGGTCAATTTTTTCTTGGCTTTTTTCAATATATATAGATATATTTCAGGGATTTTCTAATACTTATGGAAGTTTGACTTCTATTGTAATAGTTATGATTTGGGTATATGTATGCATGTATATAATATTACTCGGTGCAGAAATTAATATATTTGTAAAAAAACATAAAATAAAAAAAAGTACTTGAATTAAAGCAGAAGATTGTGATATACTTGTTATTGGTTAAAATATCTTTAATAGAGGAGAATTAAAATGAAATCATATTTAAGAAAAACAAAAATTGTTGGAACAATCGGACCAGCAAGTGAAACAAGATTAAAAGAATTATTTGAAGCAGGATTAAATGTTTGTAGAATTAACTATTCACATGGAAGTTATGACGAACAAGAATGGAAAACACAAGAAATTATTAGATTAAGAGAAGAAATGGATTTACCAATCCCAATGATTCTTGATATGAAAGGTCCAGAAATAAGAACAGGTATGTTATATACTGGAAAAAATGAAAAAATAAAAATTCAAGATGGACAAAAATTCATATTAACTCCAGAAGACATCGTTGGAAACGAAGAAAAAGTTTCAATTTCATATAAAGAATTATATAAAGATGTAGAACCTGGTACAAAAATATTAATAGATGACGGTGCAATTGAATTAAGAGTTGATGAAGTAGTAGATAAAGATATTGTTTGTACAGTAGTTCATGGCAATCCTTTAGGAAGTAGAAAAACAATGAACTTACCAGGAACAATAATCAGACTACCAGCTTTAGCCGAAAAAGATATAGCAGACTTAAAAACAGCTTGTGAACACGATTATGATTATGTTGCAATATCTTTTGCAAGAAACTTAGATGATATTGCTCAAGTTAGAAAAGTATTAGATGAAAATGGTGGAAAAGATATAAAAATTATAACAAAAGTAGAAAATGTTGAAGGATTATCAAACATGGAAGATATCGTTTATGCTGCTGATGCACAAATGATAGCTCGTGGTGATATGGCTACAGAAACAGATTTTACAGAACCACCAGTAATGCAAAAGAAATTTATAAAATTATCAAATAGAGCATATAAACCAGCAATAACAGCAACACAAATGTTAGAATCAATGATGAGTAATCCATTACCAACAAGAGCTGAAGCTTCTGATGTTGCCAATGCTATTTATGATAGAACGAGTGCAGTAATGCTTTCTGGAGAATGTGCTATGGGTAAATATCCAGTAGAATGCGTAAAAACAATGGTTAAAATAGCAGAAAGAACAGAGCCAGAAATTAATTATTGGAAGAGATTTGACGATAAAGATAAAATAGTATTAAAAACATTAGAAGACAATATAACATATTCAACATGTATAATTGCTAAAAATACAAAAGCTGATGCAATAGTTGCATATACTAATACAGGAGATTCTGCTAGAAGATTAGCTGGTATGGGAGCAGGATGCCCAATACTTGCTATTACAGATAATAAAAGAACTTTCCGTCAATTAGGATTAGCTTGGAATATCCATCCAATATATATAGAAGCAAAAGATTCAATAGATAATACAGTTGAAGCAGGACTTGAAAAATTAAAAGAAAAAGGAATATTGGAATCAGGAGATAGAGTAGTTATATCTGGTGGACGTAATTATGTTAAAAATGCTAAGTTAAGTAAAATGATAGGTGGATATGTAGAAATTTAGTAAGATTAGGAAAGTGGATATTTCAATAATTGTAAAAAATTATGAAAATCCACTTTTTGTTTTTACAAATAATTTTGTAATAAAAAATTTAAGAACTTTTTATATAGAAAGGAGTGGCATTTTAATACTACTCTTTTTTGTATAGAATTATTTTTGAAGAGCAAAGCAATTATAGATGACTTATGTAAATTTTTTAAAAGTTAACTTATTGAAAAATAAAAATATTAGAATAAATTTTTATTTTTTGTATATAATATATAAAAAATAAATCTGCAATAGCTTGAAAATACTATAGTTTATAGAACAAAAAATATTTTTTAAAAAAATTAGCACTCGGGTATTGACATTGCTAAAAAAAGTGATATAATAAAAATGTAAAAAGAAAAAGTAAAAAGTACTTTTGAATACGGATTTTTATTAAAGCTAGCTAATGAAAATCCATATGTGCTACCGTAAAATGGTGTCAACACATACATAAAAAAATTTTAAAGGAGTGATTATTATGATGATGATACCAAGAAAAAGAAATGATTTTGATTTGTTTGATGAAATGTTTGGAATGGACCCATTTTTTGAAAGAAGAGATGCTAAACTTATGAAAACAGACATAAAAGAAAAAGGTGATAAATATATTATAGATATTGATTTACCAGGATATGATAAAGAAAATATTGACCTAGAAATTGAAGATGGATATCTAAAAGTATCAGCAAAAGTTGATAAAAATATTGATGAATCTGATGAAGAAGAAAAATATATTCATCAAGAAAGATTTTATGGAGAATGTTCAAGAAGCTTTTATATAGGCAAAAATATCAAAGAAGAAGATATTAAAGCTTCATTCAAGAAAGGTATTTTAACATTAACTATTCCAAAAGAAGAACAAAAGAAATTAGAAGAAAAGAAAAAGATACAAATAGATTAATATAATTAAAATTAAAAAAATTAATTATATAATATCTAAAATTTTTAGTAATTAGCTTATAATTCGACTTGCCCCGCATATTAAATAAAACCTGTTTAATATGCGGGGCGATTTTTTTTAAATTTATAGTATACTTTTTATAAGATCTGAAAAGTAAATTGTTTTTACATTTAGATAAATGTTTTGTCTAATTTCTCAGAATTTGATAATATTAATTGACTAAAATTAATAGTAAAATTATAATATATTATATAAAATGATAATTAATAATTTTGGAGGAAAAATTGTGAAAGATGTAAAAGATGGAACAGAATTATTAAAAATTTCGGATAACGTATATAGAAATGAAAAAAATGGAAATATATATATATATTGCACAGAACAAGTGTTAGAAGAGGACAACTTTAATTCTGAGTTAAGGAAAATATATCAGGAAAGAGCAGTAAGAACTAGTAATGAGGATATTTATATTGTAGTTGATGGAAAACTTTTAGAAGATCCTAGTTGTGGTGGACCAATAGAAAAGGTTGGAATAAATGAATATAGAGGTAGATATTCTAAAAATAGCTTTATGATGATTAATGATTTATTAATGGCGATGAAAGAATCAGTTAGTGGAAGTGAAGTTAAATTGAAGGATGACGGACGTTATTATAGTGAAGCATTAGGAAAATTCTTTACATTAGAAAAAGTAAAAGACGGATCATTTAAATTTATTCCTACATTTTTACCTTATGAAGGGATGTTAGACGTTCCAGCAAAAATTGTAGATGATAAATTAGTAGGAGAAAATGGAATATCATTTCCAGTAGAAGAGACTGGTTATGTTGTAACTCCATCAAAACAAAACTTAGCAACTCAAGAAGATATTGATAAATGCATTAAACGAGATAGAGAAATTACAGAAAAAACATTAAATTTGTTAAAAAAAGATATAGATATTAATTTAAGAGCAAGAACTATAGCGTGGCAGATAGAAATTGCAAAGCTAAAAAGAAAAGGTATTATAGATGCAGCTAGAAAAGAAAATAGAACAATATACGATTTAGAATTACCTGAAATACCAGAGATTCCTGATGACATACCAAGTGACTTAATGAAAATGGAAATGGAATCTGTTAAAAATCATATAGCAGAACTTAATAAAATTCAAGAAGAAGCACGAACAGCAACTCTTGAAACTTCTAAAGATAATGCTAATTTATTTTTAGGAATAGACAATTTGAATGAGGCAATAAAGAAATCAGTTACTGGAATAGATATATTACAAGCAGGAAGAGATTTAAATGAAAGTACAAAAAGAGCTATAACATTTCAAGAAAAAAATGAAACAAGTAAAGAACCAGGAGTAATAGAATAGGAGGAATATAAATTAAATGCAAATGTCTAAAAGTGTGGCTTATGCAGAAGTAGATGCAATTATAAATTTAATGGATAAAGAACATCAAGATTTAGTTCCAAGAGAATTGAGGTATATAATTAATTCTCAAAAGGATTTGACACATAAAAAAGAAATAGATGTAACGAAACCTCTTATAAATCAAAATATAAATAAAGAAGCTTTGGCAATTTTGACTATGATTAATTACGAATATTGGTGTAAGTCCCAAAGAGAAAAGGATGATTTATTAAAAGCCATTGCTATAAATGAGCTTAAGTTTAGAGAAAAATATAATCCAAATAATTTATTTAAAAAAGTTGATAAGAATTTAAAAAATCATGAAAGTAAAAACAATCTAGTACTTGTGAGTAAAAATAAAATTATACAAAAAATCATAAATAAGATCAAACAGTTATTAAGAAAATAATTTAATAATTATTGAAATATTCAGGAGTTATTATTGATATTAAAATTTGATAAAATTAATTAATGTTATAATAAATTATTAAGTTTAGATAAATATAAAAAGAAAGCTATATTTATCTAGGCTTTTTTTATAATAGAAAAGTTTTTTGTTTATTATAAAAATATATTAAAAGTGTTATACAAATTTTGTTTAATAAAATCCCATAATTTTTACACTTATTAGTATTGACTTTTAATAAAAAAATATATATAATGTTAACCTAAGCTAACAATAATTTAAAAGGAGAAAAAATGATAACTAAATCTTTAGAAGAATATTTGAAAAATATGTATATATTGTCAATTCAAAATGGAGATATTAGAGTTACAGATATTGCAAAAAAAATGAATTGTACAAAACCTAGTGTTAATAAAGCATTAAATAATTTAAAAGATAATAATCTAATAAATTACGAAACTTATGGAAAAATAGAATTAACTAAAGAAGGAGAAAATATTGCTAAAAAAATATTGGAAGCTTATGATATAGTTTTTATATTTTTAAGAGATGTTTTAGAATTAAATGAAGAAGATGCTAAAAATGATGCAGAGAAAATAAAGAATTCTGTTTCAGATAATGCTTTAAATAAACTTGCGAAATATGTTCATAAGGTTTTAAATTTTAATAATTTAGACTGTGGATATGATATCAATAAAGAAAAATGCAGAGATTGTGCGAGACGAAAAATAAAAAAATATGAAAAATAATATAAATAGTATTGTAAAAGGAGAAGAAATGTTAGAATTAAAAAATATATGTTTTAAAAGAGATGGAAAACAAATTTTAGATAATGTAAATTTGAATATAGAAGATAATACTTTTATTGCAATTACTGGACCTAATGGTTCTGGAAAATCAACACTTGCAAAAATTATTATGGGAATTGAAAATCCAGATTCAGGAACAATTAACTTTGATGGAAATGATATTACTAAATTAAATATAACAGAAAGAGCAAAATTAGGAATTGGTTTTGCATTTCAGCAACCAGTTAAATTTAAAGGTTTAACTGTAAAAGATATGATTAATTTAGCAGCAAATAATGAACTTAAAATGAAAGAAATTTGTGATTATTTATCAGATGTTGGTTTATGTGCTAAGGAATATATAGATAGAGAAGTTGATAATAGCTTATCAGGGGGAGAATTAAAAAGGATTGAAATAGCTATGTTGGAAGCTAAAAAGTCAAAACTTACAATTTTTGACGAACCAGAAGCTGGAATTGATTTATGGAGTTTTAATAGCTTAATTCAGGTCTTTAAAAAGATGAGAGCAGAAATAAGGGGAACAATTATTACAATAAGTCATCAAGAAAGAATATTAGATATTGCAGATAAAATTGTTTTACTAGTTGATGGAAAAATTGAAAAAATAGGTAGCAAAGAAGATGTTTTTGAAGACAAAAAATTTGTATCTTCAACATGTAAATTTTTAGAAAAAGGAGGTAAAATCAATGGATAGTATAGAAAGAAACTTGCTAAAACAGATTGCAGACATTGAAAAAATACCTCAAGGAGCATACAATTTAAGAGAAAATGGAAAAAAGGTAGACAGAAAAACTACTGCTAATATAGATATTGTATCTAAGAAAGATAGAGATGGAATAGACATATTTATAAAAGAAAATACTAAAAACGAAAGTGTTCATATACCAGTAATTTTAACCAAAAGTGGAATGAAAGATTTAGTATATAATGATTTTTTTGTAGGAAAAAATGCTGAAGTTGTTATTGTTGCAGGATGCGGAATTCATAATTCATCATGTGATACTTCTGAACATGATGGAATCCATAGATTTTTCTTAGAAGAGGGAGCAAAAGTTAAGTATATTGAAAAACATTATGGAGAAGGAGATGGAACAGGAAAAAGAATTTTAAATCCTGTTACAGAAATATATTTAAAAGCTGGAGCTACTTTAGAAATGGAAACGGTTCAAATTAAAGGAGTAGATTCTACTATAAGAACTACAAAAGGAGAACTCGATAAAGATGCAACACTTATAATAAAAGAAAAAATTATGACACATGGAAATCAAATTGCTAAAACTGAATTTGAAGTAAACTTAAATGGTGAAAATTCTAGTACAAATGTTATTTCAAGGTCAGTTGCAAAAGATAACTCAAAACAAGAATTCATTTCAAGAGTATATGGAAATAATGCTTGTTTTGGACATGTAGAATGTGATGCTATCATTATGGATAATGGAGAAGTATCTTCTCTACCTCAAGTTACTGCTAAAAATATTGATGCAAGTTTAACACATGAGGCTGCAATAGGTAAGATTGCAGGAGAACAGTTAATTAAATTAATGTCTTTAGGATTAACAGAGAAAGAAGCAGAAGAACAAATAATAAATGGATTTTTAAAATAGAAAAAGGAAAATATTTATGGAAAATAAAAGAGTTTTGCTAGGCATGAGTGGTGGAGTGGATAGTAGTGTATGTGCATTATTACTAAAAAAACAAGGATATGAAGTAATAGGTATAACACTACAATTACATAGTGAAGAAGAGAAAATTTCTAAAGAGAATTTATTTGAAGATGCTAAAAAAATATGCGATTTTTTAGAAATAGAGCATCATATTTATAATTGCGAAAAAACTTTTAAAAAATATGTAATTGAAGATTTTATAGATTGTTATTCAAATTGCAAGACACCAAATCCTTGTATTGAGTGCAACAAATATATGAAATTTGGTGTAATGCACCAAAAAGCAATAGAACTAGGTTGCGATTATATTGCAACTGGACATTATGCGAAAACTGAATATAGTGAGAAGTATAAAAGATGGGGAATAAAAAAATCTAATGCTGGAAAAAAGGATCAAAGCTATGTTTTATGGAGTATTCCAAAAGATTTAATAAAAGAAATAATTTTTCCTTTAAGTGATTTTGAAAATAAGAACCAAATAAGAGAAATTGCAAAAAACGAGAATTTAATGGTGGCTAATAAGCCAGATAGTGAAGATATATGTTTTATTCCAGATGGAGATTATAAAAAATTTTTAGAGAATAATTCCAATATAAAACCTAAATCCGGAAATATTGTAGATTCCAAAGGAAAGATATTAGGAAAACATAAAGGGATTTATAATTATACAATAGGTCAAAGAAAAGGATTGGGAATTTCTAATCCGGTTCCTCTTTTTGTGTTAGGATTCGATAAGGAAAAAAATGAAGTAATTGTTGGAGAAGAAAAAGAGCTTTATAAAAAAGAGATTTTTGTAACAGATATTAATTTATTATTAATAGATAAAATAGAAGATTGGATAGATGTAGAAGTAAAAACCAGATATTCAACAAAACAAGCAAAAGCTAAAATTAAGCAAGAAAATAAATTAATTAAAGTTATTTTTGAAGAACCTCAAAGAGCACTAACTCCAGGACAGTCAGCAGTATTTTATATAGATGATTTTGTTTTAGGTGGTGGAAAAATAATATAAAAATAAATCCAAATTTAAGTAATTATAAAATAAGAGGTATATATGAAACAAAAAAATGATCTAGAATTAGAAGAGGATAAAGTTAAAAATAATGAAAATTATAATGAGGAAGAAAAAAATAAAGAAGGCAAAATCGTTCAAAATAAAAAGATAAGTAATAAAATAAATAAATTAATTGAAACAATTGAAAAGTCAGAAAATACAGAAGAGATAGTAGATAAGTTAAAAAAGTATTTAAAAAAAATAGATACTGAAAGTAAAAAAGATTGTAATTATAAATCTGTAAAGATTTCTTTCTGGAGAATTCTTGCATATTTTATTATTTATAGTTTTTTAGGTTTTGTGATAGAAACTCTTTTTGCATTGTTTAATTATGGTGTATTTGAAAGTAGACAAAGTTTTCTATATGGACCATTTTGCTGTATTTATGGCCTTGGAGCTGTAATTATAATATTAGTATTAAATTATAAATTCTTTAAAAATAATCATACGTTATTTATTGGTGGTTTTATTGTTGGTTCTATTGTAGAATACTTTGTTAGTTTACTAGGAGAATTAATTTTAAATGTAAAATGGTGGGATTATTCAAATAGATTTTTAAATATTAATGGAAGAATATGCTTTTTATATTCAATTTTTTGGGGTCTTTTAGGTGTTTATTTGATGAGAGTAATAAATCCATTTGTAGATAAATACATAGACTGGTTTAAAGAAAAAGTTAATTTAATATTATTAAAAATAATGACTTTGGCTTTAATAGTATTTTTATTTTTTGATTGTTTAATTTCAGCTTATGCAATAAATGTTTTTTTAATAAAAGTTGCAGTTGAAAATGATGTACAAATTAATTATAAACAAGAAACCGAAAAAATTTATGACGAACTTTATAAAGATGAAGAAAAAGCAGAATTTTTAAATAAGTTCTTTAGTGTGGAGAAAATGTTAATGACATATCCTAATTTAACAATAACTTTACAAGATGGTTCCATGAAAAAAATTAGTGAATTTTACCCAGATGTAAAAAATTATTATTATAAGTTTGATACTCAAAGAAATATATAAATATAAAAAATAATTTTCAGAAGGAATAATTTAATGGAAAGATACGAAGAAATAGAACAAACAATTACCAAAAGATTTCGTAAAGAAATTTGGAAAAAATTTATTAAAGGTATAACAGAATATGAAATGATACAAGAAGGAGATAAAATTGCTATATGCATTTCTGGTGGAAAAGATTCTATGCTTATGGCAAAATGTTTTCAAGAATTAAAAAAACATAGAAAAATGAATTTTGAAATAAAATTTATTGTTATGAATCCAGGATATAATGAGAAAAATAAACAAAAAATAATAGAAAATAGCAAAATATTAAATATACCAATTATAATGTTTGAAACAGATATATTTAGTAGAGTTGTAAATATTGAAAAAAATCCTTGCTATATTTGTGCAAGGATGAGAAGGGGATATTTATATGAAAAGGCAAAAGAATTAGGCTGTAATAAAATTGCTTTAGGACATCATTTTGATGATGTTATAGAAACTATTTTAATGGGAATGTTTTATGGTTCTCAAATGCAGACAATGATGCCAAGAATAAAAAGTACATCTCATCCTCGGAATGGAGCTTATTAGGCCTCTATATTTTGTTAAAGAAGAAGATATTTTAGCATGGAAAAATAGAAATAATTTAGAATTTATAGAATGTGCATGTAGGTTTACAGAAGAATATCATTCAAATTATAATGAAGATGGAAAATCTAAAAGAGAAGAGATGAAAAATCTGATAAAAGAAATGAAAAAGTCTTATGATAATATAGATATTAATATATTTAATAGTGTACAAAATGTTAATTTAGATACAATTATTTCATATAGAAAAGGTAATGAATTTCACCATTTTCTAGAAGATTTTAAAAATGAATAGAGGTGATTTTTTTGAAAAAAAACAAATTCAATATTCAGGGTATGACTTGTAGCAGTTGCCAAGCTCATGTTCAAAAAGCAGTAGAAAATTTAAATGGAATTAAAAATGTAAATGTAAATTTATTATCAAATAGTATGATAGTAGAATATGACGAAAAAACTTTAAATGATAAAAAAATAATTGAAGCTGTTAAAAATGAAGGATATGGTGCAACTTTAGCTATTAACTCACAAAAAGATAAAATACAAAATGATAATGAAAATACACTAAACTCAATGAAAAAAAGATTAATTATATCTATATGTTTCTGGATTCCACTTATGTATGTTGCAATGTATCATATGTTTTATGATTTATTTGGAATTCCAGTTCCTAAATTAATTAACGACTTATTTCATGGTCCAGAAAATGCAATTACCTTTGGATTTACTCAAATTTTGTTATTAATTCCTATTATATATGTAAATAGAAATTATTTTATCATAGGTTTTAAAAGACTATTTAAATTAAGTCCTAATATGGATTCGCTAATTGCAATAGGTAGTTTCTCAGCTATTATATATGGTATATATGCTATTTATATGATTGGATTTGGATTAGGACATAATAATTTAGAGTTAGTTTCAAGATTTTCAAATGATTTATACTTTGAATCAGCGGGAACTATTTTAACTTTAATAACTGTTGGAAAATATTTAGAAACAAAATCAAAAGGAAAAACTAGTGAAGCAATTAATAAACTTATTAATTTAGCGCCCAAAACAGCTATTGTATTAAAAAATGAAAAAGAAATTGAAGTCGAAGTTAAAGACATAAAAAAAGAAGATATTATTATTATAAAACCAGGATATTCAATACCAGTTGATGGTATTATTATTGAAGGTGAATCAAGTATTGATGAATCTACCATTACTGGTGAAAGTATACCTACACAGAAGTTTATAAATGATAAGGTTATTTCAGGAACAATAAATAAAAATGGTTATTTTAAGATGAAAGCAACAGAAGTAGGTGATGATACAACTCTTGCACAGATTATAAAATTAGTAGAAGAAGCAGCAAATTCAAAAGCTCCAATTTCAAGATTAGCAGATAAGGTAAGTGGTGTTTTTGTTCCTATTGTTATTACTATAGCATTACTTGCAACTATATTTTGGCTTATAAACGGACAGAGTTTTGAATTCGCTTTAAGTATAGGAATAGCAGTTTTAGTAATTTCATGTCCTTGTGCGCTAGGACTTGCAACTCCTGTTGCTATTATGGTTGGAACAGGAAAAGGAGCTGAACTTGGAATATTAATAAAATCAGCCGAAAGTCTAGAGTTATTGCATAAAGTTGATACTGTAGTATTAGATAAAACAGGAACAATAACTCAAGGAAAACCAAAGGTAATAGACATAATAACAAATCAAGATTTGATAAATGAAGTTATGTCACAAAAAAATAAAGTAAAAGTAGTTTTAAATAAAAATAATGATTTGACATCTAAAAATAATTTATTAAAAATTGCAGGAAGTTTAGAAAAGAATTCAGAACATCCTCTTGCAGAAGCTATAATTGAAAAAACAAGAGAAAATAATTTGAATTTATATGAAGTGAAAGATTTTGAAGCAATTTCAGGAAGAGGAGTAAGAGGTAAAATAGACAACATAGAGTATTTTGGAGGAAATCTTGCTTTTATGCAAGAAAATAATGTTACATTAGAAGATGTTTTATTAAAATCTGAAGAACTTTCAAAACAAGGAAAAACTTTGCTGTATTTTGCAAAAGAAAATCGATTATTAGGAATAATTGCAGTTGCAGATACAATAAAACCAACTTCCAAAATAGCAATTAGTAAATTAAAAAAGAAAAACTTAGAAGTTATAATGATAACTGGTGATAATAAAAATGTTGCAGAAAGTATCGGAAAAAATTTAGAAATAGATAAGGTAATTTCAGAAGTTATGCCACAAGACAAAGAAAGTGAAGTTACTAAATTACAAGCTTCTGGAAAAAGAGTAGCTTTTGTTGGAGATGGAATTAATGATAGTCCAGCTTTAGTAAGAAGTGATGTAGGAATCGCAATAAGTTCTGGAACTGATATTGCAGTAGAATCTGCTGACATAGTTTTAATTAATGATGATTTACTTTCAGTAGTTTCTGCAATAAGTTTAAGTAAAAAAGTTATTAGTAATATAAAAATGAGTTTATTTTGGGCATTTTTCTATAATATTATCGGAATACCAGTTGCAGCAGGATTATTTTATTTGAGTTTTAATCTTAAACTAAATCCAATGATTGGAGCTGCAGCAATGAGCTTAAGTTCGGTATGTGTTGTTTTAAATGCTTTAAGATTAAAAAAATTCAAACCTGAATTTAAAAAATGTGATTCTGAAAATTTGGATAATAAGGAGAGGAAAATTATGAAAAAATTAATTGTTAATGGAATGAGTTGTAATCATTGTAAAATGAGTGTTGAGAAAGCTTTGAAAAAAATTGATAATGTAGAAGATGTAGAAGTTAATTTAGAAACAAAAGAAGTTATAATTTCTTCAAATAAAGAAATAGATAACAAAGTAATAGAAGAGACTATAAAAGAAGCAGGATTTGAAGTTAGTAAATTTATTTAAAATATAATTTATACATTTTAGGAGTAATATATGGAAAATCAATTTTCTAGAACAGAGTTATTAATTGGCAAAGATGGAATTGAAAAGTTAAATAAATCAAAAGTTGCTATTTTTGGAATTGGTGGAGTGGGTTCTTATGTAGTAGAAGGGTTAGCAAGAGCAGGCATAGGAAATTTTATATTGGTTGATAATGATGTTATTTCTGAAAGCAATATAAATAGACAAATTATTGCTACTCATAAAACTATAAACAAATCTAAAGTAGAAGTTGAAAAACAGAGAATTTTAGAAATAAATCCAAGAGCTAATATTGAAATTTATCAAGAATTTTTTACTAAAGAAAGTAAAAATATAATTGATGAAAAAGTTTCGTATATAGTAGATGCAGTAGATACAATAACTGCTAAAATAGAGTTAGTTTTAATAGCAAGTAGATTAAATATACCAATAATATCTTGTATGGGAACAGGAAATAAATTAGATCCAACTAAATTTGAGATTACTGATATATATAAGACTTCTGTTTGTCCTCTTGCAAAAGTTATGAGAAAAGAGTTAAAAAGTAGAGGAATAAAAAATCTAAAAGTATTATATTCAAAAGAAGAACCTAAAAAAATAAATTATCAAGAGAATATTAATAATGAAAAATCTGAAGATTTTTTAACCAAAAGAAAAGTACCTGCTAGTATATCTTTTGTGCCATCAGTTGCTGGATTAATAATTGCAGGAGAGGTTATTAAAGATCTAATAAAAGAAAATTTTGACTAATAAAGTAAAAAGTATCAATTACTACTTGAAAGCTCAAGGCATAGTTGATGCTTTTTTTTATACGTAATTGTTTTTATATTAAATTTATGTTACTATATTATATGTAATTTTGTGTAAGAAAGGAAAAAAATATGGAAAGAGAAGAAGCATGGAATTTGCTAAGAGAATATAATGAAGACAAATTTCATATAAGACATGCATTAACTGTAGAAGGAGTTATGAAATATTTTGCAGAAAAATTAGGATATGAAAATGAAAAAGACTTTTGGGGAATTGTTGGATTATTACACGATTTAGATTTTGAAAAATATCCAGAAGAACATTGTATAAAAAGTCAAGAAATAATGAAAGAAAGAAAAATAGATGAGAAAATAATACATGCAACTGCAAGTCATGCTTATGGATTAAAAGTTAATATAAAACCAGAGCATGAAATGGAAAAAATTTTATATGCCACAGATGAACTAACTGGTTTAATAGGTGCAGTTGCAATAATGAGACCTTCTAAAAGTGTACAAGATTTAGAATTAAAATCAGTTAAAAAGAAATTTAAAAATGAAAAATTTGCAGCAGGTTGTTCAAGAGATGTTATAGAAAATGGAGCCAAAATGCTTAATTGGGATTTAGATAAATTAATTGAAGAAACAATTCTAGCAATGAGAGTAGATGAAGAAAAGATTAATAATTTTATGGAAAATTTTAAAAATTAACGAAAAAATTAGTTATTAATTTTAATTCATATAATTATCATTTATTAGATAAAAATATAGAAATTTCTGTAATGTTTAATTTGTTGATTTTTAGTAAATATTATAATATAATAACAAAAAAATAGAAAGGATATTAAAGTTTTATGAAAGATGTAACAATTTCTGAAAATGTTATATATATAGGAGCTGACGATAAAGATATAGACTTATTTGAATCACAGTATGTTGTTCCAAATGGAATATCTTATAATTCATATCTTATAAAAGATGAAAAAATAGTTATAATGGATACTATTGATAAAAGAAAAACTGATGAGTGGCTTGAAAATTTAGAAAAAGCATTAAAAGGAAAGAAGCCAGATTATTTAGTGGTATCTCATTTAGAACCAGATCACGCATATAATATTGGACTTATAGCAGCGAAATATCCAAGCATGAGAATTATAGGAAATGAAAAGACTTTTGCAATGTTACCACAATTTTTTGAAATAGAAAAATTAGAAGAAAGAAAAATTGTAGTAAAAGAAGGTGATGAAATAAATATTGGAGAACATACTTTACAATTTTTTATGGCTCCAATGGTACATTGGCCAGAAGTAATGGTTACTTATGAAAAAATGGAGAAAATACTTTTTTCGGCAGATGGCTTTGGAAAATTTGGAACTTTAGATACAGATGAAGATTGGACTTGTGAAGCTAGAAGATACTATTTTAATATAGTTGGAAAGTATGGTATGCAAGTTCAAAACTTATTAAAAAAATTAGCAAACTTAGAAGTCAAAATGATTTGTCCATTACATGGTCCAATATTAAAAGAAAATTTGGAATATTATATAGGAAAATATAATATATGGAGTAGTTATCAATCAGAAGATGATGGAGTTTTTATTGCTTATGCTTCAATTCATGGAAATACCGCTGATGCTGCAAAAGAGCTTTCAGAAATTTTAAAAGAAAAGGGAGCTAAAAAGGTAGTATTAACAGATTTAGCAAGAGATGACATGGCTGAAGCTATTGAAGATGCATTTAGATATGATAAAATTATTTTAGCTGCTTCAAGTTATAATTTTGGAGTATTTCCACCAATGGAACAATTTTTACATCATTTAAGTGGAAAAAATTATCAAAATAAAAAAATTGGTTTAATAGAAAATGGTTCATGGGCACCAACTGCTGGAAAATGTATGAAAGAGCTTGTAGACACTATGAAGAATATTGAAGTTTGTGAACCAATGGTTACCATAAGATCAACTTTAAAACCAGAATCAAGAGAAAAATTAAATGAATTAGCAGATAATATTCTAAAAAAATAGGAGTAAGTTTTGGAAGGAACTTTAATTAGTAATAAATATAAAGATGAATACAATATATATGATAAAATAATTGAAACAAAAGAAGAAGTAGAAAAAATAAAAAGATATAAAATCAATTATTTAGCATATATTCATTGTAATAATTGTTTTAGAAAATGTCCTTTGTCAAATCCCAATTGTGGCAGAGGAAAAAATTTAAGTGAAAGAATTTAAAGGAGAAGAAAATGACACAACTATTATTATTAGTAATTCTAATTTTAGCAAATGCTTTTTTTGCTGCAGCAGAAATTGCTTTTATATCGTTAAATGATGCTAAAATAGATTTACAAGCTAAAGAAGGAAATAAAAAAGCAAAAAAAATAAAGAGTATGCTAGAAAACCCTAGTAAATTTTTAGCAACAATACAAATTGGAATAACATTAGCTGGATTTTTATCTAGTGCTTTTGCATCAGAAGCTTTTGCGAGTGAACTTGCACCAATTTTACATAAATTAGTGCCAGTTTTAAGCTTAGGAGTATGGAATAGTATTTCAATTATTTTAATTACTATAGTACTGTCTTATTTTACATTAATATTTGGTGAATTAGTACCAAAAAGAATTGCAATGAAAAATTCTGAAAAAATTGCATTTGGAACTATAGGCGTAATAAAAGCAATATCTATTGCAACAGCACCATTTGTTAAATTTTTAACTTTTTCAACAAATATAGTTTCTAAAATTTTTGGAGTTTCTGCAAATGATGAAGAAACTGTAACAGAAGAAGAAATTAGGATGATGGTAGATGTTGGAGAAGAAAAGGGAGCAATAGATAAAGAAGAAAGAGAAATGATAAATAATGTTTTTGAATTTAATGATAAAACAGTATCTGAAATAATGATTCCAAGAACACAAATATATGCAGTTGATATGAATTTATCTATTTCTAAAGTTGTTGAAGAAATAACAGAAGATGATGAATTTAGATATAGTAGAATACCTGTATATGATGAAACAATAGATGAAATAAAAGGTGTTGTATATATTAAAGATATTTTATTATCTACTAAGAACAAAAATGTAAAAATTAAAAATTTAATAAAAGAAGCATATTTTGTTCCAGAAACTAAACCATTAAATGAATTATTTGAAGAATTAAGAAAAAACAGAAAACAAATTGCAATAGTAGTCGATGAATATGGTGGAACAGCTGGAATTGTTACAATGGAAGATATTTTAGAGGAAATTGTTGGAGAAATCTACGATGAATATGATATAGTTCAAAAACTTTATGAAAAAATAGATGAAAATACTTTTATTTTTAATGGTAGTGTTTCTGTATCTGAAGTTGAAAAAATATTAGATGTTGATATTCCAGAAGGAGATTATGATACAATTTCTGGATATTTAATTGAGGAACTTGGAAAAATTCCAGATGAAAATGAAAAACCTGTTATCGAAACAGAGAAAGTAATTTATAAAATTGAAAAGGTAAAAGATAAAAGAATAACAAAAATAAAAGCATGTAAAGTTCAACCAGTAGAAATAAATGAAGAAGAAAAAGAAACAGAGCATGGAGAAGAAAAAGAATAATTAATAATTAAAAAATAAGCCAATTGTATTTTGAGAGGAATTATTATGGAAAATTTTATGTTTTATACGCCAACTGAAATTTATTTTGGTAAAGGGCAAATTGAAAATTTAGAAACTATCTTAAATAGATATGGAAAAAATGTACTTCTTGCTTATGGTGGAGGAAGTATAAAGAAAAATGGTATTTATGATAAAGTATGTAGTATATTAAAAGATTTTAATATAACAGAATTAGCAGGAATAGAGCCAAATCCAAGAATTGGAACAGTTAGAAAGGGAATTGAATTATGCAAACAAAATAATATTGATGTAATTCTAGCTGTTGGTGGTGGAAGTACAATAGATTGTTCAAAAGTAATTGGAGCAGGATATTACTATGATGGAGATGCATGGGACTTAGTAAAAGACAATTCCAAAATAGATAAAGTGATGCCAATAGTTACTATACTTACAATTGCTGCAACAGGTTCTGAAATGAATAATGCTGCAGTAATTTCTAATCCAGAAACAAATGAAAAATTAGGAACTTCTTCAAAAAATATGTATCCAAAAGCTTCTATTTTAGATCCAGAATATACTTTTTCTTTACCTAGCTTGCAAACAGCTGCAGGTACAGCGGACATAATGAGCCATGTTATTGAAAATTATTTTAAAGTAACAAAAGGAGCATTTGTACAAGACAAAATTTCAGAGGGAATTTTAAAAACATGTATTAAATATTGTCAGGTAGCTCTTAGAGAGCCTAATAATTATGAAGCACGTAGTAATTTAATGTGGGCATCAAGTTTAGCTTTAAATGGATTATGTGGTTCAGGCAAAGCAGGTTCATGGACTTGTCATCCAATCGAACATGAACTAAGTGCATTTTATGATATTACACATGGAGTTGGTTTAGCAATAGTAACTCCAAGATGGATGAGATATATTTTATCTGAAAAAACAGTAGACAAATTTGTAGAATATGCAACTAATGTTTGGGGATTTGAAGAGGAAGAAGATAAATTTTCTTTAGCTAATAAAGGAATTGATGCAACAGAGAGATTTTTTAAAGACTGTGGAATACCTATGAATCTTGGAAAATTAGGTATTGATGATATGTTATTAGATAAAATGAGTAAAGCTGTTGTAGAACATAGAGATTTACAGAGAGCATATGTTCCATTAACAGCAGAAGATGTATTAAATATATTAAAAATGTGTTTATAAATCTTAGAAAAAAGAGAGAAATCTCTTTTTTCATTTTTTACTAAATACATAAAAATAAAAAAAACTAATAAAATATAAGAAGTGGAGGTTTTATATGAAAGTTTTATTAATTAATGGTAGTCCAAATGAAAAAAGTTGTACATATACAGCATTAAAAAAAGTTGCTGAAAGCTTAAATGAAGAAAATATTGAAACAGAAATAATTCATTTAGGTAATAAACCTATAGCAGATTGTATAGGATGTAAAACTTGTTTTAAAGAAGAACATAAAGGAAAATGTGTATTTGATGATATAGCAAATGAAATTATAGAGAAAGCTAAAACAAGTGATGGCTTTGTTTTCGGAACACCTGTATATTATGCTCATCCAACAGGAAGAATACTATCTGTATTAGATAGAGTTTTTTATGCAGGTAAAAAAAACTTTGAATTTAAACCTGGAGCAAGTATTGCAAGTGCAAGAAGAGGAGGAACTACTGCTTCTTTTGACGTGTTAAATAAATATTTTACAATAAGTCAAATGCCAATAGTATCATCAACTTACTGGAATAATATACATGGAAATAATCCAGAAGAAACAGTTCAAGACCTAGAAGGTATGCAAACTATGTATAATTTAGGAAAAAATATGGCGTGGCTTTTAAAATGTATTGAAATTGCAAAGAAAAATGAGATAAATCATCCTAATAATGTTACAGAGAAAACTAATTTTATAAGATAAATAAGTTTTTTTGGAAAATCAAAACTTGAAGTTATTAATAGGAAAAGAAAAATTAAAAATAGAAAAACTTTAAAATTTAGGCATAGAAAATTTTGAAACCTTTAATAATTTTGATTTTAAAGTGAAAATATGGTATAATTAAAAAGTAATTTATAAATTTGTAGCTACTATTCACAATTATAAACAAGGAGGAAGCAGTATGATTGATTTGCAAGTAAATGTGAGAGTGAACAATAAAAGAAAGGTTGTAGCAATTACACTTCCATTTGGCTCATATAGAGCTGATTTTGAACGGAAGAAAGTAGAATTCAGTAAGACTTATATTGCTCTTTATGAACCAGACATTAGAACAGAAATACGGTTTAACGAAAAAGAACTTTCTCCAAAACCGGGATATGAAGGCGTTTTTCATTATTTTGATTCCATTGATATTTTAGGCTATGATTACAAAGTTGAGATTGAATATCTGGACACTACAAAAGGTGAGATTGAACTTCATAGTCATCCCACAGGTGTTGAAGAGGTATATTTTTCGGCAGAAGAGCCATATTGTGGGGAGGTATGTAGAGAAGGTGAGAGCCACAAACCATGGGCGACTAAAACAGTGGCCATAAAAATAATTCAGAAGTGAAAAGTAGCAAACTAACGACTAGTAGTTAAAAAGCAGGAGTGCAAATTCAAAGAAATTTTGAATTTGCACTTTTTGCATTTTTTATGGATATTTGATATAGAATTTGTTTTTATTTTCTTATATATGTAGTATAATAATACCAAAGTTACATTAAATTTGGAGGAAGAAATTTGCCAAAATACAAAGGAAGTTTTTCAGAAAATGAACGAAAATTGAATATAAAAAAAGTAATTTTACTTTTTTTTATTATTTGTGTTATTTTTATTTGTTTTAGATTTTCTGTTATACAACAATTGATTTTGAAAGTTAAAAATACTAAAATAGAGCAAATTGAAATTTCTGTTGAAAAATCCAATATTGAAGTTGGAGAAAACTTGAAAATAAATGTAAAATTTTTTCCAGAAAATAATAGAAAAATATTTGATGAAAATGATTTAATCTGGAAAAGTTCTAATAAAGAAGTAGCTGAAATAAAAGCAGGAAAGTTAGTGGGAAAATCAGCAGGTAAAACTATAATTTATGTTGAAAATGATGAATTAAAGAGCAATGAAATTGAGATAGAGTGTCTAGTAAATATAAAAGAAGTTAGAATCGAAAATCCAATAGAAACTATTACACTTGGTAATGTTTATAAATTAAACATTACAGTATTACCTGAAAATGCAACTTATAAAGAGTTACAATTTGAATCAAGTGATATAAATATATTAAATATAGATACAGATGGAAATGTGATTGCAAATGCTATAGGTAAGAGTACTATACAAATAAAGGATTACAAAGAAAATCTTTTAAAATCTTTTGACATTGAAGTAACTAAAATTCCAGTAGATAAAATTGAATTAGATGATACAGAAGTTACACTAGGAAAAGGTCAAGAATATATAATAAACTCCAAAATAACACCACTTGAGGCAACTTTTACAGATGTTAATTGGGAAAGTTCAGATAATAATGTTGTAACTATTAAGAACAGAAGGATAAAAGCGATAGCAGAAGGAACAGCTACAATAATTGCAAGCACAGATGAAGGAGATAAAAAGGCAATTTGTAGTATAAAAGTGGAGAAAAATGCTCCAGATAATGATAAAAAATTTGCTAATGGTAATTATAATATAAGAACTGGTGGGAGTACAGACTATGAAATTTTAGCAACTACAAAAAGATATGAGAAAATAGAATTTCTTCAAGATAGTAAAAATGGTTGGAAAAAAGTTAGAAATTCAGATGGTATAGTTGGCTACACATTAATAAAATCAAATTATTATTTGGATGAGAAACCAACAAATACTGACAATACATTTGAAATATCTAGTGATAATATTATTACAAGTTATCATATAAAAAACGTACCATATTTAAACCAAATTTCTTTGGGGTATCCAACAGGTTGTGAAGCTGTTTCAGCAGCTATGTTATTAAAATATAAAGGATATAATGTTTCTGCACAAAATATTATTGATAATACTCGAAATGGTAGTAAGAAGTATAAAGCTGAAAATGGTTTATGGTACGGAGCAAATCCTTTTGAAGAATTTGTCGGACATCCAAGTAGAGGATTAAGTAAAGGCTCTTATGGAGTTTTTGCAAAACCAATTACTGAAGCAATGCAAGTTTATGCTGGTTCTCGAGTAAAGAATATATCTGGAGTTTCTGAAAATGAATTATTTAATCAAGTAAGTAAGGGAAATCCAGTAGTAGTTTGGTGTGTAAAAAATGGAGGTAATTTAACTCAGGGAGTTACTTGGAATTATGAAGATGGTAGTGGAATCTTTCAAGAATTAGTTGGTGAACATTGTGCAGTTTTGATAGGATATGATGAAAATTATGTTTATCTGAATGATCCATCAGCTGGAAAAAATGTAAAGCAAAGCAGAAGTAAATTTATAAGTAATTGGAAAACATTATTTTCACAAGCTATAATTGTAGAGTAATTTGAAATAATAAGTGTAATAAAAATCGGAGTGTAACATAAAAAAAAAAATAAAAGACATGAAACTATAAAATATAGAAAGTTTTATGTCTTTTTGTATAAAATCTATATATTATCAGAATTAGTGATGTTATCATTATTATTATTTAAGTTTGATTTAGATTTTTTACTTTTAATTTTAGATATTTTTTCTGATAAATAATCTATTCCAAAGGCAGTATAAGGGAGTAAAATAAAGTAATATTGAATAACATAAATTGCTTTAGTTTCCCATAATATATGGAATAAAAATCCACCTAAAAAAGTTATTGGTAATAAATATAGTTTTAAGTTATCAGTATTTGAATTTATTTTGAAAATTCCTAAACTTGCAAAAATAAATATTAATATTTGATATATATTAAAGTAATTTTCTTCTATTTTATATAAATTACCACCAACCATACTTAGAACTTTTTCATGATAACCTAAATAGTGTGCATATTCTGGATACCATCTATATCGTGTTCCAGGAAGTGAACACCAAATGGTTTGAAAAGTTGGATTAAGCCAAGTTGATCCAATTTTTTGACCATAATAATTAAATAAGTCTTTTGGATTTTTTATAAAATAATTTAATCTATTAAGAATTAATTCTGATGCTATTTCATTATTTTTTTCTTTGTCAAAATTACTATCTGTATAAATTTTTACATTATCTCCGGTGTACCAACCAGGAGACAAACTAGTTTGTGGAGCCATTCCCATATAAATATAATTAATCATTGGAACTCCACAAGAATCATTAATATTATAATACTTTATAATTTGTTTATATCCTAAATTTATTATAAGAAAAGAGGATATAAAGATTGGTACAATTAATAAAACTTTATAATTCCATTTTTTAATTATATCTAAGAGCAAAATTAAAATGATTGCACATAAAAATATGGAATAATTAGTCTTTATTAATATTGATAAACTAGAAAAAATTCCAGCAGGAATTAAAAAGTAAAATTTATTTTTATCTAAATATAAAAGTGCAAATAAAATTGCAGAAAGAGCTAATGTTAATCCAATAATGTTTCCATAAAAATGAACATTAAAAAACATCCAGTAAAGAGAAAAACCACCAATTAATAAAGCTAAAATTTTTTGAATATTTTCTTTTTTAAAAATTATTTTTGAAATATAAAAAATCAAAAACATATTAATAAAGGAGCAAATACAGTTTAAGTATTCTACATATAAGAAATTTTCTCCCAATATTTTATAAATTATAGATATAACAAAAGTTAATGCAAATTGATATGGATATAAAAATAAATATTGAGAAACATTATTGTAATTTCCTATATTACCACTTAAGAGAGTAACAGCCATTTCATGAATTAATTTTTGATCTGTTTCAGGATTCAATCTTAGTGCATTTACCCAGTAAAAGTATAATATAAGAGATAGTATACTAATAGGGATTAAGATAACAATAGACGGTATTTTTTTTAATATTTTTTTATTTATTATTAAAATTAGTATTGTTACAAAAATGGTTAAAACGATTTCTATAATTCCAAAACTGTATTTGAAAGAAGTTTTTTCTTCAGGGTGATAAAAAGTAGAATTAAAATATGCAGTTATAAAAATTGATAAAACACCAATAATACCAATAATTAAAGAAATTATTAGTGTGCTATATTTTAGAAAAAAACTTGTTAATTTTTGAAATTTATTATTATCTATCTTTTTCATATCATATATCTCCAAATCAAATAAATTATATAATTTATTATTTTTTTAGGCAACAATTTTTAAAAATAAAATGGAAAATATATGAACTGTAAAATCTTTTTGAATTAATTAAAATAACCTTGCTAATAGCATGATCTAAGATATAACCATACTAATTGCAAGGTGTATTTTTTTAATTCTAAATTTTATAGTATTTAATCAATATAAAATTTAAATAGTTTATTATTTAAAATCTTATCTATAGTTATAATTTTCATTACAATTATTCATATAGAATTTATTTTTTTGATGCAATTTTTCTTGAACGCCATTTAAGGCTTCTCCAAATCTTTGAAAATGCACAACTTCACGTTCTCTTAAATATCTCAAAACATCAACTACATCTTTATCATCTTTGCAAATATCTATAAGTTTTTCATAAGTTGCACGAGCTTTTTGCTCTGCTGCTAAGTCTTCTGTTAAATCAGCAACAGGGTCACCTTTTACAGCCATACTTGCAGCTGTATATGGGTAACCTGCAGCGGCCTGAGGATAAACGCCCCAACCATGATCTGTATAATAATCTCCCATACCAGCTTGCATTAATTCTTCTGCACTTGCACCATCTGTTAATTGGTGAACCAAAGTACCAACCATTTCTAAATGAGCTAATTCGTATGTTCCAAAAAGATAACATTTTTTTATTAAAAAATATTGACACGGTGTCAGAAAAATGATATATAAAAAATATACTGACACAGTGTCAATAAAATTAAGGAGAAAAATATGACAAAACAAATAGTTGATATAAGAAGAGAAGAAATTATAAATGCTTGTGAAAAGCTTTATGAAAAAGAAAATTTTAAAGACATAACAATGAAAAGAATAGGTGAAGAAACTACATTTTCTCGTACATCAATATATAATTATTTTCAAACAAAAGAAGAAATATTTTTAGCACTTTTTCAAAGAGAATATGAAAGATGGATAGAAGAATTAGAAGAAATGTGTGAAAATAATTCTGAAATGACAAAAGAAATGTTTGCAGATAGGTTAGCACATACAATAGAAAAAAGAAAAAATTTATTAAAATTATTATCTATGAATTTATATGATATGGAAGAAAATAGTAGAATTGAAAGATTAGTAGAATTTAAAATGTCTTATGGCACATCAATAAAAACAGTAAAAAAATGTCTTGATAAATTTTTTAAAAACATGAATGAAAAGGAAAAAAATGAATTTATATTTTCATTTTTCCCATTTATGTATGGAATATATCCATATACATTTGTAACAGATAAACAAAAACAGGCAATGGAAAAAGCAGGAGTTCAATTTGAATACTTAACAATTTATGACATTACATACAAAGGTATATTAAAATTATTAAATTAAATATAAAAGAGTGAATATCATGAAAATAGTAATACTTACAGGGAGTTATAATTTACACGGAACATCTAATACATTAGTAGATGAATTTATAAAAGGAGCCAAAGAAAATAGTCATGAAATTGTAAGATTTGATACTGCTCATTTGCAGATTAATCCTTATAAAAAACTAGTAAGTTATATGAATTACAAAGATGAAGGAATGATTGTAGGAAAAGGTTGTGGAACAGTAGGAATGATGCCAAAACATTTTTATAAAGAAGCTTATGAGCTAGGGAAAAAGATTAAATAGTTAAAAATTTGAATAAAAAGAATTAAGGTTGGAGAAAATTTATGAAAAAATATATATTAATAATATTATTAGCAGTTATTGTTGTTGCAGTATTATATATAACTTATAATCTTACTAACAATGAAGAAAATCAAACAAATCAAAATGAGCAATCAAATAGATTAATTCAAGAAAATGAAAATTTTTCAAATACTAATAATATAGAAAATATTATTACAAATAATACAGTAGAAAATTTGCAAAATGAGTGGGAAGATAATACTATGGAGAATGCTAGAATAAAATTAACAGTAAATGGAAATGAAATATTTGTAAACTTAGATGAGAGCCAAGCATCAAGAGAGCTTTTAGAAATGTTACCTTTAACTTTAACATTTGAAGATTTTAATAATACAGAAAAAATCGCGACATTACCAGATGAATTATCAACAGAAGGCTTACCTTCTGGATATACACCAGAAGTAGGAGATTTTTCTTACTATGCTCCTTGGGGCAATATATCAGTATTTTACAAAGATTTTAGATATTCTAATTCTTTATATAAATTAGGAAGAGTAGAATCTGGAATAGAAATACTAGAAAATATGAATGGAAATTTTGAAGTTACTATTGAAAGAGTAAATTAGAAAAAATGTATTTACCACATAAAGTTGTAGATGAATTATAAAATAATTTTAAGGAGGAGTTTTATTATGAGTTTAACAATAAATATATATTATACTGGTGAAAATGGAAATGCAAAAAAATTTGCAGATGAAATGGTAAAAACAGGAGTTGTTGACAGAGTGAGAGCTGAAAAAGGTAATAAAAAATATGAATACTTTTTTCCAATGGATGATCCAGAAACTGTTTTATTGATAGATAGATGGGAAAATAAAGAAGCTTTAGATGAACACCACAAATCTCCAATGATGAAAGAGATAGCAAGTTTAAGAGATAAATATCATCTTCACATGAAAGTAGAGCAATATAAAGAAATATAAAATTTCATAAAATTATATTGACTTGGAGCAAGCTCCAAAGTATAAAATGTAAAAAAATAAGGAGGAGAAAATAATGAGAAAAGAAATTAAAACAACTGAAGCAATATTTCCAATGCCAGTACTAATGATTGCAACATATAATGAAGATGGAACTATTGATGTTATGAATGCTGCTTGGGGAACTATGTTAGAAAGAGATCATGTTATATTAAATTTAACAGAATCACATAAAACTGTTAAAAATATAAAAGAAAGAAAAGCATTTACTGTTAGTATAGCAGATAGTAAACATGTTGTAGAAGCAGATTATTTTGGAATTGCATCAGGTAATAATACAAAAAACAAATTTGAAAATAGTAAATTGACTGCTACAAAATCTAGTATAGTAGATGCACCAATTATAAATGAATTTCCAATATGTATGGAATGTGAGTTTATAGAATATCAAGATGATGAGTATGGATGTGGAGTTATTGGAAAAGTAGTAAAAGTAACAGCAGATGAAAATGTAATGAAAGGTGATAATGTAGATATTGCTTTAGTTGATGCAATTGCTTTTGATCCATATACACACGGATATTATAAAATAGGTGAAAGAGTAGGAAATGCTTTTAAAGATGGGATGAAATTAAAAGTTAATTCATAGTGTAAGTATAAATTAATTTATAAAATTTAAGTTAGGTAGTTATTTTTTAATTACCTAACTTTTTTTATAAATATGTAAATAAATATATAAAAAAATATATAAAATAAATTTTTTGCAAAATATAAAAAGCAAATTTGGAAAAAATTTTCTTAATATTAAAAATTAAAAAGGAAAGAATAGAAATTGATGGAGGTGAAAAAAATGAATAAAATAATTAAATTTGTTTTATTATTTGTATTAACAATTACTTTAGGTTTAATGCTTCCTAACTATAGTAAAGCTGCAACATCAGTTCATGATGAAGAAAGTTTAAATAACGAAATTTCAAGTGCAGATTCTGGAGCAACAATAACTTTAGAAAATGATATAACAGTAACAAAACCTATTGTAATTGAAAAAGAATTAATAATAGATGGTAATGGTCATAATGTAGTTGGATCTAATGATTGGACTTCAACTTCAGGAAACCAAACAATGTTTACGGCACAACTTTCTGCTGGTAAACTTACTCTTAAAAATATAAATTTAAAAAATGGTCCTAAATATGGTGCTCAATCTTATGATGGTGCAACATTAATTTTAGACAATGTTTCAATTACAGGATTTAAATATGGTGCTGTTTTAGCAAACGGAGGAAAAGTAGAAGTTAAAAAATTACACTTGGGAACAAATGGTACAGGAGAAAATAATGGTATAGAGATAGATAAAGGTGCAGCGGCAACTAATAATCCAACTTTAGTTATGAATGGAATTTTAACATCTGATTCTAATAAAAATGTAATTAGACCAGCAGAGAATGGAAATCTTAAAGAATTTACTATTACAAATACAGAAACAACAACAAATAAAGTGGTTTTAGCAGGAAATAAAGTAGTTTTAACAGATGCTTCTAATAATGTCATATCTGAAACTGAAGTTCCAAATTCTGTAACTACAAATGCAGATACTAAAAAAATTATAATTTCTATAGTTGCAAGTGATATAACTAATAAATTTACAATTGATTCAGGAGAAAAAATTACAGCTGATTTATTAAAAACACATATAAAATTAGGAGAAAATCAAGTAATTGATGGTTTTTTTGCAGAAGCAAATTTTGTTACAGAATTTAATTTTGATAATCCAGTAACAGAAGATAAAACAATATATGCTAAAATTTCTACAGTAGAAAACAATATACCTGAACCAGTTCCTGAAGAGACAACTCCAGCAAAAGATGAAACCCCAAAAACGGGTGTGGAAAATTATTTAGGAATTGCTATATTAACAATGGTAGTATCAGCAGCATTAATTTCTTATATGAATAAGAAAGAGATAAAAGGATAGTTTTAAACTATCCTTTTATAGTAGTTATAAAATATGTATAACAAAAAAATAAAATTATATTTTTTATGTGGATATGCTTTTTTTATATTATTATTTTTTCTATCAATTATTTATATAATCAATTATTTTAAATTGAAACAAGAGGACTTGGAAGAAAGAAATTTATTAAATAGTTATGTTATAGAAGATAGAACAAATTCTTGTGAAGAAGAAAAAACACAAAATGTAAAAGAAGAGGTTATTTTAGAAAAGACAGACAGAATGCTTAAAGTAGAAGATTTAAAAAAAATAAATACAGATATTATTGGGTGGTTAGAAATTCCAAATACAAAAATTAATTATCCAGTTTTACAAGGAAAAGATAATGAATATTATATGACACATAATTATAAAAAAGAAAAATCTAAAAATGGAGCTATATTTTTAAATAAAGATTATAATTTTGAAATTCCAAGTAATAATCTATTAATTTATGGACATAACATGAATAATGGTACAATGTTTCAAGAATTATTAAAATATTCAGATAAGAAATTTTACGAAGAACATCCTAAAATTAGGTTTACAACTATTGATGATGATTCTGAATACGAAATTATAGCTGTTTTTAAATCAAGGGTATATTATAAGTCAGAAAAAAGTGTTTTTAGATATTATTTTTTTATAAATTCAGAAAGTGAAGATGAATATAATAAATTTATAGAAAATGCAAAAAGGGACTCTTTATATGAAATTCCACAAACAGCAAAATTTGGAGATGAGCTTATTACTTTGTCTACTTGTTCATATCATGTTGAAGATGGAAGATTTGCTATAGTTGGAAGAAAAATAAAAGATTAAAATAACTATAAACCAAACAATTAGGTTTATAGTTATTTTTCTATTCTATTACATAAACATCATGAAAAAGTACGTACAAATTAAAAAAATTGTTTTTTATGATTTTGTTGCATATATTTTAGAAAGATACTTTTATTTGAAAGGATGAAAATAGGATGAAAGTTAAAGAATTAAAAATAGATGCTACATTAATTGAATTTGATGATAGAGATATAATTAAAGAGAATCTTACTGATCCAATTATAGATATTTTATTAAATTTAATAATTAAAAATACTTATTAAGTTTAATATTTTATAAAAAATATTTTAATAATAACAACAAAAACAACAAAGCATTAGTTTTATATAATAATTTTTTCTAAATTTACTATTATATAAAATATTAAGGAGGTATTTTGAAAGAATTACTTAAAGAATATTTTTCTAGTGAAGAAAAAAACAAAAGTTTTAGCGAATATGCAATATATTTAAGAAAATCTAGAGCGGATATGGAGGCAGAGAAAAAAGGAGAAGGAGAAACTTTATCAAGACACGAACATATTTTATTAGATCTTGCGGATAAAAATAATTATAAAATTGGAAAAATTTATAAAGAAATTGTTAGTGGAGAAACTATTGAGGCAAGACCACAAATGCAAGAATTGCTAAGTGAAGTAAAAAAAGGTAGGTGGGTAGGCGTATTAGTTGTAGAACTTGAAAGATTAGCTCGTGGAGAAACTATTGACCAAGGAATAGTAGCAAAGGCTTTTAGAATTTCAAATACTAAAATAATTACACCTGTTAAAACTTATGACCCCAATAATGAGTTTGATGAAGAATATTTTGAATTTGGATTATTTATGTCAAGAAGAGAGTATAAAGTAATTAATAGAAGACTACAAAGAGGAAGAATGTTATCAGTAAAAGAGGGAAAATATGTTGGAAGTGTATCTCCTTTTGGTTATGATAAAGTAAAAATAAAAGGAGATAAAGGATATACTTTAAAAAAGAATTCTGAATCAAATGTTGTAAAAACTATTTTTAATTTATATGCTTATAGTGATTTTTCTATATATGAAATAGTTCAAAAATTAAATGAGATGGGAATAAAGCCAAGAAAAAGTATAGAATGGTCCACTTCTAGTATAAGAGAAATATTATTAAATCCAGTTTATATAGGAAAAATAAAGTGGAATGCTAGAAAAGAAATTATAAGCTACAAAAATGATAAATTAATAAAATCAAGACCTAGAAATTCAAATTATATATTAGTAAACGGAATACATGAACCTATAATTGATGAGAAAACTTGGAAAATAGTTTTGTCTAAAAAAGGTATTTTAAATAATCCTGTGACACATAGAAATTTAATGCAAAATTCATTAGCTGGTCTAATAATTTGTGCAAAATGTGGAAAAAAAATGCAGAGAAAAACATTTACTAAAAATGGATTACCACCTATTATATATTGTACAAATCCTACCTGTGATAATATAAGTTCAAAATTTTGCTATGTTGAAGAAAAAATTATACAATCTTTAAATGTTTGGTTTAATAAATGCAACATTGATTATAGAGAATATATAAAAAAAATAAATGATAATAAAATAAATTCTATGTTAAAAATGATTATTGCTTTAGAACAAAAAATAAAAAGAGAAAATATAAAAAAGATGAATATATATGATTTTTTTGAAGAGGGAATATATACAAAAGAAATATTTGAGAAAAGAAAAAAAGAAGTATTAGATAAAATAGAAAAAATAAATAAATCAATTTTAGAATTAAAAAAAGAATTAGAAAAAGAAAAACTAAAATTAGAAGAAAAGTTTTTTATTCCAGATTTTAAGTGCTTTGGCGATATATATGATTTTTTAAGGACGCCAGAAGATAAGAATACTTTACTTAAATTAGTGGTTTCACAAGTTGTATATTTAAAAAATGAAAAATCAATAAAAAAGGATTCAGAACCAACAAATTTTATTTTAAGAATATTTCCTAAAATTAATAAAGCTAATGACAATTGATAATCTATTGGTGCATATTCTTCAGTTCCAATATCATTTAATATTGCTTTTGATTTTTGGTCTGGCATTCCAAATCTTTGTGATAAATATCTAAGAGATGCTCCAAGCTCTCCATCAGGTCCACCATATTGTGAAATTATATTTTTAGCAAGTTTTGGATTTCTGCATTTGATATTTATTGGATATTGTAAACTTTTTACATAATAGTACATTAATAAGCCCCCCTTTCCCAAGGCCATGGTTTGTCTATCCAATCCCAAGTATCAGAAGTAAAATTAACGGTTAATGGACCATATAATTTTTGATATTCTTCCGTAAGAGAAACAACTTTTTCACTATATTCATTGTGCATACAAAGAGCTCTTTTATCGCAAGGATGAGTGTCCAAATATAAGACTAAATCATTAACTGCAAAATTTAGACTCATTATTTCGTGAAGCATTCTTTCTTTACTCATATTATTACAAGAACAATTATTCACAATGAACACCTCCTTCTTTTAAATAGTTAATAAAATCCATTGATTGACCAGGTGAGTAAGGACTAACTAATTCAGGAAAAATAGTTCCATTATTTAATCCAATTTCCGGAACAAATATATTTTTCATTGTCTGGTTTGGTGTATAAGCATGACCATACAAATAATTTTCTGGGAATACAGGTGTAGAATCATTTTCATTACATATATCAGCATAAATTCCAGAATTACAATGATTTCTAATATTATTATATCTACATGAATTCATTCTGCAATTAGAATTTTGATATGCAGTACAATTGCAATTACATCTACGTCTACGATTACAATTACACATAAAAAAACCTCCTTTTTAGTTTATATAATATATATTATGAAAATTTAATTTTAAAGTTCGGTAAATTATAAAAAAATGTAAAATTTTATTGAATTATTTATGTCTAAAAAATGAAAAAAAGTTTAGAAAAATGAAATGCTGGTGAAAATTATTGAGAGGAATTTTTTACTGTGATAATATTTAGAAAAATAAATTTAGAAAAGGAGATGGCTTATGAAAATCAATACCAAAGATATTTCTATTGCAACAGAAATTTTAGCGATGGAATTTTCAAAAAATATGTTTAATTCAAAAAAGATGAAAGAACTATTGAAAGAAAGGGATTTAGTATATTCTGGAGATGAATATACTATAAATAAAGTAATAACAGAATATGGAAAAGAACTAAGGGAGGAAGTACGAAATAATGGAAAATAGTAGAGCAGTAAAAAAAGCAGAAATTAATAATTTTAGTTATACAATAGATAAGAGAATGGAAGAAGTCGCAAATAGTATTACAACAGTAGATGAATGGAGAGATTACATAAAAAAATATTATCAGCCATTTTGTTCAATTTTAGCCAAATTAGAAACAAAATCTTCAAAAAATAAAGCTTGCACTGAAAACAAACCAATAGCAGTAATTACAGGAGGTCAACCTGGTGCTGGAAAATCAGCTTTATTACCAATGTATAAAGGTGTTTTAAGAACCCTTTATCAAATGAATGCTGTAGTAAATAATGCAGATTTTTATAGATTTTGTATTCCTGGAAGTTACAAAATAGCTATGGATTTTCCTGAAAGTGCTTCTGAACTTACTGATCTAGTAGTAAAAGAAATGAGAAAAGATTTAATAGAAGAATCTATAAAACAAAAGCAAAGTATTATAATAGAAAATACACTAGGCGATACGTTAGCTTTAGATCAAATGGAAGAAAGTAAAGTACATGATATATGGGTAACTTTAATGGCTGTACCAAGAGAAGAGTCTTTATTATCAGATTTTGAAAGATACATAAAAATGAAGGAAGCTGGAGGAGTTGCAAGATTAGTTAGTGTTGCTGCACATGATAAAAGATATTATGCATTAGATAAAATTGTACCTGAGCTAGAAAAAAGAAATATAAGATTATTAGTTCATTCAAGGGGAAAAAGAGAAGTAGATTTTCCAAATTTAGAATATGATAGTTCAAATTCAAGTAATGTAAAAAGATTCGGAAATGCAAGTGAAGCTATGAGAGAACTTAGAGTTAAGAATTTTAAGGAACATGTTTCTGGTTATGAAGAAAGAGTAAAATTAATTAGAGAAAAGATGGAAGGCTTTGGTATGACTGAGGAAGAAAATGAAGAATTAAAAAAATTAGAATCTATAATTGAATTATCTGTTAGAAAAGAAAAGGAAAAAGAAGGAGAGGAAAAGTAAAATGATTGATTTACATTTACATACTACATATTCAGATGGAACAAAAACTGTAAAGGAGATTTTAAAACAAGCAGAAGAGTTAAAACTAGATTATATTTCAATTACTGATCATGATAAATGTTCAGCATATGATGAGCTAAAAAACATTGATATAGATAGATATTATTCTGGAAAAATTATAAAAGGAATAGAAATAAAATGTTTTTATAAAGGAAGTACAATAGAAGTTTTAGGATATAATTACGACTATGAGAAAATGAAAAAATGGGTAGATGAATATTATAAAGATAAAGACAGAAAAACTATAGAGAGAAAATATTTTAATAAGTTATATGATGTATGTGAAAAGTTAAATTTAATTATGTCACCAAGAGATAAAATTATATGGAATCCTGAAAATGATTGGGGAGGAAAAACAATATATGATGAAATAAAAAAACATGCGGAAAATCAAGAAAAATTACCCGAAGATTTTTGGAATGAAGGTGTACAAACTTTTTCTAAAAAGTATTATTGTAATTCAAAAACAATATGGTACTTAGATAAATCAGAAGATTATCCAAGTATTAAAGAAGCAATTAATGCAATTAAAAATTGTGATGGATTAGTATTTTTACCACATATATTTATATATAAATGGATGAAAGATATAAAAAAAGAACTAGATGAACTTGTAAATAATTATGAAATAGATGGGCTAGAATGTTATCATAGTGATTTTTCAGAAGAAAATATAGAATATCTAAATAAATATTGCGAGAAAAATAAATTATTTAAAAGTGGTGGAAGTGATTATCATGGAGACAATAAACCACTTATATCAATGGCAATCGGAAAAGGAAATCTTAAAATACCAACAAATATAGTAAAACAATGGTATAAAAATTAAATAAAACTAAAATATTTCATATAAATAAGGCAGATTATTATATTATTTTATAAATTTTACTAAAAATAATTGATTTTTATTTTTTCATGTGGTAAACTATAATAGTTAACAAACGGAAGAAAATTGGAGGTTATGCGGAAATGGAAATAGTAAAATATATTATAATGGGAATATATGCAATAGTCTGTTTAGCTTTGATAGTTTTAATATTTAAACAATCTAAAGAAGATAGTGGAGCTTCAGGAACTATTGTAGGTGCTTCTGCAAATAATTTTTATGAAAAAAATAAAGGAAAAACAACAGAAGGTAGAATGAAAAGAGCAACAATTACATTAATGATTGTTTTTGCCGTTCTAACACTTGCTTTAGGAATTATATATGTTGTTTAAGATTAATATAAAGTAGAAGCAGTATTATTTAATACTGCTTTTTATATTATGGAAAAATAATGTAAATATAAATTAAAATTTATATACAAAAGTTTTATTAAAGATTTTTGTGACTTAGAACAAAAGCTATAACATTGTCATAAAACTTTGTTTTTAACATTAACTTATGTTTTTGTTCTTTTAACAAATTATAAAAGGATTATGATGAAAAAATGGGAAAAAAGAAAAATAAAAGAATAGAAGGAATTTTTAGAGCTAATGAAAAAGGCTATGGTTTTATTGAGATAGAAGGAGAAAAAGAAGATCTATTTGTTCCACAAAAAAGTGTAAAAGGAGCTTTGAATGGTGATACGGTAGAAGTTGTAATTTATAAACAAAAAGAAGAAAACAGAAGAGCTGAAGCCAAAGTAGTTAGAATTGTGAAAAGAGAAAAGGAAAATGTAGTAGGAATATTTCAAAAATCTAAAAATTTTGGTTTTGTTGTTCCAGATGATAAAAAATTTGCAACAGATATTTATATACCTAAAAGAAAATGTAAAGAAGCCAAAAATAATGATAAAGTAATTGTAAAAATTACTAAATATCCTGAAAATGGAAAAAATGCTGAAGGTGAAATAACAGAAATAATTGGAAATGTTAATCAAGCTGGGGTAGACATGCTTTCAGTAATAAAAGAATTTGATCTTCCAAATGAATTTCCGAGTTTTGTACTTGATGAAGCAAAAAATATTCCTCAAGAAATAGATGTAGATGATATAAAAAATAGAAAAGACTTGAGAAAAGATATAATTTTTACAATAGATGGAGAAGATGCAAAAGATTTAGATGATGCAGTTTCTGTTTATAAAAATGAAATTGGAAATTATGTTTTGAATGTTCATATAGCTGATGTTAGTTATTATGTTAAAGAAAATAGTAATTTGGATAATGAAGCTATAAAAAGAGGAACTAGTATATACATGTTTGATAGGGTTATTCCAATGCTTCCTTTTGAACTATCAAATGGAATTTGTAGTTTAAATGCAGGAAAAGATAGATTTGCAGTTTCTTGTAGTATGGAAATAAATGAAAAAGGAAATGTTGTTTCAGCAGATGTTTTTAAATCTGTAATAAAAGTAACAGAGAGAATGTCATATACAGATGTTAATAAAATTTTAAATAATTTAGATAAAGAAGTTATCAAAAAATATAGTAAATATATAGATGAATTTAAATTAATGGAAGAACTTGCACTAGTATTAAAAAATAGGAGACTTTCTCAAGGATATTTGAATTTGGATATTCCAGAAAGTAAAATTATTTTAGATGATACTGGAAAAGTCATAGAAGTAAAAAAATATGAAACTACATTTGCTAATGAAATAATAGAACAATTTATGCTTACTGCAAATGAAACTATTGCAGAAAAATTTTATTGGCTAGAAGCACCTTTTATTTATAGAGTTCATGAGGAGCCAGATTATGATAAAATAGAAGAAACAAATAAATTTTTGTTTAATATTGGTGAAAAAATAAAAGTAAGTAAAGATTGTATAAGACCCAGAGCTTTTTCTGATGTTTTAGAAAAGTTAAAAGGAACTGAATATGAAAAGGTAATTTCAACTTTAATATTAAGGACTTTAAAAATAGCAAAATATGAAAGTGAAAATAAAGGGCATTTTGGAATTGCAAGTAAATACTATTGCCATTTTACTTCTCCAATAAGAAGATATCCAGATTTATTTATTCACAGAGTTATTTCAGAATATATAGAAAAAAATTATAATTTAGAATTAAAAAGATTGGAAGAATTAGAAGAAAAAGCTAAGAAATATGCTGAAAGTTCTTCAGATTGTGAAAGATTGGCAACAAAGGCAGAAAGAGATGCTGAAGATATTAAAAAAGCAGAATTTATGGAAGATAAGATTGGAGAAGAATATTCTGGTATTGTTTCATCAATTACATCTTTTGGCATGTTTGTTGAGTTAGAAAGTACAGTCGAAGGTTTAATAAGATTTGAAAATATGGGAAATGAGTATTTTATATATGATGAAAATAGAAAGACTTTAGTTGGAGAAAGAACAAAAAGGATATTTAAAATTGGAGATAGTGTAAAGATAAGAGTAATTGAAGCAAATAAAATGTTAAGAAAAGTTGCTTTTGAACTTGTAGAGGATTAAAATAAAGTAGAATATAAATTGTATTTTAACGAAAAAACAGAAGAAAAGTAGTATATGTAAAAATAAATATTAGAAAAATTATGTATAGTTTAAATTTTTTATTTAAGGAAAGAATTTTATGAAAAAGAAAAAAGACGATGGATTAATTTCAAAATTGTTAAATATTAAAAATTCTAGAAAACTTGCTAACCTATTAAGTTCCAAAAATCCTGAGATAAGGGAACTTCAAAAAATAAAAAAACAGATAAAAGAAATCAAAACAATGGAAGAATTAGAAGAATTTGAGCAAGAACTTGAAAAATTAAATATAGTAGATAGAAATTATTTAGAAAAATTGAAAAGAAAAAAGAAGAAAATGCTTGAAAGAGATAGTCAAACTTTTAATGAAAGAATTAGATGCAATTTTGAAATAATAAATAAAATTGTTACTATAGGAAAGGAATATAAACAAAAAGAAAGACAAAGAGAAGATAAAGAACTTATTCAAAATAGAGATGAAAGAGTAAAATCAGGAGGAGAAAAACAAAAAGAGAAAGAAAAAGAAAGACAAGGTAGAACTAGAAGTGGTGGAGGAAGAACACGAGGAGAAAGGTAAATATAAATATAATAAAAATGGAGAAAATTATGCTTACTAAAAATCAAGAATATATTGTAGATATAATAGATAATGGATTTAAAGGAGAAGGAATAGCTAAAATTGATGGAATTATTGTATTTGTTCAAAATGCTATAAAAGGTGAAAAAATTAAGATAAAAATCTTAAAAGTAACAAGTTCACATGCTTTTGGGAAAATTATAGAAATTATAGAGCCTTCACAACTTAGAACTATTTCAGATTGTGAAACTTATTCAAAATGTGGTGGTTGTTGTATGAGACACATAAATTATGATACTACAATAGAAATGAAAAAAAATGCGGTAGAAGTAACTTTGGAAAAAGCACTAGGGAGAAAAGTAGAAGTATTAGAAATATTGAAAATGGAAAATCCTTATAATTATAGAAATAAACTTCAATATCCAATAGGAATTGGAGATGATGGAAAACCAGTAATGGGAGTTTTTGCAGAAAGAACACATAGAATTATTCCAACAGAAAATTGTAACATTCAAGATGTTTTAAGCCAGAAAATTGCAAATGACATATACGAATTTGTATTAAAAAATAATATAAGTGTTTATAATGAAAAAACATTGCAAGGTAGTCTAAGGCATATAGTTATTAGAATAGGTAAAAAAACAAATGAAGTAATGATAACTTTAGTTAGTAATACAGAGAATTTCAATAAAGAAAAAGAATTAGTAGAATATATAACAAAAAAATATCCAGAAATTAAAACAATAGTAAAAAATATAAATAAGAAAAACACAAATGTTATACTTGGTAAAGAAACTAAAATATTATATGGAAAAGGATACATATATGACTACTTAGGAGACTTCAAATTTAAAATATCTCCACTTTCATTTTATCAAGTAAATTCTGTTCAAACCGAAAAGCTTTATAGTAAAGCAATAGAATATGCAAATTTAACAGGAAATGAAACTATATTTGATCTATATTGTGGAATTGGAACAATAGGAATATTTGCTTCAAGAAATGTAAAAAAAACATATGGTATTGAGACAATTAAAGAGGCTATTGAAGATGCCAAAATTAATGCTAAGTTAAATAATATTGAAAATGCAGAATTTTTTGCTGGAGATGTTGAAAAAGCATTACCAGAATTCATAAAGAAAAGAAATATAAAACCAGATGTTGTTTTTGTAGATCCACCAAGAAAAGGCTGTGATAAAGTTGCACTTGAAACATTAATGCAAATAGAACCAAAGAAAATTATTTATATAAGTTGTAATCCAGCGACATTAGGTAGAGATTTGAAAATATTAGAAGATAAATATGAGTTAAGAAAACTAGCTATATGTGATATGTTTGGATTTACGAGCCATATAGAATGTGTTACGATATTACAATTAAAAGATTTGATATAGTAATAACTTATAGGAGGAGAGTATGTCTGTTAAAATAATTTATTTTGTACATGGAACAACTACAGACAATATAAATCATAAAGCTACAGGTTGGTTACAAGGAGATTTGAGCGAAAAAGGAATACAGCAAAATATAAAATTGAAAGAATTAATAAACTTAGATGAAATAGATTTAGTTATTAGTTCGGATTTAAAAAGAGCAATAGATTCTTCAAAATATATCTTTGGAACATCAAAAAGGATATTATATGATAAAAGAATAAGAGAATGTAACTACGGAAATTTAAATGGAAGTGATAGCAAACTTGTAAAATATGAAGAACATATAGATACTAAATTTCCAGGTGGAGAAGCGTTAAAAGAAGTTGAAAATAGAATAAGAGATTTTTGTTCGTATTTATTAGAAGATTATGATGGAAAGACTATAGCTTTAGTTTCACATAAAGCACCACAATTAGCATTAGAAGTAATAACTAAAAATATTACTTGGAAAGAAGCTATAGATAGGGATTGGAGAAAAACAAAAGATTGGCAACCTGGTTGGATATATGAAATATAATATATCCAAAATTAAAAAGAAACTTTTTAATAAAGATTTGTAATAAAATTAGGAGAACATAAAATGGATGTTTATGAAGAGACATGAATTCTTATATAAAAAAATATATTGAAGTATGGAAAAGTAAAAGAATAATAAAATAAGAATATTATTTTATTAAATATAATGTATAGTAATAATAAATTTAATAGTAAATTATAAGAAAAAGAGGAAAAATATATGGAAAAGAAATATGAATTTTTTATAGCAGGAAGAACTAGAAATAAAGAAAAAATATTAAAAATTTGTGATATATTTGATAAATTTAACATTTCATACTATTGTTTTTTAAAAAACGAAGAATCACATGCTGAAGCAGGACTTAATTTGCATGACCAAAAACTAGCAGATACTTTTGAAAAACTAGATTTATATGGCGATACTGTTAAAACAATTTTTAAATATGATATGGAAGGATTAGAAAATGCTAAAAATTTATTACTAGTTTTACCAGCAGGAAAATCTGCACATATTGAATCTGGAGTTGCTTATGGACAAGGTAAAAAATGTTATGCTATTGGTGAATATGATGTGACAGATTCTTTATATTTAATTTTTGACAAAATATTTTCAGATGAAAAAGAGTTAAAAATTTTTTTAAAAGATAGATATAAGAAAAAAGATTAACTATAAATGTAAAATAAGAAATAAAGTGTATTATGATATAATATGCTTTATTTTTTTGTAAATTTATGATAGACTCTTTTTGTAAAATTTATATATTAAAAAATATAGTAATAGGAGAATTTTATGAAAGTAGCAATAGGACAAGATAGTCATAGAATTGATTATAATAATAAAGAAAAAAAATTAATACTTGCAGGAGTCGAATTTAAAGAAGATTTTTCAATTTTGGCAAATAGTGATGGTGATGTTGTATTTCATGCAATCACAAATGCTGTATCTGGTATAACATGCAAAAATATCTTAGGGAAAATTTCAGATGATATGTGCAAAAATGGAATAATAGATAGTGAAGTATATTTAAGAGAAGCATTAAAATATTTAGATGAAAAAATTGTGCATTTATCTATTTCAATAGAATGCAAAATTCCTAAAATATCACCTAAAATAGAGGAAATGAGAAAAAATATTGCTAGGGTACTAAATGTAGAAGAAAATTGTATTGGAATAACTGCAACTTCTGGTGAGGGACTAACTGAATTCGGAAAAGGAAATGGAATAAGTGTGTTTACAATTTTAACTGTAGAATAAGAAGTAGGAGTGAGTTGTGGAAAAAATATTTTTAAAACCAAGAGCAAAAATAAATTTAAATTTAGAAATAACAGGAAAAAGACCTGATAATTATCATAATATAAATTCTGTTTTTCAAAAGATTTCTTTATATGATGAGTTATATATATACAAATTAAAAACAGATGAGTTTATTCTAGAAACAAATTTTGCAGAATTAAACAATAAAGATAATATTATTTACAAAGCTTATGAAAGTTTAAAAAATAAATATAAAAGCATTTCTGGAGTAAAAGTTATTTTGAATAAAAAAATTCCTATGAAAGCGGGATTAGGTGGAGGAAGTACAGATTGTGCAAGCTTTATTTTAGGAATTAACAAATTATTTAATTTAAATTTATCTAAAGAAGAAATAGAACAAATATCAAAAAAACTTGGCGCTGATGTTGTTCCGTGCTTATATAATAAAGCAATATTAGCAGAAGGAATTGGAGATGTCATAACAAAAATTAATACTAATTTTAAATATTATATTTTAATTATAAGACCAAATATGTCTTGTAGTACAAAAGAAATGTATAATAAAATTGATGAAAAAAATTCTATATTACAAAAAAATACTACTAAAGAAATAATTAAGGCTCTAGAAACTAATAATATAAATTTATTGGCTAAAAATATGTATAATGTTTTTGAAGAAGCAATAGAAGATAAATTAATTTTAAATAAAATAAAAAATGAATTGATGGAAAAAGGAGCTTGTGGAAGTCTAATGACTGGCTCAGGTTCTTGTATATACGGAATTTTTGATACTAAAGAAAATTTAAAAAGAGCTTATAAAAATTTGAAAGAAAAATATGAAGTATATTTCGCAATATCTAGTAATTTATAGTTTGGAGGAAAATATGATAAACGGAAAAACAGTTTCAGCAATAATTTTAGTTGCAGGTAATAGTACAAGATATGGACAAAATAGAAATAAAAATTTTGAAAATGTAAATGGAAAAACAGTATTAGCATATAGTTTAAGTGCGTTTGACAAAAATACCTATATTGATGACATAATAATTGCAACAAAAGAAGATGAAATTGAAAAAGTAAAAGATATAGTTTTAAAAGAAAAAATAAATAAAAATGTGAAATTTGTTATTGGAGGAAAAACAAGAAAGGATTCTGTTTATAATTGTATTAAGAAATCTGATTCAGATTTGGTGATTATTCATGATGGAGCAAGGCCGGTTATAAAACAAGAATATATAACAAATTGTATTCAAGATTTGCAAAAGTACAAAGGAGTTACTGTTGGTGTGAAATCAAAAGATACAATAAAAATAACTGATGAAAACAATATTGTTGTAAATACAACTCAAAGAGCTAATACTTGGATAATTCAAACACCACAAGCTTTTAATAGAAAAGTTTTATTGGATACACATGAAAAATATCAAAATTCAGATGTAACAGATGATTGTATGCTTCTTGAAAAAGATAATCATGATGTAAAGATTATAGAGGCTGATTATACAAATATAAAAATTACTACTTATGAAGATATAAATTTTGTTAAAGAGTTTTTAAATAATTAAAAAAATATAAAATTTATAGGTTATAAATAAGGAGAAAGATATGCAAAAATTTAATTACCATTCACATACATATAGATGTGGACATGCAGATTTAGATATGCAGGATGAAGATTATGTAAAAGAATATATAAAGATGGGATTTAGAAGTATTGCATTTACTGATCATTGCCCTGAGAAAAATAGAATAGATAATAGACCAAAAATAAGAATGGAATATGAGCAAAAAAATGAGTATTTAAATAGTATTAAGAACCTAAAAGAAAAGTATAAAAATGATATTGAAATTAAAACAGGATTTGAAATTGAATATTTACCAGATGATGAAGAAAATTTATTAGAACTAAAAAAAGAAAGTGATAAGATTGTTTTAGGACAACATTTTATTTATGATAATAATAAAAAATTAAAATATAATGGACATGCTGTATTAAATGATGAAGAATTACTTAGATATTCGGAATATATTCAAAAAGCAATGGAAATAAATCTGCCAGATATAATTGCTCATCCAGATATATTTATGTTAACAAGAGAAAAATTTGGAGAAATTGAAGTAAAAACAGCAAATAATATTTGTAAAAGTGCTGAAAAATATGGTATTCCATTAGAAATTAATTTAAATAATATATTTTCAAAAACTTATTATGAAAATAGAAAACCAAATAATGATAGTTATGAAAAACAAAGAGAAAAACTTATAAATGTTAAATATCCATGCAAAGAATTTTGGAAAATAGCATCAAATTATAATATAAAAGTTTTGTATGGAATTGATGCACATCATAAAGGACAAATATTATTGTGGAAAGAACTTGTTCAATTTGCAAATGAAATTATTGGAAAAGAAATAATAGAAAAATTAAATTTTATAGAAGAATAAGTATAGTATAAAAATAGATTAAGATGTTTATTTAATTAAACAAGATGTAGATATAGATAAATTAAAATTAAGACCAGAAGAAGTTTCTGAAATAAAATTTGCAAGTTTTGATGAAGTAGAAGAGATTTATAAAAATAATATGTTTATGAAGAACAGATGGGAGTTAAAATAATTTGGAAAGTGAAAAAATATGAAGAATGTAGAAGAGAAAGAAATTCAAGATAAAATAAATCAGTTTAAAATTATAATACAAAATAGTAAAAATATAGTATTTTTTGGTGGTGCGGGTGTATCAACTGAAAGTGGGATTCCTGATTTTAGAAGCAAAGATGGATTATATAATCAAAAATATAAATATCCACCTGAGATGATATTAAGTCATACATTTTTCAAAAATAATACAGAAGAGTTTTATAAATTTTATAAAGAAAAAATGAATTCGCTAAATTTTAATCCTAATATAACACATGTAAAACTTGCTGAGCTTGAAAAAGAAGGAAAACTAAAGGCTGTTATAACTCAAAATATTGATGGTTTACATCAGAAAGCTGGTTCAAAAAATGTCTTAGAATTACATGGAAGTATTTTAAGAAATTATTGTATTAAGTGTAAGAAATTTTATTCGGCGGAATTTGTATTTAGTTCAAAAGGTATTCCTAAATGTGAATGTGGCGGAATTATAAAACCAGATGTGGTTTTATATGAAGAAAATTTAAATGAAAATATTTTAAACAGTGCTATACAGGCAATTCAGAATGCAGAAGTTTTAATTGTTGCAGGAACATCTTTAACAGTATATCCTGCAAGTGGTTTAGTAAACTTTTTTAAAGGTAAAAACTTAATTTTAATAAATAAAACTCAAACTTCGTATGATAATATAGCAGATATTATTATAAATTCAAGTTTAGGAGAAGTTTTTAAGGAATTATAATATAAAACTACATAACAAATAATACAGTACTAAATTGGAAAGCATAATAAATGAAAGGAGAATAAAATTATGAAAATTACAAAATTTCCACAATCATGTTTATTAGTTGAAACAAAAGATAAAAAAATATTAATAGATCCAGGTTCTTTAAAATATAAAGATGAATATTTTAACATTTGGAATACTGTAAATCTTATTTTAATTACTCATAAACATGGCGATCATTGTTATAATGAAATTTTAGAAAAGTTAAATAAAAATATTAAAATTTATTCAAGTAGTGAAGTACAAAAGGCAAATCCAAATTTAAATATAAATGTAGTTAAAGAAAATAATATTATAGAGTTAGATGATATTAAGATTGAAGTTGTAAAAGCAATTCATGGTTATCAACCACTTTTAAAAGGAGCAGGAGAAATTTACGAAAATATTGGATTTATAGTAGATGATGGAAAAACGAGATTATACACAACAAGTGACACAATTTGTTTTAAAAATGATTATAAAACAGACATATTATGTGTTCCTGTAACAGGACATGGGTTAACTATGTCTGCTTTTGAAGCGGCTTTATATGCTAAAGAAGTAGGTGCTGTATTAACAATTCCAATTCATATGGACAATTCTAAATTTCCGCCAGATATTGATTATATAAAAGAAATGTTTGAGAAGTTTGAAGTGGAATACGAAATTTTAGAAAATGACGAAACTATTGAAATAGAGTAATTTATGGGAAATTTAACTATAGGAGAAATTTATGATATTTTCAAGTTTATGTTATATTGAAAAAGATGAAAAATATTTAATGTTACATAGAACTAAAAAGAACAATGATATAAATGAAAATAAATGGATAGGAATTGGGGGAAAATTTGAAGTTGGAGAAAGCCCAGAAGAATGTATTATAAGAGAAGTAAAAGAAGAAACAGGACTTACTTTAAATTCTTATAAATTTAGAGGAATTATAACATATATATCCAAAACTTGGGAAACAGAATATGTATGTTTATTCACATCAGATAATTTTAGTGGTAAGCTTATAGAATGTAATGAAGGAGATTTAAAATGGATTGATAAAAAAGAAGTTTTAAATTTGAAAACTTGGGAAGGTGACAAGATTTTCATAAATAAAATTCAAAAAGATGATAAGTTTTTTACTATAAAATTTGAATATGATGGAGATACACTACTTAAATATGATTTAAAAGAATATTGATTATGAGTTGTAAGGGAATGATGCATTAAATTAGTAGAAAATATAGTTTATAATATATTAACTAAAATGGCGGAAAGGAAAATTTATGAATATATTAGAAATTTATAGAAAATATCATCTTTCTGAAAATCTTCAAATGCATATGCTTAGAGTAGCAGCATGTAGCAATTTAATAATCGATAATTGGATAGGTCCTGAAATTGATAAAAAAGCTTTAATTATTTAGGCAAAGCAGTTAATCAAATGCAAATAATGAAAGAAATTACAGAATATTTTAGGAAATTTTACAATAATATTATTATTTTTAGGAGGAATTTTTATGAGTAAAATTTTAGTATCTTATTTTTCAGCAAGTGGTGTTACAAAAAAAGTTGCAGTAAAAGTAGCAGAATCTATAAAAGCAGATTTATTTGAAATAGAGCCAGTACAAAAATATACAGATGAAGATTTGAATTGGCATGATAAAAAAAGTAGATCTTCAATAGAAATGCAAGATAAAACATCAAGGTCAGAGATTAGAAATACAGTATCTAATATAGATGAATATGATACTATTATAATTGGATTTCCTGTGTGGTGGTATACTGCTCCAACGATTATAAATACATTTATAGAGGAAAATAATTTAGAAGGAAAAAATGTTTATGTATTTGTAACAAGTGGAGGTTCTAGTTCACAAGGAAGTTTTAAAGATTTAAAAAATACATATAAAAACTTAGATTTTATAAGTGATAAAAGATTTAAAGGTAATGAAAATCCAGAAGAATATATTAATTGGATAAAATAATGCTAAAAATAAAGAAGGAGGCTTTGATTAATGCCTAAATTTGTTTTAATAATTGGTCCACAAGCAGTAGGAAAAATGACCGTAGGACAAGAACTTTCTAAAATTACAGGATATAAACTTTTTTATAATCACATGACAATAGAATTAGTTAGATTAATATTTGATTATGATAAGAACGTATATCACCAAATGAATAGATTAATGAGATATGAGATTTTTAAAGAGTTTTCAAAAAGTAATGAAAAAGGAATTATTTTTACAGGTTGTTTTGATTTTGGAAAAGATTTTGAAAAAGAAAAGGCTGAAACAGATAGTTGGATGAAACTTTTTGAAGAATCATATGTAGTAGAATTAGAAGCTTCATTAGAAAAAAGATTAGAAAGAAATAAAACGGAAAATAGATTAAAACATAAAGCTTCTAAAAGAGATTTAGAGTGGAGCAAAAAAGATATATTTCGTTCAATGGAAAAACATAAATTAAATTCTGAGCCTGGAGAAGGCGAGAAAATTTTTAAGAATTATATAAAAATAAATAATGAAGATTTATCAGCAGAAGAAGTTGCTAAAGTAATAAAAGCGAGATTTAATTTATAAGTTTAAATAATTTAATAAATAAAAATTTTAAAATAAACAATATTTATAGTATTGTTTATTTTTTTTCCTTTATATGATAAAATAAACAAAGAAATTTTAGGCAAAAGGGGAATGAATTATGGAAAAAGAAATGATTATCGCATCAGGAAATAAAGGAAAGATAAAAGAAGTAGAAGAAATATTAAATAATTATAAAGTAATACCTTTAAAAGAAACAGGAATAGATATAGATGTAGAAGAAGATAAAGAAACTTTTGAAGAAAATGCAATAAAAAAAGCAACTGTTATTTCAAAAAAATTAAATGGAAAAGTTTGTATTTCAGATGATTCCGGAATTGAGATAGAATATTTAAATGGATTTCCAGGAGTCTTTACAAAAAGATGGCATTGTGGAACAGATAGAGATAGAAATTTAGAAATTATCAAAAAATTAGATGGAGTAAAAAAAGAGAATAGAAAAGTAAAGTTTATAACTGCTATTGCTGTAGCAAAAGGGGATGAAGTAGTTACTTCTGTAGAAGAATTAAATGGGTATATTGCAAAAGAAGTAAGAGGAAAAAACGGATTTGGATTTGATGAAATATTTGAATTAGAAAACGGTAAAACTTTAGCTGAGCTTTCAGATAATGAAAAAAATAAAATTAGTGCAAGAAAAAAGGCTTTAGAAAAGATAAAGGTTAAATTAGAAAATATTTAGAAGATATAAAATGAAAAGGTTAAATGTTTATAAAATATAGAAATAAAATAATATAATTTTAGATAAAATTTTGGAAGATTGTATTTGAAAAAACAAATTATTAAAGGAGAAAAAATGAAGAAAATTGCAATTTTTGGATCAACAGGTTCAATAGGAGAAAGTACATTACAAATTATTAGAGAAAATCCAGATTTATTTGAAGTAGTAACTTTAGTAGCTGGTAAAAATATAAAAAAACTTATAGAACAAATTAAAGAATTCAAACCTAAAAATGTTTATATAATATCAAAGGAAAATGCAGAAATTTTAAGAGAAACTTTTAAAAATATAAATATATTTTGTGGTGATGAAGGAATGGAAGAAATATCAAAACTAACTGATTTTGATATTTCAATTTCTGCACTTGTTGGTATTGCTGGACTTAAACCAACTTATAATATGATTAAAAATGGTAAAACAGTTGCTCTAGCAAATAAAGAAGTATTAGTTGCTGGTGGAGAACTTATAATGAAAACTGCAAAAGAAAATAATAGTAAATTACTTACAGTAGATAGTGAACATAGTGCTATAATGCAATGTCTAAATGGTGAAGAAAATAATAAAATTGATAAAATCTTATTAACAGCATCTGGAGGACCTTTTTTTGATAAAGAAATATCAGATAAAATAACTGTAGAAGATGCATTAAATCATCCAACTTGGAATATGGGACCTAAAGTAACAATAGATTCTTCTACTATGATGAATAAAGGTTTTGAAATTATTGAAGCAAAATGGCTTTTTAATGTAGAACCTGAACAAATAGAAGTAGTAGTTCATAGAAAAAGTTTAGTTCATTCAATGGTTCAGTTTAAAGATGGAACAATTATGGCAAATATTGGTCCAAAATCTATGCAAATACCAATAGCATATGCTTTGAATTTTCCAAAAAGATTAGAAAATAATATTGAAAAATTAGACTTATTTGAGATTGTTGACTTAAAATTTGAAAAACCAGATTTAAAAAAATTTAAGTGCTTAAAACTTGCTTATGATGCAATAGAAAAAGGACATAGTTTTCAAGTAGTTTTAAATGCAGCAAATGAAGTATTAGTAGATGGCTTTTTAAATAAAAAAATAAAATATACTGATATTCCAAATATGCTAGAAAAAGTCATGAATTTGTATGGAAAAAGAGAGTTAAAAACAATAGAAGATATTTTAGAATTTGATAAAGAAGTAAAAGAAAAAACTAGAGAATTAATAGGTTGAAAATGATTTGGTGGAATTATGAAGTTAGAAGAGTTAAGTATAGAATATGATAAGCTTCAAGAAAAATATGGTGCAAAAGAATTAGACTCAATATATAATGGGGGTTGCACCATAAATCCAGATATTTGTTTTGTTTTTATGAATCCAACAGGTAGAAATATAGCTTCTAGTAAAACTTGGAAAGGAAGAAAATCTCCATGGATTGGAACAAAAAATATTTGGGATTTGTTTTATAATTTAGATTTACTTGATGAAACCGTTTATAAAAAAATTAAAAGTTTAAAACCTATAGATTGGACAGAAGAATTTGCTGATGAAGTTTATAAAAATGTAGAAAAAAACAAATATTTTATTACTAACTTAGGAAAATGTACACAGGTGGATGCAAGACCATTGCCAGATAGTGTTTATAAAGAATATTTAGAGTTACTTGAAAAAGAAATAGATATAATAAATCCAAAAGTAATAATTTTGTTTGGAAATCAGGTAAGTTCAATAGTTTTAAAAGAAAAAATTTCTGTATCTGTTTGTAGAAAAAAGCTTTTTAAAAGAGAAATTAATTCTAAAGAATATAAATTTTATTCAGTATATTATCCAATAGGAAATGGTAGGTTTAATATAGGTAAATCAATAGAAGATATTAAATGGATTATGCAGAATGAATTGTAAAAGAGGTGTTTTATGGATAAAAAGCTAGTTACCATAGGAGGCGGATTAATTAAAGGTTATAACTTTGAAACAAAAGATGACAAACAACTTTTTTATCAAACAGAAAGCATTGATAAAGAAATTGTTAAACTTTCTAATAAGAAAAATCCAAAGTTATTATTTATAGGAACAGCCTCAAAAGAAAATATTTTATATTATAAAGCA
>ERZ809224.298-NODE-298-length-51650-cov-37.922725_pt1 | contig 51650 bp, 36 predicted proteins | sample MGYA00520513_ERZ809224 | MGnify/ENA primary metagenome ERZ809224 (study PRJEB31576, sample SAMEA3212658) | Homo sapiens | biome: human-gut; feature: human gut; material: fecal | place: Sweden | collected 2012 ... | reverse complement strand
ACAGACAGACAGACAGACAGACAGACAGACAGACAGACAGACAGACAGACAGACGAGTATAATGCCCTGATTCGTCTGTGTCAATATGTTTTCGGGTATGTCACACTCAAAATTTCAGATATATGCAATATTTCAAGAGGAAAAGTGATTTCAAAAACAGATATAATAGAGCAGGCTGGGACGTATCCTGTCTATTCGTCTCAAACTGAAAACAATGGTGAATTAGGTAAAATAGATTCTTATATGTTTGATGGAGAATACGTTACATGGACTACGGATGGAGCAAACGCTGGTACAGTATTTTACCGCTATGGAAAATTTAACATTACCAATGTTTGCGGTTTACTGTCGGTAATGGATTCATCAGTTTTGTTGGAAAAATATCTTTTCTATTTCTTGCAAAAAAACGCAGGAAAATACGTAAATGCAGGAATGGGAAATCCTAAATTGATGAGTAATGTTATGGCATCCATTAAAATCGATATTCCGTCACTTTCGGAGCAAAAGCGCATCATTGCCATTCTCGACCACTTCTCCACCCTCTGCACCGACCTCACCTCCGGTCTCCCCGCCGAAATTGAAGCAAGACAGAAGCAATACGAATATTACAGGGACAATCTGCTATCGTTCACCCCGGCAGATTGACCCGGAAGGAGGTAGCCCGTGAGCTACTTTAATATCGTTTCTCAGAGCGACGAAAGTACCGTTGTCGCCGAATATACGCCGCAATCCCAGCGCTCGGAGGCTTACCAGAGCGAAGCCGAGTTGGAAAACGAGTTCATCCGCCTGCTTTGTGAGCTTGGCTATGAGCGCCTGACCATTCACAAAGAGGCCGACCTCATCGCCAACCTGCGCACGCAGCTTGAAAAGCTGAATGATTATCGCTTCACCGACGGCGAATGGCAGCGCTTCTGGAACGAGGTGCTGGCGAATAGCAATTCCGGCATTCTTGAAAAGACCCGCCTGATTCAAGAGGACTATGTGCAGGTGCTTCGCCGGGATAGTGGAGAGAGCAAGAACATCCAGCTCATCGACAAAAAGTGCATTCACCACAACAGCTTGCAGGTCATCCATCAATACGCCATCTCCGCCAAGGAGGGCGCTGCGCATGATAATCGCTATGATGTGACGGTGCTGGTCAATGGTCTGCCGCTGGTTCACATTGAGCTGAAACGCCGCGGTGTGCCCATTCGGGAGGCGTTCAACCAGATTGACCGCTATCAGCGGGATAGCTTCTGGGCATCCAGCGGGCTGTATGAGTTCGTACAGATTTTCGTCATCTCCAATGGCACGAACACGAAATATTACTCCAACACCACCCGCTTCAACCACATTAAGGACGCGAAGGCGCAGAAAGTCAAGCAGTCAAAAACCAGCAACAGCTTTGAGTTTACGTCCTTCTGGGCGGATGCAAATAACCGAGTCATCCCCGACCTTGTGGACTTTACCAAAACCTTTTTCTGCAAGCACACCATTCTGAACATCCTCACCCGCTATTGCGTGTTCACGGCGGAAAATATGCTGCTGGTCATGCGTCCCTACCAGATTGTCGCCACCGAGCGCATTTTGAACCGCATTGAGATCGCCAACAACTACAAGAAATACGGCACCGTAGCGGGCGGCGGGTACATCTGGCATACCACCGGCAGCGGCAAAACGCTGACCTCTTTCAAAACAGCGCAGCTTGCCTCCAAGCTGGACTACATCGACAAGGTGCTTTTCGTCGTTGACCGCAAGGACTTGGACTACCAGACGATGAAGGAATACGACCGCTTTGAGAAGGGCGCGGCGAACAGCAATACCTCCACGGCAGTCTTGAAGCGTCAGCTTGAGGACGACAACGCAAAAATCATCATCACCACCATTCAGAAGCTCGCCACGTTCATCAAGAAGAATACCGGACATGCAGTGTTTGACAAGCGGTTCGTCATTATCTTCGACGAGTGCCATCGCAGTCAATTCGGCGACATGCACCAAGCCATCACCAAGTACTTCAAGCGGTATCATCTGTTCGGCTTTACCGGCACGCCCATCTTCGCGGTCAATGCCGGCGTGAGCAAGAATCCCACGCTTCGCACAACAGCGCAGGCGTTCGGCGACCAGCTTCACGCCTACACCATCGTTGACGCTATCCGTGACAAGAATGTGCTGCCCTTCCGCGTGGAATATCACAAGACGATGGATATGGGTGAGAACATTGACGACAAGGAAGTCTGGGACATCAATCGCGAAAAGGCTTTTCTTGCGCCGGAACGCATTCGCCTGATTACGGAATATATTCTGACGCACTTCGACCAGAAAACGTATCGCGGCGACAAGACTTACACGTTTAGCGTCCTGCAAAACATTGCCGAGGTTGCTTCCGCGAATGGACGGCAGCAAATCGAGGAAATCAAGCAAAAGCAGCGTGTAAGCGGATTCAACTCCATTTTCGCCGTGTCCAGCGTGGACGCTGCCAAGCTGTATTACGCCGAGTTTCAGCGCCAAATGGCAGCGAATCCACAGCAGCGGCTCAAAGTAGCCGTCATTTACAGCTATGGCGCAAACGAGGAAGAAACAGACGGCATTCTTGACGAGGAGAATCCAGAGGATACCTCTGCGCTGGATCAAAGTTCCCGTGACTTTCTGGATGCTGCCATCCGCGACTATAACGAGATGTTCCACACCAATTATTCCACGGACGGCGATAAGTTCCAGAATTACTACAAGGATGTTTCCCTGCGGATGAAGAATCGGGAGCTTGACCTGCTGATTGTGGTCAACATGTTCCTGACCGGCTTTGATGCGACGACGCTGAATACCCTGTGGGTGGACAAGAATCTGAAAATGCACGGGCTGATTCAGGCTTATTCCCGCACAAACCGCATTCTCAATTCCATCAAGGTATGCGGCAATATCGTATGCTTCCGCAATCTGCAAAAGCGCACCGACGATGCTCTTTCCCTTTTCGGCGATAAGAAAGCGGGCGGCATTGCCCTGCTGCGCGGCTATAAGGATTACTATTTCGGCTATGCAGACACCGAAGGAATGTACCATCCGGGCTATCGGGACATGATTGAGGAGCTGACGACCGAATTTCCCCTATCCGAGGAGCATATTACCGGCGAACAGCATCAGAAGGACTTTATCGTGCTGTTTGGCGCAGTCCTGCGGATGCGAAATCTTCTATCTTCTTTTGATGACTTTGCTGGGAATGAAATTTTGAGCAAACGTGATTTCCAAGATTATCTCGGTCGCTACCAAGACCTGCAGGATGAATGGAAGAATCGCAAGCCCTCCGGCGAAAAAGAGGATATCACCGACGACATTGTTTTTGAAATTGAACTCATCAAGCAGATTGAAATCAATATTGACTACATTCTCATTCTCGTCCAAAAGTATCACGATTCCCACTGCAATGATAAAGAAGTGCTCATTACGATTCAGAAAGCCGTGGATGCCAGCCCAGAACTGCGCAGCAAGAAGGCGCTGATTGAAACCTTCATCGCAGGCATCAACGATACATCGGACGTGCTGCTTGAATGGCGCACCTTGGTAGCCGAGGAAAAAGAGAAACAGCTTGCCGCCCTCATCAAGGAAGAAAACCTGAAAGATGCGGAAACCCGCCATTTTATCGCCCATGCCTTCCGTGACGGCGTTATCAAAACGACCGGCACGGACATCGACAATCTGATGCCGCCGATTTCTCGTTTCGGCGGCGGAAACCGTGCCGCGAAAAAGCAGACGATTATTGAAAAGCTGAAAGTGTTCTTCGATCGGTTCTTTGGTATCTGATGCAGAAAAGGGAGCTAACGCCTGTTTGCAGACGTCCGCTCCCCTTTTCATTGCTTTCAGAAATGCGATATTGTTCACTTTATCATCCCGAAAAACCTCATTGCCGCCTCAATCGCCTTTTCTTTCTCTTCCGGACACCTCGGCTGTCTTGCATCCTCCGCCTTCGCCTTATTGTAGCATTCCCGCTCTATAATGCCGTTCTTGCGCTTGACCTGCGCGATATTCAGCGTGGACACTTTAAACCCGAAGTGTTCCTGCACATATGCCTTAATTTTCTCATAAGTCGCGTTGTGCTCAGCTTCCGCTTTCGTCACGTCCAGCTCGCTCATGTCCACATGAATGTCGATATGTTTTGCCTCTTCTAGTTTAGCCAATACCATCACATTCTCCACCCCGCTCGTCCAACAGAACATATCGACGCTCTGCACCTTCTGCACCCTGTACCCCTTCTCCACAAACAGCGCCGCGTCGCGTGCCTGCGTGGCGACGTTGCAGCTCACATACACCACGCGCTTCGGGGCGGCTTGCGCAATCGCGTCAATGACGGCGGGTTCAACGCCCTTGCGCGGCGGGTCGATCACAATCACGTCCGGGCGCAAGCCCTCCGCCACCAGCTTCGGCAGCAGTGCTTCCGCCGCGCCGCAGCGGAAATTCACGTTCCCGATGCCGTTGCGGACGGCGTTCTCCTTCGCGTTTTCAATCGCCTGCGGAACAATCTCGATGCCCAGCGCCTCGCGGCAATGGCGCGCCATCATCAGCGTAATCGTGCCCGCGCCGCAATACACGTCGCATAGGCGCTCGTCGCCCGTCAGCTCGGCAAAATTCAGCGCCGTCTGGTACAACACTTCCGTTTGCGCCGGATTGACCTGAAAAAACGCCGCCGAGCTGATTTCAAAGCGCAATCCGCACAGTTCGTCCGTCAGCGTGTCACAGCCGTAGAGGGTGTGGAAGTGCCGACCCATGATGACATTCGTGCGCTCGCGGTTTTCGTTCAAAATGACGCTGACCGCCCCCGCCGCTTTCAAGGACGCAACCAGCTCCCCCTCGTGCGGAATCTCGCCGCCGTTGATGACCAGCACCGCCATTGCTTCGCCTTTTCGGTTGATGCGGACGACGATGTGCCGCACCAGCCCCGTGTGCGTCTCCTCAACGTACGGTTCGACGTGAAAGCGCTTCATCCACCCCAGTACGCGGCGGCAGATTTCGTCCGCCGGCGGCATGGCGTTCGGGCATTGCGCAATCGGGATAATATCGTGGCTGCGCGGCGCGAAAAAGCCCGCCACGGGTTCCGCCACCGTTCCGCCGACAGGCAGCGCCGTCTTATTGCGGTAGTGCGATGGGTCTGCCATGCCCAGCACCGGGGGCACGTCGATGTCGATATGCCCGATGCGGCGGAAGCAGTCCTGCACCTGCTGGCGTTTCGCTTCCAGCGTCGTTTCGTAGGTCATATGACGCCCCGTGCAGCCGCCGCAGCGGGGGTATGCCGCGCAATCCGGCGTTTTCCGGGCGGGTGAGGCCGTCAGCGGCTTTCCCTCCATACGCCCGAACGCGAATCGGGACTGCACCTTGACGATGCGCACCCTCGCCGTCTCGCCGGGCAGCATCCCAGGCACAAAAACGGCCATGCCGTCGGCGCGGCACACGCCTTCCAAGTCCGCCCCAAGGCCATCCGCCGTCAAGGTCAGCAAATCGTTCTTCTTCATCCGCTTCGTCCCCTTCCTGTGTTGACTTCCATTATAACAGGGTCGCCTGATTTTGACAAGACGTTGGCACTTCCCTTTCCCTCTTCGCAGAGCACGCATATGGTTCTTGATTTTTATTGTTGCAGAGGATTTCGCCTCTGCGGAGGCGAGGAGGGGGCTTTGCGGTCGCCCCCTCCACCCCTTCGCAGCGCACACCCATGTTTCTTGACTTGTACCGTAACGTCTAATCCGAACCGAAGGTTCTTTAGATAAACACGCGGACACAGCATGAAGTTGTCACCAATTGAATCGCGCGGAAGGGTCAAGGGAGGGGACTTCGTCCCGTTTCATTCTCCCTTGCGGAGTCCAGAAACAGAGCCTCTGGATTTTCCCTCCGTCAAAGAAAATTTTTCTGAACCCCTTGCAATCGCGCGAATTGTGATGTATAATTAATAACTGGCACATCCTTGCGCTGCACAGGATGCAGCGCCAAAAGTCCAAGAGGAGGTGAAAATGATGAATAGGTATGAACTGACCTACATCATCGATACTGCACTGGAGGAAACCGCTCGCAAGGAACTGATTGAGAAGGTTTCTGCTCTGATTGCTGCTAACGGTGGTGAAGTGGAGAAGGTTGATGAGGAACCGTGGGGCAAGGGCGCAAAGCGTCTGGCCTACCCCATCAACTACAAGACCGAAGGCTGGTACGTGCTGGTGACCTTCAAGGCGCCCGCTGACCTGCCCCGTGAGCTTGAACGCAATCTGGAGATTTACGACGACGTGCTCCGCTATCTGGTTGTGAAGCTGGAAGTCAAGCGCAGCAACGTGAAGCCCCGCGCGCCCAAGGCTGCTCCCGCTGTGGAAGCGCCCGTGGAAGCCGCTGAAACCGTCGAAGCTCCCGCTGATGCCGAGTAATCGGATTTCAGCAATGACCTGTTAAAGAGGATAAGCAGATGAACAAGCTGACGATCATTGGTAACTTGGCTCGTGATCCTGAACTTCGTACTGTGCGCGACGGCATCAGCGTCTGCGATTTCACGGTTGCAGTGAATCGCCGCGGCAGCCGTCAGAACACCGCAAACGGTCAGTCGGACGCGGATTTCTTTCGTGTAACGGCATGGCGTCAGTTGGGTGAACTGTGCGCGAAGTATCTGGCAAAGGGACGCAAGGTCTGCGTTGTCGGACCTGTGTCCGCGCGTACCTATACTGCCAATGACGGCACGACCCGCGTATCCTTGGAGGTCACGGCAGACGAAGTCGAATTCCTGTCCAGCCGCATGGATGACGGTGCTCCGGCATACAACAATGCCGCGCCGTCCGCAGCCGCTGCTCCCGCGCCTACCGCGCAGAACAATGGCTTCACGGCGGTCGAAACCGACGAACTGCCTTTCTAATCGGCTGAAAAAGTGCCGAATTGCGATTTCAAGTGAATGAAAAGGAGGTCACACTCATGTCTGAAGAACGCTCTGAGCGTCGTCCGCGTCCGCGCGGAGGTCGTCGTCCCCGTCGGAAGGTCTGCTCCTTCTGCGTGGATAAGATTGAATACATTGATTACAAGGACATCAACCGCCTGCGCCGTTTCGTCAATGAGCGCGGCAAGATTCTGCCCCGCCGCATGAGCGGCAACTGCGCGAAGCATCAGCGTCAGTTGTCCGAGGCTATCAAGCGCGCCCGTGCCATCGCGCTTCTGCCCTACACGGTGGACTAATCGTGTCTTCAAGCCCCTGCATGTGCAAGCATGTGGGGGTTTTCCAATTGTCCGAATAGGAGGATGTCTCTCATGGAGCTGCTTTCTGCCAGCCGCGGCTTTCTCAAATGCAATTTCCACTGCCACACCACTTGCAGCGACGGTCGCCTGTCCCCCAAGGATGTCATGGCTGCCTATCGCGCGCTGGATTATGACGTTCTCGCCATCACCGACCATCGCGAGGTGACGCGCCCCGCCGCCGATGAAATTCCCGCCGGGCTGACGCTCATTCCCGGCACCGAGCTGGATTTCCTCCTGCCGACACAGGCGGTGCATCTGCTGGGTCTGGGCGTTTCGCCGGATATTGCTGATTGCTGGAATCCAAACGGCACACCGCAGCAGGCGATTGACAGCATCCGCGCGTGTGGCGGACGCGCTGTGCTGGCGCATCCCGCCTGGTCGCTGAACACGACGGAATTGATGTGCTCCTTCCGCGGGCTGAGCGGCGTGGAAATCTTCAACAGCGTCTCCTCCGTGCCCACAAACGCCTTGCGCGGGGATTCCGCCGCCATGCTTGATCCTGTTTTCGCCAATGGACAACTGCTCAACTGCTTTGCCAACGACGATTCGCACCGCTACGAGGGCGAATGCGGCATGAGCGCCACAATGCTCAACACCGATGACCGCAGCGTCGCGGGCATTCTGCGCGCCATTGACGAGGGACGGTTCTACGCCACGCAAGGACCGGAGATTCGCGAACTTTCGCTGACGGATGGCGTGGTGCATATTGCGTGCTCGCCGGCAAAGTATATTATTTTTTACAGCAACGAGGTGTGGATTCCGAATCGCACACGGGCGCTGGAAGGGCAGACCAGTGCGGATTATGTGGTTTCACCGCGCGAATCATTTGTACGGGTGCAGGTTGTGGCGGAGGATGGGAAATCCGCATGGACATCGCCAATTAAATTGGGATAAGGTTGAGCGCGTCCGCAGATGCGCCCCCAACTTGCTCTACCAACTACTCGCACATTGTCGTGCCAAATGGGCGCGACTGACCAGCATCGGGAGAAGATTTTCTCTTGGTGCTGGTCTTTTTGATTGCAGAGGAAATCACCTGCAAATCTTCCCCCGTTCTATTTTCCTCATCCGCCGCATACACTGTATCATCACCCGAAGGGGAAAGGAGAAAAATCGTATGTTGATTGATACCATTGCCCTCGTGCTGACCATCATCGGCGCGATTAACTGGCTGCTGGTCGGCGTGTTCCAGTTCGACATCGTGGCGTGGCTGTTCGGCGGGCAGGGCGCGATTCTCAGCCGCATCCTATACACCATCATCGGCGCGGCCGGCGTCTGGTGCATCACGCTGCTGTTCAAGAACAATAGAAGTACTTGACCCCGGCGGCAAAAGGCCCTACAATAGGAGGTGATGAATTTTCTCCCGAAAGGATGAAGTGCCATGAGCAATGACCTGTTTGCAGGCATCGGCGTTGTGCCGGGGACGTTCCTGCTGCCGCGCCCAGATGCGAATTGGACGGCGTGGGCGTGCGTCGCGTGCGACCAGTACACGTCCGAGCCGGAGTATTGGCAGCGGGTAAACACGCTGGTTGGGCATCAGCCGTCCACCTTGCGCCTGATTCTCCCTGAATGCGACCTGCCCGCGCCACCAGAGTGCATCGACGCGATTCACGCAGCCATGCGCGACGCGCTGAACGTCCTGCACCCCGGTGTGACGGACGGCTTCGTGCTGCTGGAGCGCACCACGTCCACCGGCAAGCGGCTTGGGCTTGTCTGCTGCGTCGATTTGGAGCAGTACCGCTACGACGGCGCAAAGACCCTCATCCGCCCGACCGAGGAAACCGTTGCGTCGCGCCTTCCCGCGCGTCTTGCCGTCCGAAACGGCGCACCGCTGGAGTCCAGCCACGTCATGCTCCTGCTGGATGACCCGCAGCGCACCGTCATCGAGCCGCTCTACGCCCGCCGCGACCAGCTTTCCCCGCTTTACGACTTCGACCTCATGCAGCAGAGCGGCCATGCACGCGGCTGGGCGGTCACATCCGACACGGACAAATCCGCCATCGCCGCCGCCTTGAATCGCTTAAAAGATGCCCTCGGCGCTGACCCGCTTCTCTTCGCCGTCGGCGACGGCAACCACTCCCTCGCCACCGCGAAAAAATACTACGAGCAGCTCAAAGCGACCCTTCCCGCCGAGGAAGCCGCCGTTCATCCTGCTCGTTACGCGATGGTTGAGCTGGTCAACATCCACGACGATGCGCTGATTTTCGAGCCGGTTCACCGGGTGCTGACGAACGTCCATCCGGCGGATGTTTTGGCGGACTGGTCAGCCTACTGCACCGCGCACGGGATGGCACTTTCCTTCGTTCCGCCGGATGCGGATACGCAGGAACTTCGCGTCGTTTCCGCGTCGGGCGAACAGACGGCGTTCATTGCCCACCCGGACGGCGCGCTTCCCGTCGCGACGCTCCAGCGCTATCTGGATGACTTTCTGCGCCGCCACCCCGAAGCCGCGATTGACTACATTCACGGCGACGAGGTGCTTCGCCGCCTGAGCCGCGCGGACGGCGCGATGGGCTTCCTGCTGCCCGCGCTGAACAAGGCGGATTTCTTCCCGGCGATTGAGCAGCTTGGCATCCTCCCGCGCAAGACCTTCTCGATGGGCCACGCGCACGACAAGCGCTTCTACATCGAGTGTCGAAAGATTCTTTGATTTGCAAAAAAGTTATCCACAATCCCTGCACACCATGAGGACAACCAAAAGCCCCTCGACGGATTTTGCTTCGTCGAGGGACTTCGTTTATGTTTTGGGGAACGTTGCACGCCCAGCCTTCTCCTTTGGGAACGTTGGCTGAGCGCAGCGAAATTGGATGAGATGGGTGCTGCAACGGGGAAACCCAGTAACATGGTTATGCACTGCGAAGCGCGAAAATTCCCTGTTTCCGCGTGTTTATCCCTGTTGACCTTAGGCTTACCCTTCCCCCAATTTTTCCTTCAATTCCGCGAGGTGCCCCGCTTCCTCCCTCACAATCTCCAAAAACGCTGCCCGCGCCTCTCCCTCACACTTCTCCGCGAATTTCGTATATGTCTCCACCGCATTCGCTTCGCTCTCCATCGCATACCGATATAGTCCCGTCAGCGTCGTCAGCGCATCCTCCCGCGCCATTTCCGTTACGCCGCCGCGGAATAGCACATCCGCCGCCATCGCCTGCAAAAGCACCTGCTGTTCCGCCGAATTGACGGTCTTGTCCCACATTTCGGTAAAGCGCTTCAAGTGCCGCCGTTCGTCGCCCAGAATGTCCTCAATGCCCTTGCGAACTTCCTCGTCCTTCGCCAGCAGCAGCGCACGCTCGTAAGTCCGGATAGCGCGGCGCTCCATTTCCATCGCGACGGTCAGCGCCTGTCCCTGATGCTCAATAATCACTTTTGCACACCCCTTCCACAGGAAATTCCCATGTATTCCACAGCTGTTCACTGTTTTTCCACAGACTTATCCACAGTTTCCACATTTCTGGGAAGGCTAACAGCCTGTTAATCCACAATATCCACAGTGTTATCCACATGCCCCGTTGATAGTTTTTTTCTGCGGAAAAGTCCGCAAAGCCAGTAAAATCAACGGTTTGCTTGTTTATACTATTTTCGGATGAAAATGCGCCAAGATGCGCCGCGAATTTTTCATTCTGGCTAACGTGAATGAAACGCAGCGTAGCAGCGCTACGCTAAGTGGAATGAGCGGACGCCAGAAGGGAAAAGGCGCAAGCAGATGGCGCAGGTGAATCTGGAAATAGTATTATACTATTTTCGGATGAAGATGCGCCACGATGCGCAGGTGAATCCGAGAATCGTATTACCAAAATCAAATTGGGATTCCCCTGCCTGTGGGCAAAGGAATCCCGTCTGTGCTTATTTGGCTTGGAAAACGGTATTGAGCTTTGCAACCAGCTCATCAACGTCGTTGCCATGCACCATCGCGGCTTCTTCGAGCGTTTCCGCCGTCGAATGCGGGCAGAACAGGCAGTGCATCCCCATATCGGTGAAAATCTTCACCACCGCGTCCATCGCCGCATCCGAGCAGGAGCGCAGCACTTCGCCTACGGTCATATCCTTGTTAATCATGCGTGGAACTTCCTTTCCCGGCGCACGATTGGGCGCGCCGCTCTTCTATGATACCCCGGAAAGGCGCATCTGTCAACCCTTTCGACAGGAAAATCACTCCATATCCACCGGCAGGTCGGAATCGTTAAACGGATTCTCGCCGTCGTATGCTTCCAGCTGCACCTTCTTGTTCCGAGCGACTGGCGCGCTGGTGACGGACTGCATGTGAACAGTCATGTTCTCCTGCTCATCAAATTCAAGCAGAATCATGTCGCCGGGTGTCGTCATGGCGATAATCTCCGTCTGCGGCGAACGGCTTCTCCGCGCGTATTCGCGGATGACCTCCGCCCGCTCCCAGAAATGCATAGGAATCATCAGCCGTGGCTTGACGACCATCGCAAAATAGTTCGGTCCTGCGTCGAACATCATGCCCAGCCGCGGATCTACCGGGAAGAACGCCACATCAACTTTTTCCCCGCGCATCGTCTCCATCACCTGCTGAAAATCGCGCTCCGCCTCTTCAATCTCGCGCGGCGTTGATTCCTCCCGCCAGTGCCAGTTGTTGAGGTCGCCCGCGTGGAAGATGCGGATGCCGTCCATCTCCACAAGGTACGACAGCCCTTCATCCGTGGAGTCGAACGCCTTCACCTTCACATGCCGCGACAGCGTGATTTCGCCCCCCACGCCCATCCGCCGCCCGTGCAGCGATGCATCCATCGTTTCCGGCAAAATGTACGTCACCGGCGCATACTGCTCCCATGTATACACAACCGGGTCGAAGTGGTCCTCATGCCCGTGGCTGATGAACACGAACACCTCGCTGAAGTGGCTGAGCGTTTCTGGCGTAATCCGCTGTGCTGCGGGCAGCTTTTTCCCCTGCCGCCCCATCCAGTAGTCAAACACCAGCAGCGTTTCGCCGCTCGCCACCGAGAACCCGCTGTGGTAGTAGTATTTCACCGTCATCTGTTCCGTCAAGAATGAGCACCCCCGTCAACGCCCTTCGGCTTTTCACCGCGGACAAAATGAATTTTACTTGCCGCCGCCGGAGCGCTCCCACGCGCCTGCGGATTGATTTCGCTCATCCTCTTTATTATGCCACGATAAACCCTTTTTGTCAAATTTTTTGGCGTTTTGAGTGCTGAAAACCCATTATTTCTTTGATTTCGGCAAAAATTCAGCGTAATTTCCCCACTTTGCAACCACTTTTCGCACGAAAAAGCCTTCTGCTCCCCCTAACCTCATATCTTCCAATATATCGCCTTGCGCCCCTCAAAACTGACCTGATACTTTCCCCCAAGCGCCCGCACCATCTCCTTCGCCCGTTCCACATCCGCATAATCCCGTGCCGTATCATGGCTATCACTGCCAAACGTGAAATTCTCACCGCCCAGCTCAATATACCTGCGAATCAGCGACGAATGCGCGAACGTATCCCCCGTCGTCGCGTACCCTGATGTATTCACCTCGATACACTTTCCCAGCGCAATCACATGTCGGAAAATCGCATCAAACGCATCCGGCGCATCCTCGTACACCAGCGCGCGCTCCTTCCCCGTATAGATGGAGAACTTCGCCACATACCCGATGTGCGCCACGCTGTCAAAGTCCTCCCAGTCCAGTATCGATTCCGCCTTCGCCTCGGCATATTCCCGATACGCCTGCGCACGCGTTTTGCCCGCGAAATACTTTTCCGAATCGTAGCAGTCCACGCCGTTCACCAAGTGCAGCGACAGCAGGCGGAAATCCAGCGGCAGCGTGTCCAGCAGCGCCTTCGTCTCCGCCCGGCACAGCGGATTGTCCCCAATCTCGATGCCGCTGCGGATGACCAGCGCCGGATACGCCGCCCGGCAGCGCGCAATCTCCGCGAACCAATCCGCCCACACCGGCGGCACGTCCATCTCTTCTTCAGGATGTCCGGGTTCGATATGCTCCGTCAGGGCGATTTCCTGCACGCCGCGCGCCAGCATTGTTTCGCAAAGCTCAGGCATTGTCTGCCGCCCATCCATCGAGTGATTTGTGTGCAAATGGTAGTCCATTCGACGATGTTCCACGTGAAACATTCCTTTCTCGCCTTATTTCGCGTCTATCTCCGGCACGGCAATCGCCTTCCCCACGCGCAGCGCATACAGGTATCGCTCCTTGACCGGCTTCCCCGTGATTTCTGTCAGTGCCCGCGCATACCATGCCAGCTGCTCCGCGTACCGGTTCACCAGCGTCTGCTCGTCGTCCACGCGATCGGTCTTGTAGTCCACCAGCACCCACGCGCCGTTTTCCTCGAACGCACAGTCAATCACGCCTTGCAGCAGCAGCGCCTGCTGACCCGTCAAGCGCAGGTTGAACGCCCACTCGCGCCGGACATTCCCGCTTTGCAGCATCCGCCGCCCGATTTCGCTCGTGAAGTATCCGCTGATAGCGCCCACGCTGATGATGTGCAGCTCCTCCTCCGTGAACAGCCCGCGCTTCTGCATCGCTTCCAGTGCCTCACGGATGACCGTCGGGATATCGTCCGCCACCCGCAGCGCATCCAGCGGCATCAGCGACAGCGCCCGATGCGTCAGCGTGCCGCGCTCCGCCGCCGTCATCCGCTTCTCCTCCATGAAGGCCGGACGGCGCGGCAGTTCCGACAGCAGCAGCGGCGTGCCGTTCTCATCCACCGCGTGCTTCGTCTCAGCGTCCTCCTCCACATCCGAAAGCGGCAGTGCGTCTGCCTGTTTTTTCACCAGTGCGGATACCGACGTTTTCAGCGGCTGAATGTCCGTCTGAACCGTTTTTTCCGGGAAAACGCCCTCTGGCGGTGCCGTTTGCAAAAGCGAAAGCACCTTTGATGCATCCGCCTCCGTCTCCCCTACTTTATCCACAGTTTTCTGAGGCAGTTCGTCCCAATCTCGGCAATCCCATGGGGTTGAGGCCTGTGGATAATTTGTGGATTTCGTGTGTGCATCGGTGGATATCGCCTGCATCACCCATGTAATCATGCTCCCAGCCTCTCGCACGCGACTGTCGCTCGGCGGTAAAGCCAAATCCCACTTCGAGCGCTCATCGCCCGCCACCGTTGCCACCAGTTCCAGATGCAGCTTCGCCCGCGTCATGGCAACATACAGCAGGCGTGCCCGTTCCGCCAGTTCATCCAGCCGCCGCTGTTCTTCGAAAGCCTCCTGCATCAGCGTTCTTCGGCAGATGTTCAGCTTCCGGTTAATGTACGGCATCGCCACGCCCAGCTTCGGGTGCAGCATCAGCTCACTGGTCTGCGTCCACAGAAGCCTGCGCTCCATGTTCATCAGGAACACCACGGGGAACTCCAGCCCCTTTGATTTGTGCATCGTCATCACGCGCACCAAATCTTCGTTTTCGGTCAGCATTTTGGCGGATATGCTGTCCCCGCCCCGCTCCTGCTCGTCCATCCGCGTGATGAACGCCGCCAGCGTGACGCCGCCTTCCGCCTCGAATTCCTGCGCCCGTTCGTACAGCATCCGCAGATTCCCCTGGCGAACCTCCCCTTTCGGGAGCGCCCCGACTGCCGCGTAGTACCCCGAATCGGTCATCAGGTGCCAAATGAAGTCCGATAACCGCATGACTTCCGCCTGAAACCGCCATGTTTCAAGTTTTTCGCTGATTTTTCGGCACTTTTGGGCGAATTCATCCTCCCCGCCGCACGCTTTGGCGAACGCCTGATAGAACGGCACGTTCTGCCCCGTCTGCATCAGGCGAATTTGCGCCAATTCCTCGTCCGTCAGCGAGAACGGCACCATTTTCAGCACCGTCAGCAGCGGAAAATCCTGCTGCGCATTGTCCAGCAGGCTCAGCAGCGCTTTCATATCCATGATTTCCGGCAGGTTGAAATAGCTTTCCGCACCGTCGTAAAAGGTCGGAATCCCCTCTTCCGTCAGCGCATCGACAACTGTCTGCGCCAAATTCGTCGTCTGCGCAAGCAGAATCACCATGTCGCGGTACGAAATCGTCTTTCCATCCGGCATCGTCGTTCCCCAAAGCTCCTTGATGCGCCGCGCCACCACGCGCGCCTCTGTCTGCAGCACTTCCTCGTGGCCAGCCGCCTCGCTCGCACTCCCCTCCAGCGCATCCCTGATGTCCGGCCCACGCAGCAGGTGCACCATCACGGGCGGATCGTCCTCCCGCGCGCCCAGCCCGCAAATCAGCTCATCCTCCGGCGCATAGGTCAGCTCCGTCACCGCGGGGCGCATCGTCTGCCGGAACACGCGGTTCGTCGCATCCAGCACCGGGAAGCTGCTTCGGAAGTTCTGCTGGAGCACGATTTTCCGCTCCCTCGCTGTTTCTTCCTCCGAAAACGTCTGCATCCGCCCCAAAAAGAGTGTCGGGTCGGCCTTGCGAAAGCGGTAAATCGACTGCTTCACGTCCCCGACCATGAACAGGCAGTTCTGTTCCCCGTGGATGGCTTGTAGAATCGCGTCCTGCACCTGACTCACGTCTTGGCACTCATCCACGAAAATGTGGTCAAACTCCCCCTGCATTTGCGCCCGCACTTCCGGCTGCTCCAAAATGTCGAGCGTGTACTGCTCCATGTCCCCAAAGTCCATGCAGTTCCGGGCGTTTTTCTCCTCGCGGAAATGCTGATGCGTCCGTTTGACCAGTGCCGCCAGCCCACGCAGCTGCGCCTGAATCGCCGGAAGTTCCCGTTCCAGCTGCGCAAAATCGGGATTCAGCAGCTCGTCCGCCCTTTCTGCGCGCTTTTTGATTGCCGTCCGCCCATCGCTGAAGCGCTTCCCCCATTCCTTTTCTTCCGCCGACAGGCCACGTTTCGGGGACAATCGTGGCAGGGAGAAGTTCGCAACCGCCGTCCGAAGCGGCTCTCCCTCCAAACCTTGCAGCGCCGAAACAAGCGGCGCGTCTGCATTCAGTGCTTCCATGCGATCCATCACTGCATTCGGCAGGTCAAATAGGCTACGAATCGCTATTAGCGCATCATCCATCGCTCCCACCTGCAATTTCGCCGCATTTTCGAGCGTTTCCACCCACGGCTGCTGCATAAGCGGCTGCGAAAGCTGTTCCACATGCTCATCCAGCCACGCAAACGGCTTCGGCAGTGCCATCAAAAAGTCGTACAGCTGTGCCGTCAGCGACAAAAGTTTGTCCTGCTTCCACGCATCCGCCAGCAGAAGGAAGTTTTCATCCGTTCGCTCGTCTAACAGCTCGTCCATTGCCGTCGTGAACGCGGCTTCAAAGAGCAGTTTCTGCTGCTGTTCGTCGCACACGCGGACAAGCGGGTCTACGCCCACCTGCTCGAAGTGCCTGCGGATAACGCGCTGGCAGAATGCGTGAATCGTCGAAATCTGCGTCGTTTCCAATTCATCAAGTGCCTTCACCATTGCCGGGTCACGGCTGATAGCCTCTCGGCTGATTCGCTTCGCCAAGCGCTGGCGCATTTCCGCCGCTGCCGCCTTCGTGAACGTGACGATGAGCATCCGATTCATCGACGCGCCTTCGCGGACAAGCGAGACGATCCGCTCCACCAGCACGGCGGTTTTGCCCGACCCTGCGGCGGCACTGACGAGAATGGTGTGGTTGCGCGCGCGAATCGCCTGCTCCTGCTGCTTCGTCCAATTCGGCATCATGATTCCTCCTGCGTTTTTGCTGTCTCCATTTTACCACAAAGGCGGATTTGATTCAATGTTTCACGTGAAACATTCCTTTTTGCGCTGCTTTTATTGACGTTCTTTGTATAGTGATGATAATATAATTATTTTGTTCGTGAAGTGCTTGATTTTCCTGCGTTCTATCAGAATTTTGCTCACATTCTCATTTTAATTTACCTTGATGATTTGTCCTTTGTCCGTCGCATCATTCGCTCCTTCTCAGCGCATTATACAAAAACGGCTGACAGGCACTTTTTTGCCCGTCAGCCGAATGTTTCACGTGGAACAATTTCATTTTCCGGATGGTTCATCGAGTTCCGGGTCATGCAGCAAGTCCGGCTTCATCACTTCATCGCCCGCCGACTCTTCCTGAACATGCCCCTCCCCGTCGCTGTCCATCCACACGCGGTAACTCCGTTTTTCTCGGCAGCCGTCGAGGTCGCTTTCGTCCGTGCAGGTGATGAATGTCTGCACGCCCTCGATTTCGCGCAGCAGCCGCGTGCGCCGCGTCATGTCGAGTTCGCTCATCACGTCGTCGAGCAGCAGAATCGGCGTCTCCCCTGTCTCTGCGCGGAACGTCTCCAACTGTGCCAGCTTAATCGCCAGCGCTGCCGTGCGGATTTGCCCCTGCGACGCGAACACTTTCATGCTTCGCCCCATCAGCGACAGCCCGATGTCCTCGCGGTGAATACCGCAGCCCGCACCGCCGACGCGAATATCCTCCTGCCTGCTTTTTTTCAGTTCCGCCCGAATCGCCGGCACGGGATTGCTCGTTTCCGGCACGCACGGCTGATAGGTCATTCTGAACATTTCGTTCGGCCGTCCGCTGATTCGCTCATACTTCTCCGCCGCGATTTTCGCCAGCTGCTTCACCAATTTGTCCCGTAAAGGCATGATGATGCCGCAGGGTGTCGCCATTGCTTCTTCAAACGTATCCAGCAGCACCGGATCAGGCGTTATTCCGCGCTTTGCCTCGCGAAGCAGCGCCGTCCGCTGCTCCAGCGCCTTTTGATACTGCTGAAGCGCGCTGAAATACGCTGTTGACAGCTGTGAAAGCATCATATCCAGCATTCTGCGGCGGATTGCAGGCCCTTCTTTGACCAGCATCAAGTCTTCCGGCGAGAAAATCACGCATTGAACATGCCCCATCAGCGCTGAAATGCGTTCTGCGCGCTTGCAGTCAATAAAAACCGTCTTTTTCCGCGCTTCTGATGGCGTTAATTTTACCGCAATTTCTGTTTTTCCGCTTTTTTTGCGCAGCGTCACGCCAGATGCCGCCATCATTGCGCCTTTTCGCACCACTTCGCGGTCTAATCCTGTGCGGTGTGAGCGTCCAAGGGCGCAATAATGAACGGCTTCCAGCAGGTTTGTTTTGCCGGAGCCGTTTTGTCCGAGGAGAATATTCACGCCCGGATGAGGGGTCAATATTAGCGAATGGTAGTTGCGGAAGTCCCGCAGCCGAATGGTTTCTATCTGCATTTTTCGTTATGAATCCATATCGGATTGGTCGCGAAATGGGCGCACAGCTTTTCCCCGTGCGCCCGGTTTTCTTCCAGTTTTATCCTCTCGTTAGGTGAACACGCGCACCGGCAAAATCAGGTAGAGGTAATCCTCCCCTTCCTGCGGCGCAATCACACACGGGCTGACATTGCTGTTGAAGCGCATGCACAGTTTTTCATCCGTGATGTTGCGAATCACGTCGGTGATGTACTTCGCATTGAAGGCGATTTCAATCGGGTCACCCGTCAGTTCCGTCTCCAGCTCTTCCAGCACGTCGCCCAGTTCCGCGTTCGACGAGATGGCAAGCGTATCGCCCGAAAAAGACATGCGAATCAGGTTATTCTTGCCTTCCCGCGCCATCAAGCTCGCGCGGTCAATGGCGTTCTGCACGCCCACGCGATCCGCCAGCGCCGTCGTGCGGAAGGAAGCAGGCAAAATTTTCCGATAGTCGATGTACTCGCCCGTCAGCAGCACCGTTGAAAGCGTCGTCGTCCCGAACGATGCCGTCATGCGCGACTGGTCAAACACCAGCGTGCAGTATTCATCCGTATCGCCGAGCACCTTGCTCATTTCGTTCAGCACGCGCCCCGGAATGACTACACGCACATTTTCTTTTCCGCCGGGCAGCTCAAAGGGCATAACCGCCTTCTGAATCGCCAGCCGGAAGCCGTCCAGCGCTACCAGGCGCGCTTCGGTTGGTTCAACCTCCAGCAGACAGCCTGTTAAAATCTGGCGGTTATCTTCCGTTGCAATCGCGAACACAACACGGGAAATCATTTCCTTCAATTTATCCTGCGGAATGCGGACGGTCGTGCCCTCCGACACACGCGCCATCTCCGGATAATCAGTCGGATTCATGCCCGCCAGATTCGACTTCGAGGACAAGCAGCGAATCGATGCCGCATGATTTTCGCCCACGCGGATGGTCACTTCCCCGCCGGGCAGTTTGCGGCTCAGTTCCGTAAACAGGCGGCCCGGCAGAACGGCAGTGCCTTCTTCCTTCACGTCCGCCAGAATCGACATTTCAATAGAAAGGTTGCCGTCAGAGCAGGTCAGTTTCACATGCTCGCCCACGGCGGAAAGGTGCACGCCCTCTAAAATCTGTTTTGTCGGACGAGCCGACAGGGCGCGGGTAACGGTATTCAAGCCGTCCAGCAGCAGCTGAACATTGGTAGTAAATTGCATGGCGCGAAGCCCTCCCATGAGAGAATGCAGGGAATTATATTTCCGCAGTCGTAGTAGGGGATGTGGATGCTGTGGATAACCCCTTTCCTGCTTGATTTTGCAAGGGTTTGTCCACAAGGATAACGCTGTGGATATCCATCCTGCTTCTCCACAGCGCTGTGGACACGGCGGTTGCGTTCCAATCAGGGAATCCCCTCTGCCTCTGTATATTCGAGTTCCTGAAGGGGGATTCCTGCCTGTTTGCCAAGAAAATCTCGATTTTTTTCGCAATGAAGTTGCAAGAAATCTTGCAAAACGCGGTATTTCCGGCTTATCCACCGTATCCACAGGCTGCACATTCCACCGTTTGTGGATATTTCCAGCGGGTGATTACGGGAGCTTTCGGCAAAACATGCGAAGATTCCACAGTTTTTCCACAAGTTCGGCTGTGGATAATTTCCCTGCCCTCTCTGCCCTTGAAAATGGCGAATAACCCGCTGGTTAATCACTTTTCTCGGACACCTGCGAAAGGAAAAACGCCATGTAACCTTTTCACAGGCACATGAAAGCGCTGCAGAATTCCCTGCAAAATTTTGAAGGCTGCATGGCAAGCAGGTTGCAAATTTTCCGCGCGCGTGATAAAATTAGAATGGAAAAACGTCTGCGGACGAAATGGAGGAAAAGAGCCTATGAAAATTGCGCTGATTAACGAGAACAGCCAGGCCGCCAAAAACGCGATGATTGAAAGCGTGCTGCGCAAGGTGGTTGAACCGATGGGCCACGAAGTGGTGAACTACGGCATGTACACAGCGGAGGACGAATGCCAGCTGACGTATGTGAAGGCGGGGCTTTTGGCGTCGCTGCTTTTGGAAACGGGTGCGGCGGATTATGTCGTAACAGGCTGCGGAACGGGCGAAGGCGCGATGCTGGCGTGCAACTCGTTCCCCGGCGTGCTGTGCGGGCATGTGGTGGATCCGTCGGACGGCTACATGTTTGCGCAGATCAACGACGGCAACTGTGTGGCGCTGCCGTTCGCCAAAGACTTCGGCTGGGGTGCGGAGCTGAAATTGGAGATGATTTTCCAGCAGCTGTTTGGTTTCGGGCATGGCAATGGCTATCCGAAGGAGCGTGTTGTGCCGGAGCAGCGGAATAAGAAGATTCTGGACGGTGTGAAGAAGGTAACGTATCGTCCGCTGCTGGATATTTTGAAGGACTTGAATCAGAATTTTGTGAAGGAAACGATTTCTGGAAAGCATTTCGCGGAATACTTCTATCGCGACAGCAAGGACGAAGCGATTAAAGCGTACTTGAAGGAACTGCACTAATACGATTGCTGCATATATCTGCGAATCTGCTTTACAGTATACAAGGATAAGCCCCCTACGACCGCGTCATGGCAAGGAGGAATTATGAACATGAAGACAAAACATCACCCGCTTCGAACGATTCTGCTGTCCCTGCTGATTCTTTTGCTGCTGGTCCTTGTCGTTTTTGTCGGCTTTTACTTTACCCGCTTGCAGACGATTCAGAGCATTGAGCAAATAACAGACTATGATGATGGTTACAACCTATACCGCATGAATGTGCAGTACGATTATAGTCTGGATCGTGTAATTGCATATGGCATTACGGATAATCAGATGATGCTGGATGCGATTTTGAAGGAGGCATTGCCGCTTCTGCCCGTCAGCATGAAGGTGCCGAATTACGGCTGTACGGCGTTTACGCTGACGGATACGGATGGCAGCATGCATATGGGGCGCAACTATGATTTCAAGCGAGATACGTCCGCGATGCTGGTATACTGTGCGCCAAAGGATGGCTATCGGTCTGTCGCCTTTGCTGCGCTGGATAATGTGGGCGCGAATATACCGGATGAAAGCCTGAAAAAGAAGTTAGCAACCCTTACTGCGCCGTTTATCTGTCTGGATGGCATGAATGAAAAGGGTGTTTCGATTGCGGTGCTGACGCTGGACAGTGAGCCGGTTCATCAGAATACAGGAAAGCCGATGATTGCGACCACGCTGGCGATTCGTCTTGTGCTGGATCGTGCAGCAACGACAGAAGAGGCTGTGCAGCTGCTCAGCAGCTATGATATGTTTGCTTCGTCGGGGCGCGATTATCATTTCTACATTACAGACGCCAGCGGCGATGGGCGTGTCGTGGAATACGACTGCGAGAAGGAGACTCGTCCGCTTGTTGCAACGCCAATGGAAGCCATCACGAATTTCTACGGTCTGTACCGAGACAAAGTGCTTCCGAACCAGCGTAATGGCATTTACGGTCATGGCAGGGAACGCTATGATGCGGTTATGAAAGTGCTGGAAGAACAGGCGGAAGGGTATACCAATGACACCGTATGGGATGCGCTGAAAGCATCGTCGCAAGAACCGAACCCCGTGGACATCACGAGCAATACCCAGTGGTCGATTGCGTATAACAATACTGGCTTGACGGCAGAAATCGTGATTCGCCGCCATTGGGACGAAATGATTTCGTATTCCCTGTCGCAGAATGATGTGACGCGATAAGCAATGATTTGGAGGAATCTGCCCTATGACAGAAGCATCTTCCCTGACGCCGCGCTTCCCGGTTTTCCTGCACGGCGGCGACTATAACCCTGACCAGTGGCTGGATCATCCGGAGATTCTGGAACAGGACATCGAGCTGATGCATAAGGCACATGTGAACTGTGTGTCGATTGCGATTTTCGCGTGGGCGCGGCTGGAGCCGGAGGACGGCGTGTACGACTTCGCGTGGCTGGACGAAGTCATCGACCGGCTGTGGCGCGGCGGCATCCACATCATTCTGGCAACGCCGTCGGGCGCGCGTCCGGCGTGGATGGCGCAGAAGTACCCCGAAGTCCTGCGTGTGAATCAGCACTACGAGCGCTACCATTTTGGCGGACGGCACAATCACTGCCTGACCAGCCCGGTTTACCGCCGCAAGGTACGGGAGATGGACACGGCGCTGGCGCAGCGGTATGCGCATCATCCGGCAGTCATCCTCTGGCACCTGTCCAACGAGTTTTCCGGCGACTGCTACTGCCCGCTGTGTCAGGAAAAATTCCGCCAGTGGCTGAAAAAGCGCTACGGAACGCTGGAAAACCTCAATCAGGCGTGGTGGACGTCGTTCTGGAGCCACCGCTACACCGACTGGTCGCAGGTGGAAGCGCCCGGTGAAATGGCGGAAACCAGCACCAACGGCATGTTCATCGACTGGCGGCGCTTCTCCACCCATCAGTGCAAGACGTTCATGATGGCGGAGCGCGACGCGGTGCAGGCGGTGGATGCCTCGCTGAAGTGCACGGCGAACCTGATGGAACGTTTCTGGGATTACGACTATTTCTCCCTTGCGGAGGGCATGGACGTTGTCTCGTGGGACAGCTATCCCGCTTGGCATTCAGGGGATGATGTGGCGAAAGCAGCGGAGTTTGCCATGAACCACGACATCATGCGTTCGCTGAAAAATCAGCCGTTCCTGCTCATGGAATCGACGCCCTCGCAGGTCAACTGGAAGCCCGTCAACAAGCTCAAACGCCCCGGAATGCACCTCTTGTCCTCCTTGCAGGCAGTGGCGCATGGCAGCCAAAGCGTCTGCTACTTCCAGTGGCGCAAGGGGCGTGGCGCGGCGGAGCAGTTCCACGGCGCGGTCGTTGACCACGATGGGCGCGGCGATACCCGCGTTTTCCGCGATGTGACGCAGGTCGGTCAGGCGCTGGAGACGCTGCAGCCCCTGTACAGCAAGCCAAACGCCCCCGCGAAGGCGTGTATCCTCTTTGACTGGAGCAACTGGTGGGCGATTGACTACGCGCAGACGGGGCAGAAGGGCAACATGCGCTACTTTGACAGCGTGAACATGCACTATCGCGCGCTGTGGGAGCAGGGCATTGCGGTGGATTTCCGCGATATGCGCCCCTGCACTGATTTGAGCCAGTACCGGCTGGTCGTTGCGCCGATGCTCTTCCTGATGAAGGAGGGCTTCTCCCAAAAGCTGCGTGCGTTCGTCGAAAACGGCGGCACGCTGCTGATGACGTATTTCTCCGGCGTGGTGGATTACAGCGGGCTGGCGTATCTGGGCGGCGCGCCGCATGACCTGACGGATGTGCTGGGCGTGCGCGCGACGGAACTGGACGCGCTCTACCCGCAGGATGCGCAGCACATGGTTTTCCCGGATGGGCGGCGCTATGCGGTGCATGAGCTGTGCGAACTGCCGGAAAAGCACGATGCGCAGGTGCTGGCGGAGTACGGCGAGGACTTCTATGCAGGACTTCCCTGCCTGACGAAGCACGCCTTCGGCGCGGGGCAGGCGTACTATCTGGCGGCAAAGCCGGAGCAGGACGGTCTGGATGCGATTTACACCGCGATTGCGGCGGAGCTTTCGCTGCCCAAGGCGATGCAGGAGAAGCTGCCGACCGGGGTGATTGCGACGGAGCGCGGCGGCGCGGCGTTTGTGCAGAATTATTCGGGCAAAACGCAGCAGGTCACGCTGGATGGCAGCTATGAGGAGATGCTGACGGGCAAGGTGCTGTCTGGCACGCAGGAGATGCCGGTGAATGGTATTTGGGTGCTGAAAAAGCAAGCCTGATGTAGTCTTGACGCAGGAATTTCGCCTCTGCGGAGGCGACCAAAGGGCATGAAAACAGACGAAGTCTGCGATCGCCCTTTGGAAACCTTCGGTTCGCTGGATAAACACGCGGGCACAGCCTGAAAGTGTTATCAACTGAATCGCGCGAAAGGGTCAAGGGAGGAACTCCCTTGCAGGGTGCAGGGACAGCGTCCCTGCTGGGGTCAAGGGGCAACGCCCCTTGGGTCTCCCTACGTTCCCCCTCCACACAATCGTCACAATTGCAACGGCAGTGCAAGGAAAGTGTGAATTTGCTGTAACAAGTGGGGCGAAAAGGTTGCGCGCGGGGAAAAAGCGTGCCATAATAGAGAACGAGAAAGCCCGATGAAACGGGTGTGAAAGGAAGTTCAAGCTCATGAAATCTCCTAAGCGTTTGATGGCGCTCGCTCTTGCGGCGACGCTGATGTGCCTGCCGGGTGCGTCTCTGGCAGAGGATGCCGCGGCAACGGATGCGCCGGCGGCAATCGAAGAAACGACGACGACGGTGGCGGAAGACCCGAATGAGGTGCTGGCGACGGTCAACGGCGTGGAAATCACCCGTGCGCGTTTCAACACCTTCTATCAGTCCATGCTGTCCTACTATGGGCAGTATTACGACACGACGAACGAGAGCCTGCAGGCGGCCATCCGCCAGAGCGCACTGACCGTTGCGGTGCAGTATGCTGTGATGGATCAGAAGCTGGTGGAGTTGGGGCTGTCGCTGACAGACGAAGAAATCGCCGCCGTGGAAGCGGAAGCGCAGACCAACTGGGATGCTGCCGTGCAGAATGGCATGGAGTACATGGGCATCACCGATGATTCCACCGACGAAGAGCGCGCCAGCGCCATGGTGGAGGTTCTCTCCTCGCTGGAAGCGGAAGGCTTCACCGAGGAATCTTACAAGGCGAGCTGCGTGGAAGAAGCGGGTTACAATAAGCTGATGGACGATATCGTCAAGGACGTGACCGTCTCCGACGAGGATGTTCAGGCGGAGTTTGACTCGCTGGTGGAAGCCGACAAGGAAAAGTACGAGGGTCATGTCGATCAGTATGAGAATGACCAGTACATGAACCGCATGTACGCCGCCTATGGCTACACGGACTACATCACGCCCCAGTACTATGTGCCCAGCGGCTACCGCGGCGTCAGCCATATCCTGCTGGACGTGGATGATACCCTGATGGAAACGTACACGAACCTGCTGGCAACCTACGAAGAGCAGCAGGATCAGATTGAAGCGGGCGAAGAAGTGACCGAAGAGCTGGTGACGCTGGAGCAGGTGGAAGCGGCGAAGCAGGCGATTATCGACTCCGTGCAGCCGACGATTGACGAAATCAACCAGAAGCTGGCGGATGGCGTGTCCTTTGACGAGCTGATTCAGGAATACGGCACGGATCCGGGAATGCAGGATGCAGCGACCCGCGCAGAAGGCTACTCCGTGCATATGGACTCCACCAACTGGGATGCGGCGTTCACCGCGGGCGCGTTCACGATGGAGAAGATTGGTGACATCAGCGAGCCGGTTGTCGGCAGCTATGGCGTGCATATCCTCCAGTATGTCCGTGACGTGCCTTCCGGCGCAGTGGAGCTGGATACTGACCTGAAGGAATCCCTGCGCGCGGAGCTGCTGTCCTCCAAGCAGCAGGAAACCTTCAACGCCGCCATCACGAAGTGGATGGACGAAGCCAACATCGTCTACACCGACGCTGGCCTTGACATCATGCCTACGACGGTGGACAACGCGGAGTAACTCCAAGGGGCGTTGCCCCTTGACCCCACAAGGGAGTTCCTCCCTTGACCCTTTTGCGCGATTGAGTTGGTGACGCTATCATACTTCTTCCGCGTGTTTATTGGGGGAAACGAGGTGTGCTATGAAGAAAGGGCTGGCGCTCGTGACGGGCGTGATGCTGATGTTCTCCTGCGCAGCAGCGGAAAACGAATTGCAAGCCGTGGTGTCTCCGGCAAACCAAACCATCGTCGCGCTGGCTTCTAAGACCTACGATGATGCGCAACTGCTGGAAATCTCCCAGTTTGACGGCTCGCTGAACGAACTTAACGCGCAATATCCTGCCGAATACGTCCGGGAAGAGAACGGGCTTTACCGCGTCTCCTACCTCGGAAGTGAAAGCGTTGCAGCTCTGCTGTTTGACGGCGCAGGCAATCGTCTGCTGGGCAGGGTATACAGCGCACAGCTGCAAAAGGCGGATTTCGACGCCATCAGCGCCGGGCAGTCGCTGGATGACGTGCTGCGCCTTGACCCGAACGGCGAATATCTCTTCCTCTTCGCAGGCAGAAATGACTTGCCGCGTGTATCTACCCATTACACCAAGGACGGCTACATCATTTCGGTTGAATATGATACGTCCAACACCATCATCAGCATTCGGGAATCGCTGATTTGAATCAGCCCAAAACAAAAATTCGGCGCTCCGACAGGATTCATCCTCCTGCCAGAGCGCCGTTTTTTATACTATTTCCTGCATTCACCTGCACCATCTGCTCGCGCATTTTGGTGCATTTTCATTTGGAAATAGTATTCCTTATTCCACCCATTTCTGATACTGTCCCGACAGCATCAGCAGCGAGAAGAAATACAGGCAGTTGTCATAGTACCGCCGCTTCCCCGTCCGCATCGGCAGTTCCCAGAACCGCTTCAGCCACATGTCTGCCGTTTCGCTGTCACTGGCGATGCTCCCCGCCGCGTTCACCGCCGTAATCGCTACCGGGTGCATCGCGGGTTCGTCCCAGCGCGTGCCGTCCAAATCATATGCGCGGTAGTTCTCTTCCGGCAGCTCCTTCGCAAAGAAGTCCTGCACATGCGTCGCAATGTCGCACAGAGCCTGCGTCCGCCCATTCCAGAGCGTATCCAGCGCAATGTTCATGATGACGCGGTACGCATCCGAATAGTAAGCGTAATTCTTCCCGAACATCAGCACTGGCGTGCCGTCATATGCCGCATATTCCGGGCTCAGCCCCGTCACCGGGTGCGCACACAGCGCGATATACCGCCGGGATGCCGCTTCCGCCTCTGCCCAGAAGGCATGGTCGCGCTCGTCGCTGAATTTCGCGAACAGGTGATAGAAGTGCGGCAGATGATACGACGGGTCGCTGATTTCCATCCCCGGCACGAACTTGATATAGTGATTTTCCGGATTCCACATCGGCTGACCGCCCTCGACCATCTCCGCCTGATGCACGCAGTGGCGCAGAATATCCTGCGCCCAGTGCCGATATGCGAAAATCCCCTCGCCGTCGCCCCAGCGCGCCGATGCCATCAGCAGCGCCATCGCGAAATACTCTTCTCCATCCGGCGCAGGGCCTTCCGCGTTATGCTTGCCGTCCAGCTGCACCGACCATGCGAAGTATCCCTGATGCACGCCAGACGATAAGTGCATATAGCGCATAGAGAACGTCCATAGCTTGTCAAAGAGATCTTTGCGGTTCATTTGGACGCACATCATCATGCCGTAGCTCATGCCCTCGGTGCGCGCGTCGTTGTTGCCGGTGTCGACCATGCAGGCGGAATCGGGGTCAGTGGGGTGAGGGTGGTAAAAGTTGTTTTCGGGGGAGAAGAAGATGGTAGAGAAACAGTCGGAGAGACGGGAGAGAACGGCGGCATCGGAAATGCCGATGCGGGCGAATTGGTTGGGGTAAGTGGACATAGAAAAAGCTCCTTTCAGGTAAAAAATTAAGGTAACACCGCACAAATGAGGTGGTCGGCTGGCGAATGGATTTTTTCGTCAGATGCAAATGCAAATTCCGAAGGTTTACTGGCGGTAAATCGAGGAATTTGCATGCCGCAGATGGCGGAAAAGGCATCGCCAGACGCGCCGCCGAATTGTGCGGTGGTGCCTTAACAATTAGCAATGAGCTATTAGGAATGAAGGGCAGTATGCAGCGAACAGAAAAGTTCAATGCAGTTCCTTCAGCGGAATTGGTTCTGCTGGAACGCCGCCGAAGTTCCCCAGCGGGAGACAGAGCCAAATCACATCGTGCCACGCATGGTGCTTGTAGCCGGTCTTTTCCCAGATGCCGATGTCGCGGAAGCCCAGCGAATGATGCAGCCCGATGCTGCGGTCGTTTGGCAGCGTAATGCAGGAGTAGGCGTTCATGTAGCCCTGCCGCGTCAGCAGCTGGATGCACTCGGTCATCAGGGCCTTGCCTATGCCGTGTCCCTCAAAGCCGGGGCGCAGGTAGACCGTCAGCTCCACATCCCAGCGGAAAGCCCCGCGAGAACGCAATTCATGGGCAAAAATAAAGCCGGATAACTGACCATCATCTGTTTCTGCGACCAGAAAGGGATATTTTTCCGCTACAATCATATTGGCGTAGATTTGGGGAGTGGAATGCTCCAGCGCAAATGTGATGCAAGTGTTGTCCACATAGTAATTGTAAATGTCCGCAATCAGCGGCGCATCGGTAACTTTTGCGGATCGAAGCATGAAATTCGCTCCTTTCCGATGTTTTTGCCATATGATAGCACGGAAAGAGGAAAAGTGCAAGCTGCCAAAAGCAGAAATCTCGTTATTTTCTGAAATAGCTTGCAGGAAAGTGCTCAAAAGTGTCGAATGTTCTTATATAAGTATGATTTTTGGAGGGCAATGCGGCGATGACGCTGAATGATACGATTCGTGCGCTTCGACGGGAGCGGGGCATGACGCAGGAACAGCTGGCGGAAGCCATGAATGTATCTGCCGCCGCCGTGTCGAAGTGGGAGAACGGGCAGAGCGTGCCGGATATTCTGGTACTCACCGCGCTGGCGGATTTCTTCGAGGTGTCGCTGGATGCGCTTGTGGGTTACACCGTTCAGGCGCACCGCCGGGGCGACATGGTCGCGCGAATCCGCCAGCTGGTTGTGCAGAAGAAGCACACCGAAGCGACGCGCGCGGCACGAGAAGCGCTCCGCCGCTATCCCAACAGCTTCGATGTCGTCTATGAAGCGACGCAGGCGTATGGTTATTCCGGCATGGAGCAGAACCGCCCGGAGGATTTGCGCAAGGCGCTTTCGCTTGCTGAACGCGCGATGGTGCTGATTAATCAGGATCAGGAGCGGGAGAAACATATCCGCCCCGAATCCATCTGGTCGCTCATGGGCAATTATCATGCGCACCTGAATGAGTATGACGAGGCGATTCGCTGCTATGAAAACGGCAATGTCGCGGAAGTGAACGACATTGCTATTGCCAACAGCCAGACGGAACTGGGCTGCTATGACCATGCGCTGCCGAAGCTCTCGCGCGGGCTTGTCGTCAGCGTGATTCGCCTGTTCAATGCCGCGACGGGCGCTATGAACTGCCTGATAGCTTCCGGTCGGCAGCAGGACGCGATTGCGCTGGCATCGTGGCTCTGCCGCGCGCTCGATGGCATGGAAAGCGCGTCGGGCAGTTATATTTGGAAGATGAAAACAATTCTGTACACCAATTCCGCACGGGCCATGGTGCGCATGGGGCGCATGAACGACGCGGAATTGCAGCTGCGGCAGGCGATTCACTGCGCTCGCCGCTTCGATGCCGCACCGAGCTACAGCGTGAACGGCTTCCGCTTCTACTGGGGCGAGGAAAAGTCGATTCTGGACATTACAGGCGAAACGGCAATGAGCGCGATTGAACGGTGCATTGACCGCAATGATGATGCCCGCGCGGAACTGCGGGAAATCTTTGCGCGCTTACAGGCATAATTTGAATTGCACTTTTGATGCAGAGGGTTTTGCCTCTGTGGAGGCGCGGAGAGGACACCCTGTTCATCCCGCGCCTCCACTTCGGAACTCGCAATGCTTGGGGGAAAATTCAAATAAAATTTCCTGCCGGATGAAAGGAGAATGTTCATGCTGCACGCGAATCCGCTGCTGCGGGATATCAGCTGCGACAAGAAATTCATTACCGTTGGTGAAATCATGCTCCGCCTGACGCCGCCGAACTACGAGAAGCTCCGCATGGCGAACAACTTTGAGGCATCCTACGGTGGTTCGGAGGCAAACATTGCGCTGGCGCTGGCGAATTTGGGCATCGACAGCACGTTCTTCTCGGTTGTGCCGAATAACTCGCTGGGCAAGTCGGCAGTGCGTTTGCTGCGCTCCAACGATGTGCACTGCACGCCGATGATTCTCTCCACGCCGGAGGAAACGCCGTCGCACCGGCTGGGCACATACTATCTGGAGACGGGCTATGGCGTTCGGCCGAGCAAGGTGATTTACGACCGCAAGCATTCCGCTATGGCGGAATATGACTTTTCGGATGTGGACTTGTCCGCGCTGCTGGATGGCTTTGACTGGCTGCACCTGTCCGGCATCACGCCGGCGCTGGGCGAGAACTGCGCACAGCTGACGCTTGATTTGCTGCGCGTGGCGAAAGAAAAGAACATGACCGTCTCCTTTGACGGGAATTTCCGCTCGGCGCTGTGGACGTGGGAACAGGCGCGTGATTTCTGCACGCAGTGCCTGCCGTATGTGGACATTCTGTTGGGGATTGAGCCGTATCACCTCTGGAAGGATGAAAGCGATCACAGCAAGGGCGACTGGAAGGACGGCGTACCGCTTCAGCCCTCTTACGAGGAGCAGGACGAGGTGTTCCAGCACTTTGTGGAGCGCTACCCGAACTTGAAGTGCATTGCGCGGCATGTCCGCTATGCGCATTCCGGCTCGGAGAACAGCTTGAAGGCGTTCATGTGGTATGATGGGCATACGTTTGAGTCGAAGCTGTTCACCTTCACGATTCTTGACCGTGTCGGCGGCGGCGACGCGTTTGCGTCCGGTCTGATTTACGCCATGCTGCACGATTACAAGCCGATGGATATGCTGAATTTCGCCGTTGCGTCCAGCGTCATCAAGCACACCATCCACGGCGACGCGAACATCACTGACGATGTGAAGTCCATCCGCAATCTGGCGGACATGAACTACGACATCAGAAGGTGACGCAAGGGGCTTCGCCCTTTGACCCCACCAGAGGCTCTGCCTCTGGACTCCGGCAGGGGGACTTCGTCCCGTTTCATTTGCCCTGCACCCGCGAAGGGGCTTCGCCCCTCTCGACACCCATCTCGCGATTGAGTTGGTCTCACTTTCATGCTTCTTCCGCGTGTTTATCCGGGAGCGGAAACGCAGCAGTTGCAACCTACAAAAAAATCAGCAAAAAAGGCAGGAATCACACCATGCAGGAACTTCAGCAGCGCATTCTTCAAGACGGTGACATCCTCCCCGGCGGCGTTGTCCGCGTCGAGCGCTTCCTCAACCACCGCGTTGATACCGCCCTCGCACGCCATATTGGGCAGGCGTTCGCGGACGCTTTCCGCAATGACCAGATTGACTGCATCCTCACCGTCGAAGCCAGCGGCATCATCTTTGCCATGACCACTGCGCTGGCGATGGGCGACCTGCCCGTCATCATCGCCAAAAAGGGACAGCGCCGCAACCTTGGCGACGATGTGTATACCGCTGATGTGTTCTCCTTCACCCACCAGACGACCAGTACCATCCACGTCGGCAAGCGTTGTCTGGAAAAGGGACAGCGTGTGCTGCTGATTGATGATTTCCTTGCTAACGGCGAAGCGCTCAAAGGCTTGATGGACATTTGCCGTCAGGCGGAGTGCCACCCCGTCGGTGCGGGTATCTGCATTGAGAAGTGCTTCCAGCCCGGCGGCGAAACACTGCGTGGGATGGGCTTGAAGGTGGTTTCGCTGGCAGCAGTGGAAAAGACGGAGAATGGTGAAATCCGCTTCCTCGGCCAGGAGTAACGCAGCAAACGCCGCCATACGCCCGCAAAGGGCATCAGGAGCGTTTGCAGACACAGAATCAAGGAAATAGCCCTCCACAGCATCATCGCCTGTGGAGGGCTTTTCTGTGCGTTTACACCCTTCCGCTTCTTCGGATAAACACGCGGGCATAGCCTGATAGCGTCACCAACTCAATCGCGCGAAAGGGTCAAGGGAGAAACTCCCTTGCAGGGTGCAGGGACAGCGTCCCTGCCGGGGTTAAGGGACAGCGCCCCTTGGGTTCCCCCAATAAACACGCGGAAGCAGTATGCAGAAGTCACCAACTCAATCGCGCGAAAGGGTCAAGGGAGGAACTCCCTTGCAGGGTGCAGGGACAGCGTCCCTGCCGGGGTCAAGGGGCAGCGCCCCTTGGGTCATGAACTTTAGTGAATCCTGAAAGCCTTGATTTTACTGGCTTTCAGGATTTTTGCTTGTCTGAAATACCCCAACCTTACCCCTACCGATTCAGGCGTTAAAGATTCTGAATCAGGTTGTCCATTCGGCTCGCTGCATCGTTTTGCATAATTTCTGATACATGTGTATAAATATCCAGAGTATATGCTGCTGTCGCATGTCCGAGCGTTGTGGATACGGTCTTGATGTCCGTGCCATTCTGGATGGACAGAGTGGCAAAGGTATGCCCTTATGGTATATTAAGGACAAACCGGGAAAGCCTTGAAAATCAAGGATTTGCGGATGTCAGGCGGGTTTTCATCCTTTTCCAAATCACGAGAACAAGCCTGAAAAAGTCACTGATATAAAGGGGGTGTAAAATGGACGACAAAAGAATAAGGGAGTAAAACACCTCCCCAATCCCTGAAGGACATCCCCTCTGACAAGAGTGAGATGTCCTTTTTGCGTTCATAAAGCGCGTCGATTTCAGAGCATCATCAGGTGCTTTGAAAACGGCACACGGAGAAAAGAAAGGAGAAGATCGGAATGAACAATCAGGCACAGCGCGGTCCTCCCTCAAATGCCGAGGAGAGGAATCCCGCAGTCCATGCACGGGATGGCCCTGAACAGGTGGTTGAGCTGTCGCTGACAGAGTTGTACCCATTCAAGAATCATCCGTTCCATGTGGTAGATGATGTTCATATGGAAAGCACAGCGCAGAGCATAAAGAACAATGGCGTTCTTGTACCTGTTATTGTGCGTCCCAGGGCAGAAGGTGGCTATGAGATCATCTCCGGGCATCGACGCAAGCGAGCTTGCGAGATGATCGGCAAAGAAACCATCCCTGCCATCGTCCGTGACCTGGATGATGATGCCGCTACGCTGTTCATGGTGGATTCCAACCTGCAGCGTGAGCAGCTGCTTCCCAGCGAACGGGCCTTTGCTTTCAAAATGAAGCTGGATGCCCTGAAACATCAGGGCAAGCGCACCGCCCCAACCTCTGCCCAAGTCGGTCAGAAGTTGAAAACCTCCATCGAGAAGGTTGCTGAAAAGATTGGTGAAAGTAAAACGCAGGTTCAGCGGTACATCCGTCTGACGCACCTGATCCCGCAGCTGCTTCAATTGGTCGATGAACGACAGATTGCGTTTTCACCAGCGGTTGAGCTGTCATTCCTGAATCAACAGGAGCAGATAGCCCTGCTGGACGCTATGGACAGCGAGCAAGCCCGTCCATCCCTTTCCCAAGCTCAACGGTTGCGAAAGCTCAGCGAATCTGGCAGCCTGAACATTACCCTGATGCGGAATATCCTTGCCGAGGAGAAGCTCAACGGCGAAAAGGTAGCAATGGACTACTCAGACTTCCGCGACTACTTTCCCCCGAAAACAACGGATCGGCAGATCCACAAGGTTCTCATCAAGTTAGTGAGAATCTGGCATCGGCAACAACAGTTGAAGAAAACCCAAGAGGCCCGTTAGGCAGCATGATGAAATATCGTGCTGCTTTTTTGATTCTACGACTTGTATGAGGAGGACAAGCACATGGCCATAATCAAGTTCAAGGTTTCCCGAGACAGATGCTATACCGTCGTGAACAATACGTTCATCAACGACAATCAGCTGGATGCCCGCGAAAAGGGCCTCCTGCTGGTGATCATGTCCAAGCCCGACAACTGGGACATGAGCGTGGAGGGGCTGCGTTCCTTCTGCTCGGACGGTACGACTTCCCTTCGTAAAGGAATCCAGAAACTTGAGGAGCATGGCTATCTGCTACGTCTCAATGTTCGCAACGCCCGTGGCAACTTCGGAAGTATGCCCTATGTGGTGTTTGAACGCCCTCTGCCAGAAGAGAAGCGGAATAACCCGGATTACAATCCCCTGGATGATGCGGAACTGAACGATGTCTTTGAGATCACGGATGCAGACCGCACCAGATGGCTCAGCCTGACGCTGGGCAAGGTTTCAGCTGGACATCGGGTCAGGGCGCAAAGGTCTGCTGCCATGAAGCCGTCGTTGGAAAACCAGCAAGCGGAGTTTGCAGCGGCGGAGAATCGCCCACAAATAAATACTGTTATTCCAAGTACCGTTCCTCAAAAGAAAATTGATATAAATACTTCTCTTCGTGCGGTGGAATCCTATCCATCTTATCCTCCTGTATCGGCTACAGCAGAAGCATCAGAAATCCCATCACCCGTGGACAATTCTGTGGATAACCCTGTGGACAATGTGAATGTCTGCGAGCTTGCAGCGCCGGAGCAGGTCAACACACTGTATCAGCAGATCAGCGACTTCGCCCGGACGCACAGCATCGCAGAAGTCCAGGAGCTGCCTCCTGTCGCAGAAGAAGGTCAGTGGCTCTCAGCACATGAAGACCATCCAGCAGAACCGGTATATGCTGACTGCTGGATTCCTCAGCGTCCGCGTAAGGATAGCCGCTTTGATGACCGATACGCCTTCGATGCCTTCATGCAGAGCGATCGTCAACGCCATACCTGTTCCCGGTATTCACCGAGCGAATACAGCTATGTGAAAGACCTGGTCAAGGAGCGTATCTGCTACGATGCACTGTGTGAGCAGTTCGGCAAGGATCGTGTAGACACGGTTGTCGATATTCTCATGGAAATCAACTCCGCTGTCAGCGGCACATTCCGGGTTGAAGGTGTCGAGATCTCCGTCAGGGATATGAAAAGCCATTTTGCCAAGGTCAATCAGTTCCATGTGGAGCGCATGTTTGAAAACCTGGATAAGCACTATGAACCTATCACGCGCAGGAAGAACTATATGCGGACAACCCTCTATAACGTCATCATCACCATGGAGGAAGAAATCAGGGCTCAGGTTCGCCAGGATCACCCCTTCCTGTTCATGGAGAAGACGCCGCAGTTCATCCCCCTTGAACAGACCGAGCTGGCATCCGCACCAGAAGCGACTGCTGCGTATGTGTATGCATAAGTGTCTTTTGGAAAAACATACATACGAAAAAATGTTCGCGTTCGCCTTGACACAGTTCTCTGTAAGGGTTTATACTAAACAGGAACAGCAGTTCTTATTATTCGAGGAGGTCATTCATGCGTACCATACTGCATGTGGATGCGAACAGTTTCTACGCATCCTGTGAATGTTTGTACCGTCCTTCGATCCGTGAGAAGCCTGTTGCAGTCTGCGGTGATCCCGAAGCCCGTCATGGTATCGTTCTGACCAAGAATCAGCATGCTAAGAAATACGGCGTACAAACCGGCGAGGCCATCTGGCAGGCGAAACAGAAATGTCCTTCGCTTGTGGTGGTTCCTCCCGACTATCCGCTGTATCTTCACATGTCCAGACGGATGCATGAGATCTTCGGCCAGTATTCCGACAAGGTTGAGAGCTTTGGCCTCGACGAGTCGTGGGTCGAAATCAGCGCAGACGATATGGATGTCAGGAAGGGGCAGCTTGTCGCAGACGAGATACGCCACCGCATCCATCGGACACTGGGAATCACGGTATCTGTTGGCGTCGCCGATAACAAGGTGATGGCCAAGCTGGGAAGCGACTACAAGAAGCCTGATGCAACAACGGTTCTACTGCCTGATCTGTATGAGCAGATCGTCTGGCCACTGCCAGTATCAGACCTTCTGTATGTTGGCCCGGCTACAACCCGCAAGCTGGCACGGATCGGCGTCTGCACCATCGGGCAGCTCGCCAACCTTGACGAATCTATCCTGGCTTACAAATTCGGCAAGATCGGGTATATGCTCAAGGCATTTGCTCTGGGATTGGACACTTCCCCTGTCAAGCCCATCGAAGTATCTCTCCCCATCAAGAGCGTCGGCAACAGCACCACTCCGCCCCACGACATCGAGAACATGACCGATGTGAAAGAGCTGGTATACCTGCTCGCGGAGAGCGTTGCCACAAGGCTGAGGGAAAACAACTTCAAGGCGCGCTGCATATCCGTATCAGTCCGGACAACTGAGCTGGTCTCCTCTTCCTGCCAGACCACGCTCTCCCAGAGCACCTGTCTGGCCAAGGAGATTGCTGAAACAGCCCTCCGGCTGTTTGAACAGCGATACCGATTCGGCTTCCCCTTCCGGAGCATGGGCATCAACTGCAGCCAGCTTTCAGCGCTGGATGCACCAGTGCAGGTGGATATGTTCGGCGAGGATGAACGCCGTGTCAAGCAGGAACAGCTTGAGCGCTCCATTGACGGACTGCGGTCACGCTTTGGGCATCAGGTGATCCGGCGAGGCATCGTTCTGAGCGATCTGTCCTATTCAGAGATCAATCCCAAGGAAGAACACATCATCCATCCTGTGGGCTTTTTGAGGTAACAAGGAGGGTCTTTCATGGAGTACCGCGATGAAAAACGCTGTAATCCGCACAAGCTGCCTGTCTCCGTCCGTGCCGATCATCTGCACGACGGACGCACCCTTCCGCGAATGTTCCGCACCGAGGATTCGGTTCAGGCGGTCGTCATTGATCGTGTACTGGATGTGTGCGAAACTGCCGCCCTGAAAGCGGGCGGACAGGGCACTCGCTATACCTGCCGTGTAGAGGGCAAAGAAATTTACCTGTTTTGCGACAGAGGATTCTGGTTCATTGAGGTCTAATCCTTATGGCGAAAAGGAGTGAGTGCCATGTGCGGCAGATACTATGTTGAGGCGGACGATATGACCCTTGAGATCATGCAGATCATTGAGGAAATCAACCGCAAGAAGCTCAACAAGCACATCGGCAAGGATGTTGTGCCAACGGACTTTGCGCCGGTAATCACCCGACAAGGCATCACTGCCATGCAGTGGGGATTCACACTCCCGGATCGGAAAGCACCGATCATCAATGCCCGCAGCGAAACAGCGGCAGATAAGCCCCTGTTTTCATCTTCCGTGCAGTATCGCCGCTGCCTGCTCCCAGCCAGCGGCTATTACGAGTGGGATCAGCAGCGGAACAAGTACACCATCGGCCACGGTAAGCCATTCTACATGGCTGGCATATTCAGACCGGAGGATGATCATATCACCCGGTTCTGCATCATGACCCAGACGCCGATCCCGACCCTGTCCCACATCCACGATCGGATGCCTGTCATTCTTCAGCGGGATGCTGCAAAAGCATGGCTGAACGGCTCGCTGCCTCCGCAGCTGGCATTCCAGCATGTCCCACCAGGAATCATTGGCCGCACGGACGCGGCCCAGATGAGCCTGTTTGAATAACTTCATAACCACCCCGAACGCTCTTTGATTCGTCAGAGAGCGTTTTTTTGTTGCCTGTTTTCAGAAAGGAGCAGCCGATGAACCGCATAATTCGGGGGAAACCGATGGTTCCGACTTAGTACGCTTCCCTATGTTTCCCTTGTTCTCATAACAACTCAAAGAAAGAAGGAGATTCAATATGTCTATTGATAAGCTGCTGCGCATCAAGATCTGGTCGAAGGTTCTGCTCATTGTTTCAGTCGTTCTGTTCCTGATCGGCATCGGCGTCATCTTCGGCCCTGCCCTCATCCATGAGTCGGATATGAACCAGGATGCGCTGGAGTATTCGGAGCTGAGCGAGGAAACCAAGAACGAAACCTCTGTCGATTCCACCCTGATGGTCGATGAGACCGCAGATGAATCGATCCCGCATGTGACGCTCGTCCCTCCTCTGGAGATCAGCGACATTCCTGCTGACAACGACACCTTGCAGGAGCTGCTGGAGCAGAGTAACGAGAATACTGCAACCAACGACCACGCTCAAAAGCCCAGCGGCAACACTTCTTCCCCCGAAAACACCAGTACTGCCCGTGACCTGAAAGCCCTGAAGGCACAGAACAGCGACTTCGCGGGCTGGCTCTCCATCGCGGGCACGAACGTGGATTACCCCGTTGTCTGCAGTGACAACACCGACTACTACCTGACTCACACCTTCAACGGTACGAAGTCTTCCCTCGGCACCCTGTTCAGCCTCGGTAAGACCGACTACGGCTCCAGCAAGAACATTGCTATCTACGGTCACCACATCACCGGCTCTGGTCAGAAAATGTTCAAGCCCCTGCTGTCCTATAAGGACAAGTCCTTCTGGAGCGAACATCGCACCATCACGCTGGATACCCTGTCCGGCAAGCGTACCTACACCATCTTCGCGGTCATCAACATGGAGAATAACGAATGGGACCCGTCTACCGCTGATTTCGTTAGCCACGACGAGTTCGCAGCGTTTGTCAACCGTGCCAAGGATCAGGCCCTTTACGATACCGGCGTCAGCGTGTCTGCTTCGGATCGCATCCTGACGCTGATCACATGTGACCGCAGTTATGCCGGTAAGGATGGCAGGCTTGTGGTCATGGCGGTTATGCAGTAACAACAAAATGAAAGGAGATCTCCCATGCAGATCAAGATGAAGTGCAAGCGCGCGCTGGCCTTTGTGCTGGCGTTGCTGATGCTTATGACGATGCTTCCCACGGCAGCTTTCGCCGAGGAACTTCCGTCTGATGTGGCCACATCCACGGATGTCGCCGCCGATCCCATTGCATCCCAGGAGAACGAACCTGTGTCGGAGGAACCCACTGCCCCGGATGAAGAGGCAGAGCAGCCTGCTGCGGAGGACAGTACCGCAGCAGATGATCCGGCAGTCAGTGAGGAAGACGCTCCCGCTATCGAGTCTGAGGATATTGACAGCTCGGAGATCCCTGACGATACTCCAGAAGAATCAGCGGACAGCATTGTCGCGGAGGAAACGACTGACGCAGCTGATGCTGAACTGCCCGCTGCATTGACGCTTCAGGAAACCATTGAAGCCAACGGCTTCGCTTATGTGCGGGCAGTCAGGCCGACAAAGGTTTACAATACCCCTGAACGCTCTGAAGATGGTCACATCTACACCCTGACCGATACCGACGATGTGCTGCTTGCTACCGAGCATAACGGTAGCAGCATCAAGATCTGGTACTACGTTGGTGCAGATGCTGCCATGCGCGGCTATGTGGATGCGGATGACCTGTCTGACACCTGCCTCTCCGAAGATGAGGTATCCGACCTGACGAACGGTATTGAGTATCGTGAGTATTCCACGGACGCTGGCTATATGACTCTTTACCTCGCAGATGGTGAGTTCAACCCGATCGAGGAACCCACCACGGAGGATACCCCTGCTGAAGAACCTGAACCCGACCCGGAGAATGAAACCATGCCCGAGGAGGAAACCGGCAATGAAAGCGAAGCAGATGACCCCGCTGTGGATGGCGCAGGAGAAGATGAAAATGCTGCGGACGACGCTCCCCAGGAGCCGACTGGTGATGTCGGCTCCGATGAAGAGACCGCAGCCGACCCGGAAGCTGCCGAAGGCGAGCAGCTCCCGGAGGATGAACTGCTGACTGGCGAGGACGAAATCCTGCCCGACAGCGAGACTGATTCTGACGATGCTGATCTGGTTGAGGACGAAACCCTGCCTGACAGCTCTGAAGAAGTTCTGCCACCTGCTCTGATCGACGATTATCTGCAGGTCACGACGGATACCCGTGTTTTCTCTGAAATCGACGATACCGCTACCGACGACTACTTCGGTGATTTGTATCTCGGCGTTTTCGCCCGCGACGCCATTGTGCGTGTGGAGGAAGTCCATCAGGACAGTGCCGGTCGCATCTGGTACCTTGTCACCTTCCTGTATGGCGATGACTTCGCGGATGGCCGTATGAAGTGGATTGCCACCGATATGATCTGGATTCTGGCTGATGAAGCAGCCGAAACGGACCAGACTGATCTGTCTGTCACTGACTATGCCTATCCGCTGGGTACGCCCATCATGCGGCTCATGAGCCGTTCCACCACCGCCATGAACGGCTTCTCCCTGAAGTCGATCAGCGGCTCCATCGGCAGCTTCTCAGTAGGCGATACCGCCTACGGCAGCTCCGGTCGTGACCGGGACTATCCGCAGATTGCAACGCTGGAAGGTCACGGTAAGATTTATGCTACGCCCCATTACCTGGAGGGCTATACGGTGTATTGCCTGGAACACACCCTGCCCGGCCCCGGTGAGAACATCTCCGGTGGCGGCAAGCAGCCCACTGGCCCCTACACCATCGTGGATTGGGATGGCTATATGTCCACTGCCGGTTACTCTGGTGCAATCTATGGAGAAGATACAATGCACGCCATTGCCTGGGTGTTGGGACATACTTATCCTTTCATGGTGCTTGACCGCAGCGATTCCAATAATGAGACTTGGAGCCGTGTCGCTGGTCAGTTTGCCATCCGTGAAGTGATCAAGCAGATGGAGGGCGCGCAGTATGTCCGCGACTACTGGGACATGGATAACTTCTATGCTGCCTCCAACAATGCTCCCAGCGTGTATCTGGAGTATGCCCGCTGGCTGGCGGAGAATGCAATCGCCCATGCCCGCCGTACCGGCAAGATCACCGTTTCCAATAAGAGCGCTGGCTATGCCAATGGCAGCTACTATGGTACTGCCACCTATACAACGGACGCCGACTTCATGCGGATCAGCAAGAATGTCGGTACGCTGACTGGTCACACTGGCGGCGAGGACGATCTCTACTACTACCTCAACAGCGGTGATACCGTCACCGTCTACTCTTCCTCCAACTCCTTCGCCTATGGTGTGGAGTCCATGATGGATGATGAAGCCGGCTTCTACGTCGGTGTTCCTTCCGTTGAGATTCAGAAGGTTCTGATTCCCATCGAAAGCGTACCGTATCCCACGGATGAAGCCTTTGTAGACTTCGCTGTGACCTTCGGTGCTGCCGTCATCACCAAGACGGATGCGGGCACTGGTGAAGCTCTGGCTGGTGCAACCTTCGAGGTTGTCAATGCCTCTGGTACGGTTGTTGCTACTGCAAAGACTGGTGCGGATGGCACGGCTGTCTTTGAGAGTTTGCAGGCCGGCACTTACACCATCCGCGAAACAAGTGCGCCTACGGGCTATACCCTCTCTGTACCCAATACCCAGAGCCTGACAGTCGCTGCCGGTCAGACGGCCAATGCGACCTTCGCCAATGAGAAGATCAGAGGCAAGATCGCCATCTACAAGGTCGATGCTGACAGCAAGGAGCCGCTGGCTGGTGCAGCCTTCTCCGTCATCGATGCATATGGCAATACCGTTGCAACGCTGGTGACGGACGCCAACGGCTCTGCTGAGACTGGCTGGCTTCCTTACGGTACTTATGATGTCACCGAAACCGCTGCTCCTAATCACTACATCAACAGCGGCGTGTCCGTGAATGTCAGCATCACCGAGCATGGCAAGACCTACACGGTTGAGGTTGAAAATGAGCCAATGACGGGCGGTCTGATTGTCCGCAAGAAGGATGCTGTAACCGGCGCAGCCATCAGCGGCGTGCAGTTTGACATCTACCGTAATGATAAGTTGATTGCTTCCATGACCACGGATGCAAACGGCGTTGCGACCTGCAATGGCCTTGATGCTGGCAGCTATACTGTGAAGGAACATGCCCTGCCCACTGGTTATGTCGGCGAGCTGGTCGTGCTGGAAGGCACCGTCACTTCCGATGTGACGACGGTATTGGATGCCACCAACATGCCCTCCCAGAGTAAAATCAAGATTATCAAGACTGACTCCGTGACCGGCGAAATGCTGCCTGGTGCGGAGTTTTCTATTGCCAACGAAGCTGGAAGCACGATTGGGAAGCTGACCACTGGCGAAGATGGTACCACGACCAGCGGATGGCTCCCGTATGGTATTTACACCATTACGGAGACACAGGCACCCGATTCCTATATCAATCGTGGCTTCTCCAAGCGGATCGAAGCCTTTGAGAACGGTAAGACCTACACCATCAACGTGGAGAACGAGCCCACCCAAGGTGGTATCAAGGTCATCAAGACGGATGCCCTGACGCAGCTGCCCATCGCAGGTGTGCAGTTCGATGTGTTCAAGGGTGATACCCTTGTCGGAACAATGACCACGAATGCCCAGGGCATTGCGATCATCGAAGATCTGGAAAAGGGCACCTACACCGTGAAGGAACACGCCCTGCCCACTGGCTATGTCGGCGAGCTTGCTGAAATGACTGCCGTGGTTGTGTCTGACCAGATCACCGAGCTGCCTGCCACCAATACCCCCAGCCGCAGCAAGGTGCGGATCGTCAAGACCGATGCACTGAGCGGTGCTGTGCTGCCAGGTGCTGAGTTCACCATCACCGATACTGCTGGCAATGTGGTTGAAGTGTTGACTACTGGTGTTGACGGCAAGGTTGAAAGTGGTTGGCTGACCTATGGCACTTACATTGTGACAGAGAGCAAGGCTCCGGAACACTATGTCAACAGCGGATTCACCCAGAGCTTCGATGCCTATGAGGACGGCAAAACCTACGAGTTCTCTGTGACCAATGCACCTACTGAAGGTGGTCTCCGCCTGACCAAGACAGATTCACTGACTGGCAAACCCATCTCTGGCGTCAAGTTCAATGTGTACGCTGGTTCTGCGCTGGTCGGCTCCATGACTACTGATGCAACCGGTGTCGCCACACTCAATGGCCTTGAACCCGGCAGCTATATCGTCAAGGAAGACGCGCTCCCCACGGGTTATGCTGGTGAGTTGGTCGTGCTGGAGGCAAACGTTGTGTCCGATGTGACCTGCGAGCTGCAGGCCGCCAACACGCCCAGCGCCAGCAAAATCAGGATCATCAAGACCGATGCCATGAACGGCACTGTTCTTGCTGGTGCTGAGTTCTCTATCACCGATAGCACCGGTGCGGTGGTTGCTACCATTACGACTGGTGAAGATGGTGTCGCCATCACCGATTGGCTGACCTACGGCACCTACACTGTGACGGAAACCAAGGCACCGGAGCACTATGTCAACTCCGGCTTTACCGCAACAATTGACGCTCATGAGGACGGCAAAACCTACGAAGTCACCGTTACCAACGAGCCTACCAAGGGTGGCATTCGTCTGACCAAGACGGACAGCGAAACCGGTGCCTTCCTCGCTGGTGTGCAGTTCAGCATCTACCAGGGCGACCTCCTAATTGCCACCATGACCACTGATGAAAACGGCGTTGCCAGCTGCGACAACCTTGATCGGGGTACCTACCTCGTCAAGGAAGATGCTCTGCCCGAAGGTTACTCCGGCGAGCTGGTTGTGCTGGAGGCTACCGTCCAGTCCGATGCTGTGACGGAGCTGCATGCCGTCAACTGCAAGTCCAAGAGTCAGATCCGCATCGTCAAGACTGACGATCTGACCGGTGAAGTAGTCAGCGGTGCAGAGTTCACCGTGACAGATGAAGCCGGTAATGTGGCTGCTGTCATCACGACTGATGTCACCGGCGAAGCAGTCACCGACTGGCTCCCTTACGGCATCTATACTGTGACTGAAACCAGGACTCCCGAACACTATGTCACCAGCGACTGGTCTGAAACGGTTGCTGCCTATGATAATGGCGTCACCTACACGTTTGAAGTGAGCAATACCCCCACCAAGGGGTATCTGCAGATCACTAAGACCGATGTGCTGGACGATACGCTGATCGAAGGCGTCCAGTTTGACATCTATCAGGGTGGCAAACTGATTTCCACCATGATCACGGGTGCAGATGGTGTTGCTACTTCCGAAGCTCTGCCCAAGGGCACCTATACCGTCAAGGAGCACAGTCTACCTGAAGGCTATACCGGCGAGCTTGCTACGATGGAGACTGTGGTGAAGTCCGACGAGACCACGCAGCTGACTGCCAGCAATCAGCCCATCATGGGCCAGATTCGCATCGAAAAGAGTGATGCTCTGACCGGCGAGGCCTTGGCAGGCGCTGAGTTTACCATCACCCGCAATTCTGGTCTGCCCTCACATAAGGGCAGCAATGATGGTGCGGTCGTGGCAGTCATGACCACCGATGCAGATGGTGTTGCTGTTTCTCCGTTGCTGACCTGGGGCACCTATACTGTCGTTGAAACGAAGATTCCTGCGCATTACGAGAATCAGCCCTTCGAAGCAGTCGTGACCATTAATGAGCATGAACAGACCTATACCATCGAGGCCGAGAATGAACCCACAATGGGCTACATTCGTGTGGTCAAGACCAACAGCCTCGATCAGATGCCCATCGCAGGTGTTCAGTTTGACATCTATCAGGATGGCGAGGTGGTCGCGTCCATGACCACTGATGAAAAAGGTGTGGCGGTATCAGCGGCTCTGCCGAAGGGAGAATACACTGTCCGTGAGTATGAAACGCCGGTCGGCTATATCAGCGAAGTTTTCCAGCTGAATGCCGAGGTTTGTAGCGATGAAACTACGGAGCTTGCTGTCACCAACAAGCCAATTCAAGGTAAGATCCGCATTGAAAAGCAGGATGCCCTGACCGGAGATCATCTGGCAGGTGCAACCTTTACTGTCACGCGCATAAGTGGTCTGCCTTCTCACAATGGAAACGGTAATGGTGAAGTGGTCGCCACCATCACGACGGATGTCAATGGCATTGCTGAAACACCTATGTTGACCTACGGTGTGTATCGGGTGGACGAAACCATTGTGCCAGAGCACTATGTTGACAATAGCTTCTCTGTGGAAGTCACCATTAACGAAGAAGACGAGGGCACATACCTTGTAGAATGTGAGAATGAACCCACCAAGGGCTGGATTCAGCTCGTCAAGGTAGATGCACTTGATCGCACTCCCATCGCTGGCGTTGTCTTTGACATCTACAATGGCGGCGAGCTGATTTCCAGTATGACCACGAATGCGGATGGCGTAGCCCTGTCCGAGCCTCTGCACAAGGGTGAGTATATGGTCTGCGAGCGGGATAATCCCACGGGCTATACCGGTGAGCTGATTGTTCTTGATGCTGTGGTGAAGTCTGATGAAACCACCCACCTGAGTTGTACCAATCAGCCGATCCAGGGCCGTATTCAGATCATGAAGCGCGACCAGCTGACCAAGGAAGCACTGGCTGGTGCGGAGTTCACGGTTACTCGCATTGCTGGTCTGCCCAGCCACAACGGCAGCAACGATGGTGAAGTCGTAGCGGTCATTACGACTGATGCCAACGGCATGGCTATCACACCACTGCTGACCTGGGGCACTTACCGCGTAGAGGAAACCGGTGTACCGGAACACTACGTTGACAACAGCTTCTCCGTTGAAGTCACCATCACCGAGGATCAGAAAATCTACACCGTCGATGTAGAGAACGAGCCCACCAAGGGCTGGATCAGGCTGACGAAGACCGACCGTCTGAATGGCAACCCCATCGAGGGTGTCCAGTTCGACATCTTCTATAATGATCAGTACGGTGAAGGTCTGGCTGGTACGATGGTGACTGATGCCAATGGCATTGCCATGTCTGAACCGCTGCGCAAGGGACAGTACATTGTCCGGGAGCATGGCGAAACGGCTGGCTATGTGTTTGAGGAGATCGAGCTGGCGGCGACTGTCAAGTCGGATGAGATCACTGATGTGGCAGCGACCAACATGCCCGTGCTGGTGCAGCTGACCATCTACAAGCGTGACCTTGATGAGTATGACGGCGATGACCCCAACACGAATCCTCGTAACAAGGCGATTCCCACCATGCCGGATGACTACAACATTCCCGATCCCGCCACCCGTGGTAATGGTGTGCTGACCGGCACTGTGTTCCAGGTTTCTGCTGGTGAGGATATTGTTGACAGGCAGGGCAATGTGATCTACCCGGAAGGTACGGTCATTATTGAATCCCTGACCACGGCTGGCGATGATGCCTCCGTTACAACCGAGCCTCTGTGGCCTGGTTTGTATGCGGTACAGGAGATCACTGCTCCCACTGGCTACCAGATCGACCCGAATCCCTTCTATGTGGATTCCCGTGGTGCGTCTTATCAGTCCACCGTTCCGACCGTGGAATACGCTGGTCTGTCCCGCAACGAGATTCTGTACGGTGCGCAGGCGATCGTCAAGGTGCTGGGCAACAACGACAACACCACTGACCCCACCCGTGTGGAGATTCCGGAGGCAGGTGCAGAGTTCCGTGTGTTCTTGAAGTCCGCTGGCAGCTATGAGAATGCCCGAGACTTCGAGCGCGACTATCTGATCACTGATGAGAACGGCTACGCTATGACCAAGCCGCTGCCCTATGGCGTGTATGTGCTGGAGCAGACCGCTGGCAAGGACGGCTTTGAGATCAAGGGGCCGATTGAATTTGAGATCGACGGAACCGAGAGCCTTGTCAATCCTCCGCCGCTGACCCTGAGTGATAAGCCCATACTTTATCGTCTGAAGCTGATTAAGACCGATGCTGATACCGGTAAGATCATCACGCTGGCGAACACTTCCTTCAAGATCAAGGATTCCAAGGGCGAGTACATCACCCAGACGGTCTACTATCCCCGTGAGATGGAGATCGACACATTCACGACTGATGCGACTGGCTCCGTAACGTTGCCTGAAGTCATCAACTGGGGGCACTATTTCATTGAGGAAATCAAGGCTCCTAAAGGCTATCTGATCCGTACTGACGTGCTGGCAGTTTTCATCGGCAATGCTGGCGATACACCCGGCGAAACTTACGAAGTGGAGATCGAAATCCCCAACGAGGCTGTCATGGGTAGGATCGAGCTGGTCAAGACCGGCCTGACCCTGACCGGCTTCATGACTGCGAACGAGCATGGCTACGAAGTGACCCGACCCATTTATGAGGATCGTTACCTGGCAGGCGCAACCTTTGAAATTCGCGCTGCAGAGGATATCATCGGCGGCGATGGTACGCTCTGGTACACCAAGGATGCTCTTGTAGAGACCATCACCACCTCCGGCACCGGCTCCGATATGAGTAAAGAACTACCCCTTGGTCGGTATTACCTAATCGAAACCGGCGCACCCGTCGGCTACATCCTGGAGGATGTGCCCTATGAGGCTGATCTGACCTATCTGGACGGTCACACGCCCGTGGTCACGATCCAGGTCAGGGCTGGCAACAAGTATCTGCCTGCATCCGTCGCGCTGGTCAAGCACAAGGAAGTGACCGAAGTGGAGACTTCCGAGAATGGAATGGTGCATCAGGTCATTACCACGGCTCCCGGCGAAGGTTTTACCTTCGGTCTGTACAACGCCAAGGACATCCAGTACATGAATGGCACCCTGATGGCAGATACCCTTATGGCAGTCGGTGTGACTGACCAACAGGGTCTGCTGCATATCAGCGGCTACTTCCCCCACGGTGAGTATTACATCAAGGAGTTGGCTGCGCCCGCTGGTTGGCAGATCAATCCCGATGCTTTCCCCGTGAGCATCCAGCCCGATATGGTTGCTGAGGATGCGGCGGTGATTCAGATTGTCTATCCCGAAGTGGTCTACGATGAGCTGATCTACACCTCCATCACCCTGACCAAGACGGACATCACCGGCGTGGAAACTCTGCCCGATGCGCTGATTGAAGTCAAGGATAGCGAAGGTACTCTGATCTACCGTGAGTTCACCGATGCCAATGGCGAGATCCACGATATTCCCGTGGTTCCCGGTACCTACACCTTCCGGGAGATATATGCTCCGGAAGGTTATGAGCTGAACACGACAGAGATGACCTTCAAAGTGGATGAACTGGGCAATATCACCGGCGAAACGGTAATCCGTGATGATTACACCCGTGTCACGCTGGTCAAGCAGGACATGGAAGGTAATCCGCTGGCAGGCGTCGAGTTCGGTCTGCTGAAGGATGATGAGTTCCTTGTGGCGGTTACGCAGTCCGATGCCAACGGCGTTGTCACTTTTGAAAAAGTTCCCTTTGGCAAGTACACGATCCGCGAAGTTCAGCCCCTGCCTGGTTATCTGCTCAATGACACCGTGGTTCATCTGACCGTGGACAACACCTTCGTCAATCCTGTTGAGCCTCTGGCCGTGATTGAGAATCACCCGGTCGAGGTGATCTTGCACAAGATTGACAAGGACAATAAGCCCCTGCCCGGTGCCATCTTTGGTCTGTTTGACAGTGATGGTTTCCTGTGCATGACGGCGCTGTCCGATATGACTGGCACGGTCAAGTTCTCCTATGTACCCTATGGCAGCTACACGATCCGTGAGCTGGAAGCGCCGGATGGCTATCTTCTCAGTCATGATGTCATCCCCGTAGAAATCGACGCAACTTACCAGAACAGCGTTGAGCCGCTGGCGACGGTGGTCAATCAAGCCGCACGTCTAAGGTATAAGAAGGTGGATACCAGCGGGAAGCTCCTGTCCGGTGTGGAGTTCAGCCTGATTAACGCTGACACTGGTGAGATCGTCGAGATCGTCACCAGTGACGATGCTGGTGAGTTCGTGTTTACCCGTTTCACCTATGGTAACTGGATTGTGCGGGAAACCAAGACTCCGGAGGGCTACAATGTCATGCCTGACATTGAGCTGAAGGTGGATGAAAACTGGGTCGAACCTGAACCCTTCACGCTGGTCAATATCCCGAACCATTATGAGTTCGTCAAGACCGACAATAAGGGCAATCCCATGCCTGGCGTCAAGTTCACACTGGAGGATGGCGCAGGCAATATCCTCCGTGATCTGATTTCCGGCGAGGACGGTATCGTCCATGTGACTGACCTGACTCCCGGTGTGTACATCATTCGAGAGATCGAGACGGCGGAGGGCTACACGCTATCCGAGGAAACGATCAAGGTCGTGATTGACGAGAAGTACATCGTGCCTGATGAGATGTTCCGATTCGTGAACTATCCCAACATCCAGACTGGTGCTGGTTTTGAGATGACTTCTCTTATGTGGTCTGGTGTGGCTCTTGTGAGTGTGAGCTGTGCAGCCGTGATGGTGTATGTTCTGCTGAACAAGCGCCGTCCCCGCACCTGAAGGTAAGGTCGTGGGACAATGGCAATCTACTATTTCAACCTGTGCCATATTACCAGGCGCAAGGGACTATCCGCTGTGGGCAGAGCTGCCTATATGAGCTGCTCCCGGATGCGCAATGAGAGAACCGGCGTCCTCTACAACTACACCCGTAAGCCAGGGCTTGTCTGGCAGGCTGTGTTCCTGCCAGACAACGCCCCACGGGCATGGGCGGATCGTGCTGTTCTCTGGAATGCTGTGGAAGCAAGAGAGAAAACCTCTGTCAGCCATCTTGCAAGAGAAGTCGTTGTTGCGCTGCCCATTGAGCTTGCTGCCCCTGCATGGATCAGTTTGCTGAAAGAATACATCCTTGAACAATACGTTGCCCTCGGCATGTGCGCGGATGTGTCCATCCACAATACAGATGGCACGAATCCTCATGCACACATTCTGCTGACGGGACGGCCACTACTGCCGGATGGCATCTGGGCACAGAAGGTGGAGAAGGTCTACATCTGTACCCGAAATGATGAACTGAAACTCATCCTATCCTCAGATTATGCGGAAGCCAGAAATGATGGTTGGGAAAGACAATATGCCTATCAGGTCGGCGATGAGAAGCAGTACATGACAGCAGCAGAAGCTGCCTTATACGGTTATCCGATGAAAAGCAGAGAACCACGAAGCACCAACAAGCTCCATCCGCTGGTCGCCCAGTGGCGATCTGTGGAGCAGCTGATCGCATGGCGGAAAGCTTGGGCTGATGTGGTCAATCGCTATCTTCAAGCTGCTGGATCTTCAATTCGTATAGATCACCGCAGCTATAAAGAGCGCGGCATTGACCTGATTCCCATGATCCATGAGGGTTCTGCTGCCCGGCGCATTGAAGCGCGCGGCGGAGTGTCACGCAGATGTGAGAAGAATCGACAGATTCGTGCGGAGAATGCGCGGAAACAGCAACTCCTTAGTCCACTGGCAACTATCGGGACTGCGCCCGCTACAGCTACGACATAAACATGATAACGCGAAAAAGATTCCACTTGCAAAACGGTCGGCATACCGATATAATAAAAGTGGAAGGAGCGTGACCCTATGGAATGGCAGATGAAGCTGCAAGAGAAGGGATTATCCATGTATCGGCTGTCGCAGCTTAGTGGTGTTCCCAAGACAACTGTGATTGATATTTGCAGTGGCCGCAGTGCCATTGAGAAATGCTCAGGAAAAACCATTCGTCAACTTTCCATTGCGCTTGACTGTACAATGGAGGATGTAATGGGATTGACGCCATCCGCCTGTGATCCTGAAAGCGGCCGTCCCAGAGATGAAAGCTATCTTGAATGCGGTCTCCCCGAATCTCTTCAAAAGTCGATTGAGGCGATGAAGAAGTCCTGGGCGATTGAGGATAGCGGCGGGCGCGATCTGCATTGGGATCTCATTTGGTGCGAACTGAATTCTGACATCAATTTTGCGGAAACAGATGGTTTGATTACGTCTGAGCAGGCTTGGTATCTGAGAAAGAAATACCTTCGTATGGAACGAGGTGAATGATTTGATCGACTTTACGGATCTTCCTGTCAGGAAGAAAACTTATGCTGGTGCAAACGGCAGCAAGCTGTGCGTGATGTACCAGGGTGCACCCTATATGCTAAAATTCCCGGCAGCACCGTCGAGAAACAAGGCGATCAGCTATGCCAATGGCTGCATATCTGAATACCTGGGTTGTCATATCTTTGAGCTGATCGGTATTCCTGTGCAGGAGACCCTGTTGGGTCTGTACCGGAAGAGCGGAAAAGACAAGATTGTCGTTGCTTGCCGGGACTTTACATCTCCAGGCATCGTGCTTCAGGACTTTGCCTCCTTGAAGAACACGATCATCGACTCTGGTCATAACGGCTATGGTACAGAGCTGTCCGAGGTTCTGAGTACCATTGCGGAACAGCAGGCTGTTGATCCTGTTATGCTGACAGAACGGTTCTGGGATATGTTCATTGTGGATGCGCTGATCGGTAACTGGGATCGGCACAACGGCAACTGGGGCTTCCTCTATGATGAGGCAAATGATCAGATGACGCTGGCTCCTGTCTATGATTGCGGCAGCTGTCTGTATCCGCAGGCTGATGAGGCCATTATGCAGTCCGTATTGGACAGTCAGGCGGAACGGCATACGCGCGTGTTCAACATCCCCACGTCGGGACTGAAGATCAATAACCAAAAGATCAACTATTTCGACTTCCTGACCTCGCTGCAAAATCCGGACTGCAACCGTTCATTGAAGCGTATCATGCCTCGGATCGATATGGAGGCCATCTGCCGAATGGTGGATGAAACACCCTTCATCACCGATCTTCAGAAGCAGTTTTACAAGACCATGCTGCAGGAACGCAAAAAGTGCATCCTGGATCATGCCTTGAAGCTGCTGCGGAAACGTGAGCGTGCCCGGCAACAGGCCAGATAACTGAATATCTAATGAAGCGTCCTTTGGCAACAAAGGGCGTTTTTCTGTACCCATCAGGAGGAGCGCATGAAGTACCTTCTTCGTAGACTGGTTGTTCCGCCTTAGCACCGCAGTGTCGGTGCGACAAAGGTAACTACATTATTAAAGGAAGACCAACTATGAAAAGTCAACCCCTCATGAGGGGTTGAGGAGAAAAAAGTTGG
>ERZ809224.293-NODE-293-length-52081-cov-32.230193_pt1 | contig 52081 bp, 62 predicted proteins | sample MGYA00520513_ERZ809224 | MGnify/ENA primary metagenome ERZ809224 (study PRJEB31576, sample SAMEA3212658) | Homo sapiens | biome: human-gut; feature: human gut; material: fecal | place: Sweden | collected 2012 ... | reverse complement strand
GGCCTGCGCCGGGAATCTACGCACTTGGCCCCCAAGCGTTTTGGGTACGGTTTCCGCAGAATGCTCCGCGGACCTTTAGCCCTGACGCTGCTTATGCTTCGGATTGGCGCAGATGACCATCACGCGACCTTTGCGCTTGATGACCTTGCACTTCTCGCAAATGGGTTTCACGGAAGGTTTTACCTTCATGATGTTAACCTCCTTTTCAAAACACAAGGCGCTTCAATTACTTGGAACGCCAGGTGATCCGGGCCTTGGTCAGGTCGTAGGGTGACATTTCCATCGTGACTTTGTCGCCGGGCAAAATACGGATGAAGTTCGTCCGCAGTTTACCGGAAATGTGAGCCAACACGGTATGGCCGTTGGGCTTGCCCTCTTTGTTGAGCAGCTCGACCTTAAACACAGTGTTGGGCATGGCCTCCCGTACGATACCTTCTACTTCAATGACATCTTCTTTAGACAAGCTGATTGCCTCCTTGAAGGGTTCCGTCAGTTTGCACAGTCCGCATCATATGCGGCGATGGCATCACTGAGTGATTGATCGCTTTTCAGAAGCTCGTTCGCAAGAACAGTGGTCGTGGGAGCCACATGCTTGGCCTTTTTCCGCTTCGGGTCCCCTACCTTGCGCAGGGTTCCGTCTGCCAGCCAAAGCATTGGCCCGTCCACGGCCAAAACAGCCAGCGTGCGGGTTTTATCCCGCCCGGCTTTGGAGCGTACCAGCTGACCTCTTACAAAGTCCATCCAGGTTCCTCCCAGCCTTGGGTCAGGACTTCCGCACCGGCCGCCGTGATGGCAAGGGTATGCTCAAAATGAGCTGCCAAACCGCCGTCACAAGTTTTGACCGTCCAGCCGTCCTTTAACGTCTTTACCGCGTACTTGTACTGGCACACCATCGGTTCAACCGCGATGCACATACCCGGTACCAGGCGCGGACCGCGGCCCGCATTGCCGAAGTTGGGTACTTCAGGGTCTTCGTGCAGTTCCTTGCCGACGCCGTGGCCCACAAAGGTCCGCACGACCGAGAAGCCGTTCTCTTCCACATATTCCTGCACAGCGTGGCTGATATCCCCTACCCGGTTGCCACCCCGCGCCATCTCAATGCCGCGGTGGAGGCTTTCCTTGGTAACATCCAGCAGACGCTGGGCTTCCAGGTCCAGTTTGCCGCATCCGTAGGTGCAGGCATTGTCACCATTGAAGCCATCGATCTTGCAGCCCGTATCGATCGAAACGATGTCGCCGGGCCGGATCTGCTGCTGGCGGCTGGGAATTCCATGAATGACTGTGTCATTCACGCTGATGCACGCCGTAGCCGGGAATCCGTACAGGTGCAGGAAGTTGGGTCTTGCACCGTGACGCACGATAAAGTCGTAGATGATTTTGTCGATTTCTGCCGTGGTAATCCCCGGCTCAATCGCTTCGCCGCCGGCCTTCAATGCAGCCGCGCTGATGGCGCAGGCTTTCCGCATTTTTTCCAGTTCAGCGGCATTCTTGATTTGGATCATGGATGAATTAAGCCTCCAAAAGCTTGAGAAGGAACGCGGTGGTGGCCTCGATGGAGCCCTGGTCGGGCACCTCGACGAGCTTACCGCGCTGGCGATAGAACTCCACCAGCGGCTCGGTCTGCTCGTGATAGGCTTTCAGCCGGTCCAGTACGGTGGCGGGCTCGTCATCCTTGCGAATAACCAGCTCACCGCCGCAACGATCACACACGCCCTCTTTGGCGCTGGGTTTGTTGATGATATGATAGCTTGCACCGCACTTGGCGCAGACGCGGCGGCCGGACATGCGCTGGATGATGGCCTCGTCGGCCACGACCAGGTTGATGACCTTGTCGATCTCCACGCCCATCTGCTCCAGAGCTTCGCCCTGTGCAATGGTCCGCGGCATGCCGTCCAGGATGAATCCGTTTGCGCAGTCAGGCTGCGCCAGGCGCTCTTTCACGATACCGACGATGACGTCGTCAGGTACCAGAGCACCTGCGTCCATAAAGCTCTTAGCCTTTTGGCCCATAGGCGTGCCCTCTTTGACAGCAGCACGCAGAATGTTACCGGTCGAAATGGTGGGGATACCCAGCTTATCGCAGAGGATCTCTGCCTGCGTACCCTTACCGGCGCCAGGGGCGCCCAAAAGGATCATTTTCATCGCACATTCCCTTTCTTATTCCAGGAACCCTTTGTGGTAACGGGCGGTCATATACCCTTCCAGCGCACGGCCGGTTTCCAGAGCCACGCCAACGACGATCAACAGGCTGGTACCACCCAACTGGATGGAGGTGCCGCTGATATTGCCGAGGATGATGGGCAGGCCCGCAACGATGGCCAGGAAGATGGCACCGATCAAGGTGATCTTGGACAGCGTCTTGGTGATGAAATCACTGGTGGGCTTGCCGGGACGGATACCGGGAATCGTACCGTTGTTTTTACGGAGCTGGTTGGCGATATCTACGGGATTGTACTGAATCGCTACATAGAAGTAGTTGAATGCAACGATCAGCAGCACATAAACGATGAGGTACAGGGGGCTGTTGTAATTGAACGCGCTGAAGAACGCATACAGATAAGGATGCGCAGCAGCGTCCAAATTGATGAACCGGAAGATCAGACCGGGCAGGCTGCACAGCGTCGAGGCAAAGATGATCGGCATAACACCGGTCATGTTGACCTTGATGGGAATGTAGCTGGCCTGGCCGCCGTACATCTTGCGGCCCACAACGCGCTTGGCGTACTGCACCGGGATGCGGCGCTCCGCGTTGGTCAGAACCACCACGAAGATCACCGCCAACAGGGCGAGCACCAGCAGAGCGGGCAGGAAGAAGTAGAACTGAGGTTCACCATTCTGCGCACGGCCGACGATGTTGGTGACAGCGCTGTACACGCTGGACCAGCGAGCGACGATACCGGCGAAGATCAGCAGCGAAAGACCATTGCCGATGCCTTTGGAGTCGATCTGGTTGCCCAGCCAGGTGCAGAGCTGCGAACCTGCGGTAAAGGCCAAAACGATAACCACGGCACTGAAGATGCCGGCAAAGCCATCGGTGTAGGAAAGCGCACCCATGTTGCGGATGATGAAGTAGTAGCCGATGGACAGCATCAGACCGATGCCCGCGCCAACATAGTTGGTGATGCGGCGCATCTTGCGCTGGCCTTCCTCCCCTTCTTTGGCGAGGTTTTCCAGATACGGAATGGCTACCGTCAGCAGCTGCATAATGATGGAGGCGTTGATGGCGGGCTGCACGCCAAGAGCGAAGATTGTACATTCACTCAGAGCGCCGCCGGACATCATGTTCAGATACTCCAGCATATCGCCGGTGCCACCGGCGAACATAGAGGACAGCGCGCTGGCCGTGATATACGGCACAGGAATCGCGCAGCCCAGACGGAACAAAACGAGGATCAGGAAGGTGAACAGGAGCCGTTTACGGAGATCATCGATCTTCCAGGCATTCCGGAAGGTTTCAAACACCTTACATCACCTCAGCCTTCCCGCCTGCTTTCTCGATTTTTTCTTTGGCAGAGGCAGTGTAGGCAGCGACCTTGACGTTGACAGCCTTGGTCAGCTCGCCATTGCCCAGCACCTTGACGCCGTCCAGCGTCTTGGAGATGATGCCGGCCTTCAGCAGGGCCTCGGCATCGACGGTCGCACCAGCCTCGAACTTCTCGAGGTCAGATACCTTGATGGTAACATACTTGGTGGCGAAAATGTTGTTGAAACCGCGCTTCGGCAGACGACGCTGCAGAGGCATCTGGCCGCCTTCGAAACCGGCCTTCTTGACGCCGGAACGGGCTTTCTGGCCCTTGTGGCCGAAGCCGGCGGTCTTGCCGTTGCCGGAACCGGCACCGCGGCCCTTGCGGGTCACGGCCTTGCGGGCGCCAGCGGACGCTTTCAGTTCATGAAGTTTCATGCTTGCACCTCCTTGCATTACGCCTTGGTCACGACGACCAGGTGGGAGATCTTGGCGATCTTGCCCTGGGTAGCCGCGTTGTCAGGCTGCTCGGTAACCTCACCGGGACGGTTCAGGCCCAGAGAGTGCGCAACGGCGATCTGCTCTTTGCCGCGGCCGATCAGGCTCTTGGCGAGACGAATGGTAACTTTTTCCATTGTAGTACCCTCCTTAACCCAGGATCTCGGCAACGGTCTTGCCGCGCTTGGCTGCGACGCTCTCGGCGTCGGTCAGGCCGCACAGACCTGCGAAGGTGGCAGCAGTGACGTTGATGGGGTTGTTGGAGCGCAGGCTCTTGGCACGAATGTCCTTGATGCCGGCGCACTCGAGCACCGCACGGACGGGACCGCCGGCCAGAACGCCGGTACCGGGAGCGGCGGGACGCATCAGAACGCGGCCTGCGCCGAACTCGCCCACGATCTCGTGAGGAATGGTGCTGCCCTTCAGGGCGATCTTGCGCATGTTCTTCTTGGCAGCGCCTTCACCCTTGCGGATGGCCTCGGGAACTTCGCCGGACTTGCCGACGCCGTAGCCGATGTTGCCCTTGCCGTCGCCGACGACGATCAGCGCGGCGAACTTCATGACGCGGCCACCCTTAACGGTCTTGGAAACGCGGTTGATGGAGACGACCTTGGTGATCATGCCGTCATCTTGTTCTCTTCTCTGCATGGCCATTGTATCTTCTCCCTCCTCTTACAGTTTCAGGCCGGCTTCGCGGGCGCCCTCAGCAAGCGCCTGAACGCGGCCCTGGTAGACGAAACCGCCGCGGTCGTAGACCACTTCGGTAATGCCCTTTTCGAGGCACTTCTTGGCGATGGCCTCGCCAACCTTCTTAGCGGCCTCAATGTTGCCGCCGTAAGCGTTGAAATCTTTGTCCATGCTGGACGCGCTGGCCAGGGTGACACCCTTGGTATCATCGATAACCTGGGCGTAGATGTGCTTGGCAGAGCGGAAAACATCCAGACGGGGACGCTCGGCGGTGCCGCTGATCTTGCCGCGAACGCGGCGGTGACGGCGAAGACGAGCTTCGTTCTTATCAGCCTTATTGACCATAATGTTTCTCCTCTCCTATTATTTACCCTTGCCGGCTTTGCCTTCCTTGCGGATGACATACTCGCCAACATAGCGGATACCCTTGCCCTTGTACGGCTCGGGCGGGCGTTTGCCGCGGACTTCGGCGGCATACTGACCGACTTCCTGCTTGTCGATACCGACGATGCTGAAATGCAGAGCATCCTTCAGTTCGATCTTGATGGTATCGGTCTCCTCGAACTCAACGGGGTGAGAGAAGCCCAGGGTCAGGACCAGCTTGTTGCCCTGCTTGGCGGCACGGTAGCCGACGCCCTGGATTTCCAGATCCTTGCGGAAGCCTTCGGTAACACCGACCACCATGTTGTGGATGATGGTGCGGGTCAGGCCGTGGAGGCTGCGGGCCTCCTTCTCGTCATTGGGGCGGGTAACCAAAATCTCATTGCCCTCCATCTTAACGTTCATGAGGGGATGATATTTGGAATGCAGGGTACCCTTGGGGCCCTTCACGGTGATGGCGTGCTCGGCCTCGTCGACCTTGACTTCCACACCCGCGGGAATGACGATGGGTTTTCTTCCAATTCTCGACATTGTCTATTGCCCCTTTCTTACCACACAAAGGCGAGGACTTCACCGCCGACATGAGCAGCACGGGCAGCCTTGTCGGTCATGACGCCTTTCGAGGTGGAGATGATCGCGGTGCCCAGGCCCTTCATGACCTTAGGCATATCTTCGCAGTTGGTGTAAATACGCAGGCCCGGCTTGGAAACGCGCTTCAGGCCAGCGATAACCGGCGTACCATTTTCCTGGTACTTGAGGGTCAGGGTGATGGTCCCCTGCTTGTTGTCCTCGGTCACTTTCATACCCTTGATGTAACCCTCATCAACCAAGATCTGGCAGATCGCCTTCTTCAGGTTGGAAGCAGGGATATCCACGGAAGGGTGTTTGGCAGTGCTAGCGTTGCGGATGCGGGTAAGCAGGTCCGCGATGGGATCGGTGATTTGCATGCCACTAACCTCCTTAGGTTGTGTTTCTCAAAGTGTTGATTTTCGTTCAGACAGAAGCAATCAAGGGCTTACCAGGAAGCCTTCTTGACGCCGGGGATCTCGCCCTTGTAGGCCAGCTCACGGAAGCAGATACGGCAAACACCGTACTTGCGCAGGTAAGCATGGGGACGGCCGCAGATCTTGCAGCGGTTGTAAGCGCGGGTCGAGAACTTGGCGGGACGCTGCTGCTTGAGCTTCATAGAAGTTTTTGCCATTATGGTTCCCTCCCTTAGTTAGCGAACGGAGCGCCCAGAGCCTTCAGCAGCTCCTTGGCTTCCTCGTCGGTCTTGGCGGTGGTGACGAAGCAAATATCCATGCCGCGGATCGCGTCGACCTTGTCGAAGTCGATCTCGGGGAAGATGATCTGTTCCTTCAGGCCGAAGGCGTAGTTGCCGCGGCCGTCGAAGGAGTTGCCGTTGATGCCGCGGAAGTCACGCACGCGGGGCAGCGCGACGTTGAACAGGCGATCCACGAACTCGTACATACGCTCACCACGCAGGGTGACCTTGGCGCCGATGGGCATGCCCTGGCGCAGCTTGAAGTTTGCAACGCTCTTCTTGGCCTTGCAGACAACAGCCTTCTGGCCGGTGATCAGGCCCAGGTCAGCAACGATAGCGTCGATAACCTTGGCGTTCTCTTTGGCTTCGCCGGCGGCAACATTGATGATGACCTTATCCAGCTTGGGGATCTGCATAACGCTCTTGTAGCCGAACTTCTTGTTCAGGGCCGGAGCGATCTCGTTGACATACTGTTCTTTCAAACGTGCCATTGTGTACTCCTCCCTTACAGTTCAGCGCCGCACTTGCGGCAAACGCGGACGTTCTTGCCGTCCTTGACGGAATGGGCAACGCGGGTGGGCTTGCCGCACTTGGGGCAGACAGGCTGCACCTTGCAGGCGTAGATGGCGCCCTCGGCCTTCACAATGCCGCCCTGCTCACCCTGACGGCGAGGCTTGACGTGCTTGGTGACCATGTTCAGGCCCTCGACGATGACCTTGCCCTCTTTCGGGGAAGTCTGCAGGACCTTACCGGTCTTGCCCTTGTCCTTGCCGGAGATGATCATGACGTTGTCGCCGGTTTTAACATGAAGATTGTTCATTCTTATTAAAACCTCCTTACAGCGATTCGGGAGCCAGGCTCAGGATCTTGGTGAAGCCGGCGTCGCGCAGCTCACGCGCCACAGGTCCAAAGATACGAGTGCCCTTGGGGCTCTTGTCGGCCATAACGATGACGGCGGCGTTCTCATCGAAACGGATGTAGGAACCGTCGTCACGGCGCAGGCCGTGCTTGCTACGGACGATGACGGCCTTGACCACGTCGCCCTTCTTCACGGTACCACCGGGAGCAGCCTTCTTGACGCTGCAAACCACGATGTCACCGATGTTTGCGTATCTCTTGCGGGTACCGCCCAGTACACGGAAGCACATTAACTCCTTGGCACCGGTATTGTCGGCCACTTTGAGATAAGTTTGCATCTGAACCATCTTTCAGGTCCTCCTTTCAAAGTACCAGGCTGATTATTTCGCTTTCTCGATGATCTTGACGAGACGCCAGTTGACTTCCTTGGAAATCTTGCGGGTCTCCATGATCTCAACGCGGTCGCCGATGCCGGCTTCGTTGTTTTCGTCATGGGCCTTGAACTTCTTGGTGCGCTTCAAGATCTTCTTGTACAGAGGGTGCTGGACGCTGTCCTTGACGGCGACGACGATGGTCTTGTCCATCTTGTCGGAGACAACGGTGCCCACACGGGTCTTTCTCAGATTACGTTCCATGTTTTACCCTCCCTCTTACGCGTTTTTGGCATTCTTCTCGGCCAGGACGGTCATCACACGGGCGATGTCCTTCTTCACGGTCTCGATTCGAATGGGGTTGTCCAACTGGTTGATGGCGTGCTGAAAGCGCAGGTTGAAGAGTTCGGCCTTCAGGTCCTTGAGCTGCTTGTTCAGCTCGACATCGGTCATTTCGCGCAGTTCAGTGGCTTTCATTCAGCGTCACCCTCCTTTACAGTGTCAAGCTCTTCGCGCTTGACGAATTTGCAGCGGACCGGCAGCTTGTGGCTGGCCAGGCGCAGAGCCTCACGAGCGGTTTCCTCGGTGACATCAGCCAGCTCGAAGAGCACGCGGCCCGGCTTAACAACAGCTACCCAGTACTCCGGGCTGCCCTTACCGGAACCCATTCGGGTGCCGGCCGGCTTCTCGGTAACGGGCTTGTCGGGGAAGATCTTGATCCAGACCTTACCGCCACGCTTGATATAACGGGTCATGGCAACACGGGCCGCCTCGATCTGGTTGGAGGTGATCCAGGCCGGCTCCAGTGCGATCAGGCCGTAATCGCCCTGATTCACCTTGTTGCCGCGCATGGCCTTGCCGGTCATGCGGCCGCGCTGGACGCGGCGATACTTAACACGTTTCGGCAGTAACATTACTGTTTGCCTCCTTCCTTCTTGGCGGGGGCTTTGGCGCCCTTCAGGATCTCGCCTTTGTAGATCCAAACCTTGACGCCAACCTTACCATAGGTGGTGTTGGCCTCGGCGAAGCCGTAGTCGATGTCGGCGCGCAGAGTCTGCAGGGGGATGGTGCCCTCATGGTAGCTCTCGGTGCGGGCGATATCGGCACCGGCCAGACGGCCGGAGCAGGTCACCTTGATACCCTTGGCCGGCGTAGCGCTGCGGTCACGGGGCTGCATGGCGTTGCGGATAGCCTGCTTCATAGCACGGCGGAACGCGATGCGGCGCTCCAGCTGAGAAGCGACATCCTCAGCAACCAGCTGAGCATTGGTGGTGGTGCCCTTGACTTCGATGATGTTCAGGTTCACAGCCTTGCCGGTGAGCTTGGCAAGCTGCTTTTCCAGCTTGGCGCTCTCAGCGCCGCCCTTGCCGATCACGATGCCCGGCTTCGCGCAGAAGACGTTGACCTTCACGCGGGGAGCACCGGTCTGGCTGTCGACGGTACGCTCGATCTCGATCTTGGGAACGCCGGCAGCGTACAGCTGCTTCTTCAGGGTCTTACGGATCTTGTGGTCCTCGACCAGGGTGTCGCCGAATGCCTGCTTAGAGGTAAACCAGCGGCTGTCCCAATCTTTAATTACACCCACGCGCATGCCATGGGGATTGACTTTCTGGCCCATTTGTTTACCTCCTTACTCTTTCTCTTTCAGCACAACAGTCATGTGGCTGGTGCGCTTGAGGATGCGGTACGCACGGCCCTGGGCGCGCGGCATGATGCGCTTGAGGGTGGGGCCGGGGCAGACATAGCATTCTGCGACGTACAGGTTGTTGCGGTCCATGTTGAAGTTGTTTTCCGCGTTTGCGGCAGCAGAGTTCACCAGCTTGAGAAGGGGCTCGCAGGCGGCCTTCGGGGTGTACTGCAGGATAGCCAGCGCTTCGTCCAGGGGTTTGTTACGGATGAGGTCCATCACGATCGAAACCTTGCGGGGACTAATGCGGGCGTAACGGAGAATTGCCCGTGCTTCCATTCGATGTTCCTCCTCTCTTACTTACCAGCGGTCTTGCCGCCAGCGTGGCCGGTGAACTTACGGGTGGGAGCAAACTCACCCAGCTTGTGACCGACCATATCCTCGGTGACGTAAACGGGCACATGCTTGCGGCCGTCATGAACGGCGAAAGTGTGACCGACGAACTCGGGGAAGATGGTGGAGGAACGGCTCCAGGTCTTCACGACGCTCTTCTTGCCGCTCTCGTTCATGGCCTCGACCTTTTTCATCAGGGAAGGCAGAACGTAAGGGCCCTTCTTGGTGCTTCTAGACATTGTTCAATTACCTCCCTTAGCCATTGGCGCGCTTGACGATGAACTTGTCGCTGCGTGCCTTGTGTTTGCGGGTCTTCAGGCCCAGAGCGGGCTTGCCCCACGGAGTACGCGGGCTGGAGTGACCAACCGGAGCGCGGCCTTCGCCACCGCCGTGCGGGTGATCGCAGGGGTTCATGACGGAACCACGGCTGCCGGGACGAACGCCCATGTGACGCTTGCGGCCAGCCTTGCCCAGGTTGACGTTCTCGTGATCCAGGTTGGACACGACGCCGACGGTGGCGATGCAGTTCAGACGAACGTTGCGCATCTCACCGGAGGGCAGACGAACCAGAGCGTAGCCGTTTTCCTTGGCCATCAGCTGAGCCATAACACCAGCGGAACGGACCAGCTGGCCGCCCTTGCCGGGGTAGAGCTCGATGTTGTGGATCATGGTACCCACGGGGATGTTCTCGAAAGGCAGAGCGTTGCCGGGCTTGATGTCGGCGTTGGGGCCAGCCATGATGGTGTCGCCCACCTTCAGGCCATCGGGAGCCAGGATGTAGCTCTTCACGCCGTCCTCGTACTCCACCAGAGCGATGAAGGCGGAACGGTTCGGATCGTATTCCAGCGTCTTGACGGTGGCGGGGACATCAAACTTGTTGCGCTTGAAGTCGATGACACGGTACTTGACGCGGTTGCCGCCGCCATGATGACGAACGGTGATCTTGCCGGTGTTGTTGCGGCCGGCATGCTTTTTCTTGGACTCGAGCAGGCTGCGCTCCGGCTCAACCTTGGACAGCACGCTGTAGTCGGTAACAGTCATGCCACGGCGGCCGGGGGTAGTCGGCTTGTACTTTTTAATAGCCATGATGTTCTCCTTATTGTTATCTTATGAATTTTTATCGGGGTCATATCCCCATAAGCGAACCCCTCGGCGGGGTTCTTGATCGGCAGCGGATGCTGCCGGGGTCATCAGACCATGCTGTTGAAGAACTCGATCTCCTTGGAGTCGGGAGTCAGGGTTACGATCGCCTTTTTGCTCTTGGCGGTGTAACCGGCATGCATGCCCTGGCGGCGATAACGGCCGCGCACCGAAATGGTGTTGACCTTGGCGACCTTGACGCCGAACAGCTCTTCCACCGCCTTGGCGATGTCGATCTTGGTGGCGTCGGTGGCAACCTTGAAGGTGTACTTCTTATCGGCAATGCCGGCCATGGAGTTCTCGGTGATGACGGGGGCGAGAACGATGTCCTGTGCGAATTTCATCACGCATATACCTCCTCAAGTTTCTTGGCGGCGTCCAGGCTGAGGATCAGCTTGTCGGCGTTGACCACGTCGTAGGTGTTGACGCCGGTAGCGGCGGTCTTGACACCGGGGATGTTGGCGGCGCTCTTGACGAACTTGGCGTCCAGAGAATCGTTGACGATCAGGTTCTTCTTGCCAGCGCCAACAGCGGCCAGGAAGGCCACAACAGCCTTGGTCTTGTACTCATCGGCGGCGATCTTGTCGACGATGATCAGGTTGCCGTTGGCAGCCTTGTCAGACAGGGCGCTGAGCAGAGCCAGACGCTTAACCTTCTTGTTGATGGTGTAGTAGTAGCTGCGGGGCTTGGGGCCGAGAGCAACGCCACCGTGGGTCCACTGCGGAGCGCGGATAGAACCCTGACGAGCATGGCCGGTGCCCTTCTGGCGCCACGGCTTGCGGCCGCCGCCGCGGACTTCCTTGCGGATCTTGGTGTTCTGGGTGCCCTGACGCTGGTTGGCCAGGAAGTTGACGACTGCCTCGTGGACAGCCTTCTCGTTCGGGGTGATCCCGAACACGGCGTCGGAAAGCTCAACGGTGGAAACCTTCTTGCCGTTCATATCGACGACATCAAACTGTGCCATTGTGTTTTCCTCCTTTACGCTTTCACGCTGTCGTGGATGGTCACGACCGAGCCCTTGGGGCCGGGGATCGCACCCTTGATGGCGATGAGATTATTCTCAGCGTCGACCTTGACGACGCTCAGGTTCTGCACGGTGACACGCACAGCGCCCATGTGGCCGGGCAGCTTCTTGCCCTTGAACACGCGGGACGGGGTGGAAGTAGAACCGTTAGAACCGGCATGACGGGCAACGGGACCGGTGCCGTGGCTCTCACGCAGGCGGTGCTGGCCGAAGCGCTTGATAACGCCCTGGTAGCCCTTGCCCTTGCTGGTGCCGACCACGTCGACCTTATCACCCTCGGCGAAGACGTCAGCCTTCAGGATGTCGCCCACGTTCAAAGCGGCGATGTCGTCGAAGCGGAACTCACGCAGGGTGCGCTTGGGAGCGACGTCAGCCTTGTCGAAGTGACCCTTGGCGGCCTTGTTGACCTTCTTGGCGCTCACTTCGCCGTAGCCCATCTGGACGGCCTGGTAACCGTCGGACTCGACGGTCTTCTTCTGCACGACGGTGCAGGGGCCGGCCTCAATGATGGTGACCGGAACGACCTTGCCGTTGGCGTCGAACAACTGGGTCATGCCCAGCTTCTTGCCGATGATACCTTTTTGCATTGTTTTGTCCTCCTGTAAAGGTTATTGGTTGGTGGTTTCCCATCAACATGACCTCTCCGCTGTTTGTTCACAGCGAGATCGGTGTTTTCGATTCTCACATCGGGTGCCGGCGGTTCGCAGATCACGGCTGCGCGTACCGGCTATTATAATGTAAGAGGTTCGATCACAGCTTGATCTCGATGTCAACGCCCGCGGGGAGCTGCAGGCTCATGAGAGCCTCGACCGTCTTGTTGGACGGCTTCAGAATATCGATCAGACGCTTGTGGGTGCGGGTCTCGAACTGCTCACGGCTGTCCTTGTACTTGTGGACAGCGCGCAGGATCGTGACGACCTCCTTGTCGGTGGGCAGGGGGATCGGGCCGGACACGCGGGCGCCGGTGCGCTTCGCGGTCTCCACGATCTTCTGTGCCGCAGCATCGATCAGGGATGCATCATAGCTCTTCAAACGAATTCTGATTTTCTCTTTGACTGCCATTGCTTTCGCCTCCTAATAAAATTTGTGCCTTAGGCGAGCCGATAAATCACACACGTTTCCGGGCGTTCAACTTTCTCGCATGACAAAATCCGGTGAACCGTTTTGCACAGTTCTCCCGGAAAGAATCATCACAAAGTAAGCCGAACATTGGTCCGTGCCGCAGAATGCAGCGCCGTACATATCCCTTTGTTTCCGTAATTCTTTCGCCCGGTTCTAAGATCGGACATACTCCGCGGAAAAACCCGTCTGCCTATCGGCGGACGGCAACCTCCCGCATCAACGCATATCGTGGCTTGCGCAGAACGCTTGTAGCATTCCGCCCAAGCCTTTCGCAGCCGAGAATGATTATAGCACACGTTTCCCGGTGTTGCAAGTGTTTTTTGGGTGATTTTCTAAATTTTTTTGAAAAAATTCTGCGTTTTGCCGAAAGAAGAAGTGCCCTGTCCCCAAAGGAACATCCATGCCGTATTTTTGCCATCCGGCAGAACTCCTCTCCCCTTTTTGCAGAAAGCACAGCTTTATCTGTAAGCGCATTTTTCTGCAAAAGCACAGGCTACCTGCACCGTTTTGTATAATCAAGACAAAATTATACAATCTGTCATTAATTTTTGGTTCTTTTTCAGTATAGCACAAAAGCCTTCCGCTGCACAGGCAGCAGAAGGCTTTATGATAAAATTTACAACTCAGTGCTTTTTCAGCTGTTCTTCCAGACCCGGGCGCGGCGTAACGTAGACTGTAGTGTACACCGTGTACAATACCATGCCGGGTTTGGCGCCGTTGGCTTTCCAGATATTTTTCACCTCGGTAGTATCTACCGCCACCTTGGCACCGCCGTTCTGGCTGGAATGCAGCACCGCCAGCTCGGCCGCTTCCTGTTTGGTGGTATCCGGGATATCTTCCCCACGGCTCATGACCACGCAGTGGCTGCCGGGCGCTTTCTGCACATGGAACCAGAGATCCTTGCCCCGGGCGGTGTGCAACGTCAGTTTGTCGTTCTGCAAGTTGTTGCGCCCCACCAGAATTTCAAACCCATCGCTGGACATATACCGCAGGAAATCTGCCGGTTTCTGCTTGCGGTCACGCTGCTTGTAATATTTAAGGTAGCCCTGACTTTTCAGCTCTGCCCGAATTTCATTGAGGGCTGCTTCGCCGGGAGCCGACTCCACTTCATACAGCACCGTAGCCAGATACTCGATCTCGGCCTCCCCTTCCACCAGCAGTTTTTCCAGCATGGCGTGGGCGGTCTGTTTCTTTTTATAGTCCTTGAAGTATTTCTGGGCGTTTTCATTGGGTCCCAGACGCGGGTCCAGCCGGATGGTCACATCCTCGCCGGTGTAATAATTCTGCACCGTCACCTGACGGTCACCCTTGTGCATAGCCCAGAGGTTTGCCTGCAACAGCTCCCCATACAGACGCAGCGTGTCCGCCTTGGCAGACTGGGCCAGTTCCTCCCGCCGGGCCGCCTGCTTACGCACTGCGCGCTCGTGCATATTATGTACCGCTTTATACAGTTCCCGGCTCTTCTGCCGCAAACGCTCGGCACGATCCTTGGTAGCGTAGTAATCCTCCAGCATTTCACTGTAAGTGGCATACTGGGTCAGGATGGCAGACGGACCATACTGCCGGGGCACAAAAAAGCTGAACTCTACCGGTTTGGGGGTTCCGTCCGGCTGGGGCAGACGTACCGCCGTGGGTGTACCGCCCGCCGCATGCTCATCTTTGAGTTCGTCCAAAGCTGCCACCAGATGGGTACGCTCCTCATGGTTCAAATCGCAGGCCAGAGCGGGCGTTTCGCCCAGGGCGCGGCAGACAGCCTCCCGCACCACAATGGGACCCACGCCGGCCACCACTTTACCCAATGCCGAAGCCACCGGCAAATCCTTCTCGCAGGCTGCCGCAACCAGAGAGGCTGCACTGACCGCCAGAAAATCCGGACGGTTCGGTTTGGGCGGCAGCGTATAGGGCAGGCCCGGCAGCAACTGGCGAACCTCGCTGTCCTCAAAGTCTACCCGCTTCAGAGCGTCAATGATGCGGCCGTCCTGTACCAGCACCAGATTGGAATACCGGCCCATCAGTTCCGCTGCCAGTGTATTGGTGACCAGGTCCCCCATCTCATTGGTGCAGCGGAAATCAAAATAGACGATCCGATCACCGGGTTCCCGCCGCAGGTCAATGAGCCGCCCACCCGTAAGATGCTTGCGGAGCAGCATGCAAAAGCCCGGCGGCGTCAACGGATTTTCAAACGTTTCCTTTGTCAGGCAGACGCGGGCCGAACCGCTGCGGGCCGACAGCAACAGCCGGTGGGTATCGGTGCGGGTGCGCAGCGTCACCAGCACCTCATCCCGCGTCGGTTCAAAGATCTTGTCGATCTTGGCATCCAGCAGCGTGGATTTCAGCTCGTCGACAACAAGCGCCAGTGTGGCGGCATCCAAAGACATAACAATAACTCCTTCCGGCCCAAGCCGGGATCATACATTTAAATAAGTATACGGGTCAACATCAGCCGCCCCATGGCGCACCTGCAGCTGCGGGAACGCTGTATGCAGACGTGCAGCCAGCACATCGGCAATTCCCTGCTCAGTGCCCCAATGGCCCGCCACCACCAGACCAACGCCCTTCTGTTTGGCCAGCAGCGCAATGTGGTGGGCCGCTTCGCCGGTGACCAGGCAATCGGCACCCTCGTCGATGGCTTCCTGCAGATAACTGCCACCGCCACCGCTGACTTCTGCCAGGCAGGTGACCGGCTTGCCGCTGTCTACATATTTCACGCCGCTGTGCAGGGTACGGGCACAGAACCCGGCAATAGCAGCAACGGTGGTTTGCTGTACCGTACCGATCCGGCCGCAGTTATCAGCAAAGTTGCGGCGGTCTTCCCGGGAAATGCCCAGAAGATCGGCCAGCGTATCATTAACGCCCCCGGAAGTTGCATCCAGATTGGTGTGCATGCAGATACCGGAAATGCCGTTTTGCAGCAGCATGGCCGGCACATCTTCCGCTGTGATGCGTTTCATGGGATCAAAAATCACCGGATGGTGGCTGACGATCAATTCGCACCCTTCCGCTGCCGCTTCCCGTACCACATCGGCGGTAATGTCCAGTGCAGTCAGCACTTTGGTGACCGGGCGGCCCGCATCCACCAGCAGACCCACATTATCCCAACTGCAGGCCAGTTCCGGCGGCGCAAAAGCAGCCAGTTCCCGCAAAATTTCCTGTACCGTTACAGACATGAGCGTTTCTCCAATTCTTGTATCAAAGCATCCACCGCGTCGGCTTCCGCTCCGGGCGGCAGACCGCGACGGTATTTCTTCAGCTTTCCGTTCTGCTGGGCGCAATAGGCAGCAAACCCCGGCTGCCCTTCGGCTTTGCCGCAAAGGCATTCCAATCCATCCGGTTCATGCTGTACAGCCGCATAACGGGCATTCATCACCGAATACCACCGCCCTGCCGCCTGGCAAATGGTTTCTTCCACCAGGTCAAACCCGCGGCGGGCCAGCCAGCGGCGCAGAATGCTGTGCTTGGTCGCCGGCACCAATACCAGATTATACCGGGCATCGAATACCCAGGGGGCGGCATCCAGAATTTCCGTGATGGTTTCCGCACCCATTCCGGCAATGATGATATCATCCACTTCGCCCGGCGCCACCACCGAAAGGCCGCTTCCCAACCGGCACTGTACTTTGTCGCCATACACTGCACAGCGTCGCCGTGCTTTTTCCAGCGGGTCCGGGCGCAGGTCACAAGCCAAAACAAGCGGGCAGCGACCGCTGCCCGCCAGTGCGGCGCTTAATTTGCCGTGGTCACAGCCAATGTCCGCCGCCGCATGCCCCGGCCGTACATAGGCAAAGGCAGCGGCCAGCCGGGCATCCAGCTGCGGCTGATTACTGGTGCGCAAAATAATCGTTCAGCTGCGCAACCAGGGCGTCGGCGTCCACGCCATGGACAGCACATGCCTGCTCCACCGTTTCGCCGTGAGCAGCCATGCAGCCCAGGCAGTGCATGCCGGTGGCCAGGAAGATGGGTACGCAGCCCTGGTTTGGGTCGTTGTTGAGGATCTCGGCAATGATGGTATCTTTCGTAACAGTCATGGGAAATGTTCCTTTCTGATTTTGATATTTTTATGAAACCGGCTGCCAGGAAGCATACAAAGCAAATCCCTGCAGCTGGGTCAACAAAGTGAGCAGCGCCACCGACAAAGCGGCGCCATGTGCGGCGCTGCGCCGCATGGCAACCAGACGATTGTTCTTCCACAAAAGCAGCGCCAAAGGCAGAACCGGCAGCAGGTAGCGTCCCTGCATGCCAAAAAGTGTCTGGTAGTTAATGGGGGTCCAGTTGAGCGCCGCCGTCAGGACTGCCAGCACAACGCAAACCAGAACGCCCGCTACGCCCCAGCAGGTGCGCCGGGCCAACAGAGGCTTCTGTTCCTGTTCCGGCGTTGCTGCCGCCAAAAGCGCCAACACCAGACCGACGCCCAGTACCCAACTGACATCAATGCGGTAGACAATGGGCTCGCCCAGAGTCGTACCCAGCAGCCCCTGCAGCCACAGTCCCGCCTGTTGCGGCAGTGTGCGCAGCAACAGTTTCAGGGTTGCAGGCAGATTGCGGCAGATATACCCAAAGGAGAAGGTCCAGACCGAATCCCCGTTAGGTTGGATTTCCAATAACTGGTCCGGCGTCAGGCCGCCACCCATGTGGGAAAGCAGATACACACCGCCAACTGCACCACAAACCACCAGTGCCGCAAGGCCGCCTTTGAACCAGCGCAGCCGGGCAGGATTGTTCCGCACCCGGAAATACAGCCAGCCGATCACCACCAGCAGGGCAACACCTGCCAGCGCAGCCGCGGCCAGCAGCATACGGTTCATATCGCGGGCAGCATACACAAGCGCCGACAGATTGACAACCGTCCAAAGCACCGCCGCCAGCAGGAGCACGCCCAGCTGAACAAAGCGGCCGGGATAGCAGGAGATTCCCCGCAGTGTAACCGTGGGGGACGCCGGCGCCTTGCGCGGGTCCAGATTCCGGGCCGGGATGGCCAGGCACAGCAAAACCACCGGAAGATAGATTGCCTTGGCAGGCGCCACTGCCGCCCCTGCCGCCACCAGCAGCACCAGCTGCCAGCGTGCCGCGCGGCGCTGCCGCAGCAACATGCAGAGGGAAACAAACAGGAACACCGTTCCCAGCACTCCTGCATCCGGCGAAAGGCTGCCTGCCAGCTGCAGCGACATAGGCAGCAGCGCAACACAGGCGAACAGCCCCCGCAAAACCGCCGGGGCCAACGCCACCGCCGCCGTTGCCAGGACCAGATACACCAGCAGGTTGGCCATGCGGCCATACCACAGCATGGTATAAAAATTCTTGCCTTGCAGGCGGGCCAGCCAGATACCGGCAGCCTGCACCCAATAGTTGGCATTGCCCTGCCCGGCTTCCACCTCGCTGACTTCCGTCAGCGCATTGGGGCTGCCGTGGCCCTGCATTTTTGCCAGAGCCTGAGACTTATAGGCAAAAATACCGATTTCTCCGGTCTTGGTACCAAAGTACGGCGCATCGCAGGTACGGACCAGCAACTTGCCATCTACCGTGGCTGTCTGCTGGCCGCTCCAGCTGCTGGCCAGTTCATAGGCCGCCGCCAGATGGGTATATTCATCCGGTGCCACCAGAGCCGGTGTAACCTGAGTAAAAGTATACCCCAGTACAAGCCCCACAACCGCCACCATGAGCGCAAGAGGCAGGCGCAGCATCGCAAGCAGCACCGCCGCAAAAGCAGCCACTGCCAGCGGCATGGCCAACTGACGCGCCAATGTACCGGGCCACTGACCGGAATAATCCGCCACACGCTGTACCGCCAGGGTGGCATCCATGGACTCGCCGTCGGTGGTACCGTTATACAGGGTCATCTGCTCCACGGTCCCCTCACTGGCCCACAGTCCCAGCGGTCCGTCCCATTCCACCTCATTATAAAGGTGTACGGTCAGGGTTTCGTCCTGCTGCGCCACATAGCCGTTATCGGTCGCAAACTCCGTAAAGGTATCGTCAAAAATGTTCAGGAAATTGCCTGCCGATTGCAGGATCTGGCGTCCCTCTTCATTATATACGTCCACCATGACCATGCCGGATTTGTACAGCTGCCCATGGGTGCTGAACTTGAGGCGCACGCCGTAGAAAGCCTGTCCGGCTTTCAACGGAATTTCCTGAGTAAGGCCCTCTTCCGGCAGATCAATGATCTGGCTGTATTCATCGTTGATGATTTCATAGACAGGTTGTTTGCCCAAACGTTCCTGCAGGTCGTAAGCGACCCATTGGCAGAGAAACCATACGGCACAGCCCGCCAACAGCGCCCCTACCAAAGCGACAAGTCCCCGGCGAACAGGGGGTAACTTCGACATTCCGGATCGCCGCCTTTCTGAAAGGATTTGCGTAAACCGCTGTTATTATACCGCAACCGCGGCAAAAGCGCAAATCGTTATTGCCGCCGGTACAGATACCAGGTGACGGTACCCTCTCCCCCATCATAACTGCACTGATCAATACAATGGTACCGGGGGAATCGGTCCTGGAGGTTTCCCGCCAGAGCCACCACGTAGTCCACACTGCCGTTTTCCATCAGGGCATCCTGTTCCGTCCACTGTTCCTGCAGCGGCATATTGGTCACGCAGAAATACCGGCAGGGCGGCAGCACGCCGGATGCCGTGTAAAATCCCCCGTCCAGGGTCCCGTAGTTGAGTACCGTTGCCTGGGGTGTTTCCTGAATCTGTTCCGCAAAGCGAACCTGCGGCATAGAATCGGCAGGACGCCCGCGCAACGGTGCATTGGGGCTGCTTACCCAGCAGAAAATCAGCCCCAGCACAACCCCCACGCCGGGCAGCATAAAACCAAGTATTCCCGGCCTGTTTCTGTTTTCCGTCATTTTAGTTGCCAACGCCGCAAGAGGCACAAGCCCCAGCGGGGCAAACGCAGCCAACACCAGACCATAGTATACAAGGTAACCGCCCATCAGGCTGGTGCCGGCCAAACCGACAGCCAGTAGACAAACCGCAACAGCCGCGCTCCATCGATGCGACCATCCGGCCCACAGGAAAAACAGCAGCAAAAGGGCCGCTACGGGCAGCGCATCCCGCACCGCCCACCATATATGTTGTACCAGTGCCCCCACACCGCCGCCGGTACCGGAATACAGGAAGAGATTGTCATAAAAATAGGCGGTAAACCAATCCTTCAGCGCGCCATGTATTCCAAAATAAAGAACCCACGGCAGCGTGGCAAGCGCCATACCGACCAGATAGATCCCGCAGCTGCGCCTCAGTTCTTTCCACCAGCCGCGGCGGCCATAAAAAACTGCCAGTACCAGGACCCACACCAGATAGAACCCCAGCACGGTGTACTTGAGCCAGAGCGCACACCCCGCCAGCACACCTTGCAGCAAAACCATACGCCGAGACATCCGGCTATTTTGCACCAGCACCGCAAGCAGGCCGTACAGTGCTGCCGCCAAAAAGGTCAGCAAAAACTCTTCGGCACTGCCGCCATGGGAGAAGGACCGCCCCGCAGCGATTGCCGCCGCGGGAAGCATTGCCCAGGCGGGGTGCAGTTCCCGACCTGTCAAAAGGGATGCGGTCTGCAGCCCAAAGCCCAAAAACACCGCAAAAGCAGCGATTTCCAGTACCAGCACACCGGTAAAGCCGGTGTGATCCAGCAGCCACCCTATGCCGTAGAGCAGATACAGAACCGGGCCTTTGTGGTCAAACACATCCCGGTACAACACCTTACCGTTGAACATGGATTTGCCCATGGTAAAAAAGATGTTGGCATCCATCCAGTCATTGAGCACAAACAGAGGAGAAGATTTGCTGCAAAGCAACAGCACGGCGGCAGCAATGACCACGCACCACACGGCACGGGTTGCATTTTTCAGGCACGGCATCGGCATACCTCCCAAAACAAACCGCGCCCCAGTCGAAGCCGACCGGGGCGCGGAGTGGAAATTCAAACTCGTTTTACACGTTTATACGCGCAAATCAGCCGTTCTCTTTCATCTTCGCGAAGCACTCGCTGCAGTAGACCGGGCGGTCCTCACGGGGCTGGAAGGGAACCTTGCAGGCTTTGCCGCAGCTGGCGCAAACAGCGTCGAACATCTGGCGCTCACCACGGGTGGCGTTCTTGCGGGCATCGCGGCAGGGCTTGCAGCGCTGGGGCTGGTTCTCGAAACCACGGCTGGCGTAGAACTCCTGCTCGCCGGCAGTCCAGACGAACTCCTTGCCGCAATCCTTGCATACCAAAGTCTTGTCTTCGAACATAATGGGTATCTCCTCTGTTTGTATTTGCCCGCGGAAGAATCTAAACCAACGCATCTGGAATGGTCCAACGAACTGATTTTAGGCGCTACTGGGGGCAGGTTGATATATGACCAGGCAATTTTGCCTGAATCCTGAGTGGGATCACTCGTCGCGCAGTTTGCGGCGGGCGCGGGCCAAGGCGTTGGCCACAGCTTTGGGGGTGGTTCCCAATTCCTGTGCCGTTTTGGCTGCAGGTTGACCATGCAGACTGGCCACCAGAACACGGCGTTCCAATGCAGACAATTCCGTCTGCATACGCTGCAGCGTATCGGCGTATCGTTCCCCGGCAATGGCCAGTTCTTCCGGCCCCGGCTGGGGAATATTCTCCGCATCCGGCAGCGGCACGCTGAAATTCAGCGGCGCATGCTTTTTGCGCAGAGCCGCACGCTGCGCATCCTGCTGCGCATGGCGAATGCAGGCTGCCGCATACGGTGCAAAAGGTGTTCCCGCTGCCGGTTTATACCCCCGCACAGCCTGAAACAGACCAATCAGTCCTTCCTGCACAGCGTCTTCGAAGTCGAGACCGGGTGCCCGGCAGACCGCCGCCCCCTTGCGGATGGCAGGCATCATACGGGCAATCAGCGCGGCAAGCGCCGTCTCCTCCCCCTGCTGTGCGCGCACAAGCAGGTCATCGTCAATTTTTTGCATGAAAAATTCTCCACCGGGCAGATGCGAACATCTCTATAATAGCCGTAACGGCGGCGTTTGTCAACATTTTTTTATGCAGCCTGCCAAAGGATTCCGCTGGTGTTTTGTGCGGTACGGGGCTTGTAATTCCACCGGCAAACTGCTATACTTTACCGTAAAGGTAAAAGGGAGTAGGCGGCACGGTTCTGTCCTTACCGGCAGGCTGTGCGTTTGGCTTCGTCATCCCGGGCGCAGACCCCGGAGCCATACCCAAGCACTGAGACTTTTGCCGCGGCGGGAAGCCCCTGCTGCGGCAAAGGTCTTTTTTTCTCCCTTTCCACAATATAAGGAGGAATTCCGTATGAATGTTGCGCAAACCTTTGCCGGTCTGTTCGCCAACTTCGGCAACCTGACCTGGCAGATGGTAGTCATGTGGGCCATTGGCGGCCTGCTGATCTACCTGGGCATCGTCAAAAAGATGGAGCCGAGCCTGCTGCTTCCCATGGGCTTTGGCGCCATCCTTGTGAACCTGCCCCTTTCGGGCGCCATCACCCAAGGGGACACCGAAGGCCCCATTACCGCTTTGTTTGAAGCCGGTATGTCCAACGAGCTGTTCCCGCTGCTGCTGTTTATCGGTATCGGTGCCATGATCGACTTTGGGCCGCTGCTGGAAAAGCCCTGGCTGATGCTGTTTGGTGCTGCTGCCCAGTTCGGCATCTTCTTCACCCTGGCGGTGGCCGGTCTATTCTTTGATCTGCCCGATGCTGCTTCCATCGCGGTGATCGGCGCGGCAGACGGCCCCACGGCCATCTTTGTAGCCAACACGCTGAACAGCAAGTATCTGGGCGCCATCATGGTAGCCGCTTACAGCTATATGGCCCTGGTTCCCATTGTGCAGCCGCCGGTGATCCGCCTGTGCACCACCAAAAAAGAGCGGCTGATCCGCATGGCCTACCGCAAAGGCAGCGTGAGCAAGACCACCAAGATCCTGTTCCCCATCGTGGTCACGGTTCTGGCCGGTCTGGTAGCCCCTGCCAGCGTGGCGCTGGTCGGTTTCCTGATGTTCGGCAACCTGATCCGGGAATGCGGTGTGCTGAATTCCCTGTCTGAAACGGCACAGAATGTACTGGCCAACCTGATCACCATCGTTTTGGGTCTGACGGTAGCCGGCCAGATGACCGCCGATAAATTCGTCAAGCCCGATACGCTGCTGATTCTGGCGCTGGGTCTGGTCGCCTTTGTCTTTGATACTGCCGGCGGTGTGATGTTCGCCAAACTGCTGAACCTGTTCCTGCCGGCCGACAAGAAGATCAACCCCATGATCGGTGCCGCGGGTATCTCGGCCTTCCCCATGAGCGGGCGTGTTGTTAACCAGATGGGTCTGGCGGAGGACAACCAGAACTTCCTGCTGATGTATTCTATCAGCGTCAACGTTTCGGGCCAGATCGCGTCGGTCATTGCCGGCGGTCTGATCCTGACCCTGATGGGCATGTAAGGAGGATTTTGCCATGAATGTTGCTTCTTTGGCTACCACCCTGCCGATGCTGCTGGTCGGCATGCTGGGCATCTTTCTTGTGATCGGTGTGATCATTCTGGTGGTTACTTTGCTCAACAAGATTTTCAGCAGCAAAGGCGAGTAATCGTTCTTTTAACCGAAAAAGCCCCGGCAGCCGTTGGCTGCCGGGGCTTTCTTATGTTTACCTTTTTATCAGGCCGGGTCTTTGGCAACAAAGACGATGCCCGCCGCGCGGGGGCCTACGTGGGTGCCGATGGTGGCGCCAATCTGGCAGGTACGCACCCCGTCCAGTTTCAGGTTCTGGGTCAGGTAGTGGTGCACAGGGCCTGCCATTCCCTTCTCGTCGCTGTACAGCACCGTGCAGGGATAGTTGGTATCCACGCCGCCCAGCTCATCCAGCTGCTTGAACATCGAAACCAGCGCACCGGGACGGCCACGGCCTTTGCCCACCAGTTTCACGGCGCTTTCATACAGGGCAATGACCGGTTTGATGCCCAGGGCACCGCCCACCAAAGCCACAGCTGCCGGGACACGGCCGCCCTTTTGCAGATGCTTGAGGCTGTCTACCACCGCCACAATGCGCACACGCTTTTTGAAGCGTTCCAGTACATCGACGATCTGTTCGGCAGAAAGGCCCATATCCCGCAGGCGAAGTGCCTCCCGGACGATCAGCGCCTCACCCTGGGTCGCCGTTTCGGAGTCGACCACATACACGGGCGTGTCCACATCCGCCGCAGCCATAGTGGCACACTGGAAGGTACCGGACAGTTTCTGGCCAACGGTAATAACGATGGCTTCATCCCCGGCCAGTTCCGCATCGGTGTACGCGTCGATAAACGCCGCCGGGCTGGGCTGGCTGGTGCGGGGCAGTTTGCTGTCGGCAGCAAGGCGCTCAAAGAACTCGTCCTTGGTCATCTGGCCGTCATCCTCGATGGACGAACCATCCTCAAAGGTGATTGCCATGGGTACAACCACAACGCCGGGGGCCTGCTGCTCCTGGGGCGTCAGGTCGGCTGCGGAATCGGTAATGATACGAATCATAAGTTATCCCTCACTTTTTGTATGGTTCGGTGGCAAATGCCGGTTTACGTGTTGTTGTCTTCCTGCAGCCCCAGAATGCCGGCGGCTGACTCCGGGTCAAGCTGCTGGACGGATTCCAGTTTCCGGGTGATGGCGCGGCTGCGCGGACCGATCAGTTCTTCCAGATCGGAGCCGGTCTGGTTCAGGTGGCGCTGCATCTGCTGCAGCCCCGCGCCGAATTTTTCGAACTCCGTTTTGACTGCCCCCAGAATGGTCCAGACTTCGCCGGACCGTTTCTGAATGGCCAGGGTGCGGAAGCCCATCTGCAGTGCATTGAGCAGCGCGGCCATGGTGGAAGGACCTGCCACCGTGATCTGGTAATCCCGCTGCAGGATTTCGGTCACCCCGCTGGATACCACCTCCGCATAAAGTCCTTCAAAGGGCAGGAACAGAATGCCGAAGCTGGTGGTATAGGGCACCTCGATGTATTTTTCGTGAATATCTTTTGCTTCCTGGCGCAGCACATTGTACAGGGCTTTGCGCATGGCTGCCGTAGCGGCCGCGTCGCCGCGCTGCTGGGCTGCCTGCAGGTGCGCATAGGTATCGCCGGGGAACTTGGCATCAATAGGCAGCCATACCGTACCGCTCTGCCCCGGCAATTTGACGGCAAATTCCACCCGGTTGTTGCTGCCCGGTACCGTGGCAACGTTGCGTTCATACTGCCCGGGCGCCAGAATCTGTTCCAGAATTGCCCCCAGCTGCACCTCGCCCAGAATGCCGCGGGTCTTTACCCCCGACAGCACCTGTTTGAGACTGCCCACATCGGCGGCCAGATTCTGCATCTCGCCCAGGCCCTTATAGACCTGTTCCAGCTGCGCGCTGACAGTACGGAACGAATCATTGATGCGCTTTTGCAGAGTATCCTGCAGCTTTTCTTCCACCGTACCGCGGATTTCATCCAGCTTTTTGTTGTTGTCGGCACGGATCACATTCAATCCCTGCACCAATGCACCGCGTACTCCGTCCAACCGCACAGCGTTGGAATCTTCCAGGTTTTTCAGCCGGTTTTCCAGCATGGTCAGCTGGGCAAGCAGCGCGTCGTTGGCAGCTTGCTGCCGTGCAGCCCCCGCGCGATCAATGGATTCCAGCCGGTCGGTACTGGCAGCCGCGTTCTGACGCTGGTTTTCAGCCAGCACCGAAGAAAAATCCCGCAGGCTGGCGGTGGTTGTACGGGCGGTTTCCCCCTGCATGGCACGCAGCTGCTCTGCCAGCAAATCTGTTTCGCTTTGCAGGACCGGCGTCATGGCGCGGACAATGTCATCGGCGGTATCCCCTTTGGGGGCACGGCGGCCGCTGCGTACCAGCAGCACCGCCAGAAGAATATCCCCCAGCACCGCCAAGGCCAGCAGGACATATAACATCCAATTCATCTATCGAATCCTTCCGGCTGCCTTGCGCAAAGTATAGCACATACGGCAGCCTGATACCAAGTACAAGTGTTCAATCTTTTGCTGTGTGACCACAGGTTTTATGCTTTCATCAGAATCCACCCGCTGGACGTTTCGGTCACGGTATAGTCATAGCGTCCGCAGAAAAATTCCACCACATCCGGATATTTGCTCTCCACAAACACTGCGTCGGGCTGTTTTTCCGGCATACGGTCATAATACAGCCCCAGCTGGTCCTTGCTCTTTTCCCGGATGCCGTCATTCAGCTGCATCCAGGTGGAGAACCCGCCCACTCTGGCCGGACTGGCCAGATACAGCCAGCTGTGACGGCTAACAAACAGCACATGCTGCTCTTTGCCCAGCGTGCGCAGCGGTTCGATATCCGCCAGCATGGTATTGTATTCGGCCGCCAGTTCTGCATCGGTATAGATGCCTGCTTCGGGGCCTTCTTCCAGCAGCACGGTCAGCTTGGCGGGTTCCTCCTGCCAGAACACCCCGTACCACCGCATAACGGCTTCCGACCCCAGCTGCACTGCCAGCACCAAAGCCAGTACGACCAAAGCACCCCGGGCCGGATTCTGCTGCCGCTGATGCCACAGCGCCGCAAAGGCACGCGCCAGCAGCACAATGCTGGCCACTGCCGCCACCGTAGACGCCGAGGAGATTGCGTAGAACTTCTGATTGGAAGCCAAACTGATGGCAAAGGCATAAATCATGCCCGGCGCCCACAGCCAGCGCAGCAAACGCCGGTCAGTTTCCTGCCCTGCCGTTGCCACCGCAAAAGGCGCACAGAGGTTGATGGAAAACATAAAGAAGTTGATGTAAGGCGAATCGAGCCAGAAAGAGATCTGAAACCCAATTGCCAGCAGCCCGGACAACAGCAGATACCAAGCCCCATGTTCCCGGCGGGACCGATCCCGCCAGCACACCACAGCCAGCACCGCCAGCAAGGCGAACAAAACCGGTGCCGCCGGTGTACAGAACAGCAGCCCCGCCCCAAAACTTTCCGAGGAGCGGTCGGTGCTCTGCAACATCGTCTTTAAACCTTTTAAAAAGAGGATGGGACCCGTACGGGTAAACACAATGGTGAGGAACACCACCGCCAGAGCGGCAATCCCCGCTGTAAACGGCGCAAAAAAGGATGTGGGCAGCGTACGGCGGCGCAGCCAGAGAATCAGCAGCAGAATGTAACCCACCGTCAGGAAGGGGCAGCACAGCACCGCTGCCGCAAACAGTACCCCAGCTGCCGCCGTCTGTGCCGTCTGGTGGTGCTGCATGGTGACGACAATGGTCCCGGCCAGCGTCAGGAAGAAAATTCCCAAAGAATTATAGGACAACGCGCTGATATTGTACGGCGCAAACAGCAAAAAAGCGACCGCCGCCAACGCTGCCCCCAGAGGGACCAGGCGGCGCAGGCGCCAGTAAAGAAACACTGCCGCCAACGCCTGGGCTGCCACATACAGATACCGGAACGTCAGGATAATGCCATCGGTACCGCCTTGCAGCCATTCCACCAAGCCCACCAGGGGCGCTGTGAACAGAGCAAAAAACTGCGCAAGATTCCATTCCTGGGCTACCGGCGCATCCCCCTGCCAGAACCTTTGGGCCGTGGTCAGGTAAAAGCTTTCGTCATAGTAGCCAAACCCGTACCGGCATTTAGCCACCAGCAGCAGTACCGCCAGTACCGCCAGCACAGCAAAGGCAAAATCGGCACGGTGTTTTTTCCAAATCAGTCTGTGCACGGTTTGCCTCCTATCGGATCAGCAGCAGCGCCACGCCTGCCGCCCCTATGACCAGCGCCAGCAGTTCGGTGCCAACGCTTTTGCGTTCCAGTACATCGCTTGCCGGGTTATACCATACTTGCACGCTTTTTCCTTTTTGTGTGCTGTGATCAAACCAGAAAGAATCGTTGGTTTCCCGTTCCAGGCGTTCCCCGTTCACATAAATCTCTACCAGATAGCGGTACCCGCCCGCCCCGGACCGGGGGCTGGTACTTCTGGCTTTGCGGCATTCAAGAATACGCCCGGGCAGCAGCACGGCCCCCCGTACGGTACGGTATTTTTCCCACAGGGCCAGCGCCGCCAGCACCAGGAACACAACGCCCAGAACCCTGTAAAAAATCATCAGTTGAATCGGCATAACAAATTTCCTTTTTGACTGAAAGGTGATTTTCGTATTCTATTATAATACAGCCCTTTCCCCAAAGGTGCAAGTGCCGCCCGGAAATATCCCCCTCTCTGTTCGCAGTCCCCGCGGAGCGGCTGCTTTCCCTGTTTAAAGTATTGACTAAATTGGGCACATTTGCTAGAATGAATTTAACAGTGGTCCGATCTTAAAACAATTTGAACAAAAAAAGAAGGAGGCGCCTATGCGCCCGGAAAACCCGAAGCAAAATGAACGTGTCACCGCCTTGTATGAGGCGATTCTACGACTGAACACCCTGGATGAGTGCATCCAATTCTTTGACGACCTGTGCGCTGTTACCGAGCTGCGCACCCTGGAACAGCGTTATGCCGTAGCCGGCTGCCTGCTGCAGGGCAAAGTATACAGTGAGATCCGCCGCGAAACCGGTGCTTCCAGCGCCACGGTCAGCCGGGTGAACCGTATGCTGAACTTCGGCACCGGAAGTGTAGCGGCCAGTGTCCGCTACGATCTGTCTCAAAAGAAAACGGATTCCGACGAATCATAAGGAGGAGGAACCATGTCTGTTTCCATTACCGACTTCGGCAAGACTACCAGCGGTGCACCCGTTCAGCTTGTCGTTCTGAAAAACAGCCAGCTGGAAGTGCATCTGCTGACCTACGGTGCACTGATCCACAAAATTCTGGTACCGGACCGCAAGGGCAATCCGGTTGACGTCGTGCTGGGCTACCCCACCGTGGAAGATTACGAACTGAACACCGATTTTATGGGCACTGCGGTAGGCCGTTTTGCCAACCGCATTGGCGGCGCACAGTTCCCCCTGTATGAAGAGATCGTCCATGTAACGGCCAACGAAGCGGGCAACTGCCTGCACAGCGGCCTGCACGGGTTCAGCCACACCGTATTTTCGGTGGAAGTTACCCCCGGGGAAAGCGACAGCGTCACCATGACCGCCCGCAGTGCCGACGGCACCGACGGATTCCCCGGCAATCTGGATCTGGAAATCCAGTACAAGCTGGTGAACAGAGGGCTGATGATCCAGTACTCCGCCACCACCGATGCCCCCACCGTTTGCGGCCTGACCAACCACAGCTATTTCAATCTGAACGGGCATACCAGCGGCACCGCCCTGGGGCACCGGCTCAGCGTTGATTCCGATGCTTACCTGGAGATGGACAATGCCAGCATTCCCACCGGCCGCAAAGTGCCCGTTGCCGGCACGCCGATGGATTTTACCGAAGAAAAGACCCTGGGTCGGGACATTGAAGCCGACTACCAGCCCCTGAAGGCCACCGGCGGCTACGACCATTGCTTTATCATCCGTGACTCCGGCCTGCGCCACGCCGCCTGGGTCACCGGCCCGCAGACCGGCATCCGGATGGAAGTACTGACCACGCTGCCCGGTATGCATCTGTATTCGGCCAACTTCCTGGCTCCGGTAACCGCCTGCAAGGACGGTGCGCAGTATCAAAAGCGGGATGCCATCTGCTTTGAAACCGAGGAATTCCCCGATGCGCCCAATCATCCGGATTTCCCCGATGCCACCCTGCTGCCGGGGAACACCTACAGTTCTACCACCATTTACCGGTTTGATCTGGCCCCGCAATAATACAAACAAAAACAGCCTGCCCGATGTGCTCGGGCAGGCTGTTTTTTATGATTCCAGACTATACAGGCGGCCGCTGTAAGCAGGCAGCGTGACCTTCCACTTTTTGCCGTCCTTCACCGTAACCGATGTGCGGCGATGAGGCATTTCGGTTGTACCGCCCCAGCATTGCCAGTCAGTATCCAGCAGCAGCGTCAGTTGGCCGGCAGGCAATTCCAGCGTATAGTTTTCCAGTGTTTCATCCCCAAAGTTGAACACAGCCAGCACACGGCTTTCCCGCCCCTGCCGCAAAATCGCACAGGCATTGTATTCCGGATGGTCACAGTCCAGCCAGCGGAATGCCGCGGGATCATATTCCCGGGACCAGAATGCCTCATTCTCCAGGTAGGCCCGGTTCAATGCCGCCCGGAAATGGCGGAATGCATCATGGTTGGGATATTTCAGCACCATCCAGTCCTGTTCCCGGCTTTCGTCCCATTCCCGCAGTTGGGCAAACTCATTGCCCATAAAATCCAGCATCTTGCCGGGATGAATGGCCATATACAGGTACAAGGCCCGGGCCTGGGGGAATTTTCCCTCATAGTCACCGCACATTTTTTGTACGATGGTAGCCTTGCCGTGCACGTTCTCGTCGTGGCTGAAGGGTAAAATATAATGTTCGTTCCAGGCATAGACCATGGAGAAAGTCAGGCGCCCCAGATTTTCCTTGCGTTCCTCGCTGGTCTTTTTGAAATAGTCCAGGGTATCGTTCATCCAGCCCAGGTCCCATTTGTAGTCAAAGCCCAGACCGCCATATTCCACCGGCGCCGTAACTTTGGGATAGTTGCTGGAATCTTCCGCAATCAGGATCGCGGTTGGATGCCGCTGCTGCAGCCCGCGGTTCATGCCTTTCAGGAATTCCAGGGTAGAACCGTTCACCCCGCGGGCAGGGTCCCCCTGCCAGTAGATCAGGCGGGATACCGCATCCATCCGCAGACCGTCCGCATGGAACACCCGCAGCCAATAGTCTGCACAGGATTGCAAAAAGCACCGGATCTCGCCCCGGGAATGCATAAAGTTGCAGCTGCCCCATTCGCTCTGCCCCACTGCCGCTGCGGGATATTCATACAGCGGCGTGCCGTCAAAGTTTTTCAGCCCGTATGCATCCACCGCAAAATGGACCGGTACAAAGTCCAGAATCACGCCAATACCTTCCAGGTGGCAGGCATTGATGAACTGCACCAGTTCGTCCGGGGTGCCGTACCGGCTGGTGGGCGCATAAAAGCCCGTCACCTGGTAACCCCAGCTGCCGTCAAAGGGGTGTTCCGCCAGCGGCATCAGTTCAATATGGGTATAGCCGTATTCCTTGCAGTAGGCAGGCAGCTTTTGGGCCAGTTCCCCATACGTATACCAGCTTCCGTCCGGTTTGCGCTGCCAGCTCCCGGCATGTACTTCGTAAATATTCAGCGGGCGGTCAAAGCATTTGCTCCGCGACATCATCCACTGTTCATCCGTAAACCCCTGCGGCATTCCGGCAATGATGCTGCGCCCGTCCGGCCGCAGCGTCATGGCAACACCGTAAGGATCACAGTGGGCCACGGTTGTTCCGTCCGCACCGGTAACCAGATACTGATAGCACATACCGGGTACCGCCCCGGGTACGTCTGCCTCCCACACCGCCGAACGTGTTTGCCGCAGATCAGCGGTTCCGAATGTGCCTTCCACCTGAATGCGGCGCGCCGCAGGTGCCCACACGGCAAAATGCGTACCGTTTTCTCCCGGATGCGCACCGAAAAATTCGTAGGCGTCAAAGGCACGCCCTGTGTAAAAATCCTGCAGTTCCATGGAGAATATCCTCCGTTTTTGTAGTGGTAAGTCCGTGTGCAACGGTCCCGAAGTAAAAAAATTGTACCATACCCGAAGGTATGGTACAAGCACATTTTTGAACACAGTGTTCAAAGTAAGTTATATTTTCAGAAGCGCCTTGGCAATGTTGAAATAGACCAGCAAAGTTGTGGTATCCACAATGGTGGTAATCAGCGGCGACGCCATTACCGCCGGGTCGATCTTCAGTTTTTCTGCCAGAACGGGCAGTACACCGCCGATGAGCTGGGAAAGCAACACCGTACAGATCAGCGTCAGGCAGACAACCAACGCCACCGGTGCCGCGATGCGGTCGAACAGAAGCAACTTGGCAAAGTTGCACGCCGCCAAAGTCACACCGCAGAGCAGCGCCACCCGGCACTCCCGCCAGAGGATACGCGGCAGATCATGGGGGGTGATATCGCCCACCGCCATACCGCGGATGATGGTAGAGGTACTCTGGCTGCCCGCGTTGCCGCCTGCGTCGGTCAGCATGGGGATGTAGGCTGTCAGCACCGTGACTGCCGCCAGGGCGCTTTCATACCCGCGGATGACCAGGCTGGAGAACGTGGCACTGATCATAAGGAAAACCAGCCAGGGGGCACGGCTCTTGTACAAATCCCACATGGACTGTTTAAAGTAGGGTTTATCCGACGGGCCAATGGCGTTCATCTTGGCAAAGTCCTCGCTGGCTTCGTCCTGCAAGATGGAGATAGCGTCATCAATGGTGACAATACCCACCAGGCGCTTTTCGGCATCCACAACGGGAATGGCCAAAAAGCCGTATTTTTCAAACAGCTGGGAAACATCCTCCTGGTCGGTGGTGGTGCTGACGCTGACCACATTGGCATCCATCATATCCCGGATCAGACGGGCTGCGTCCTTTTCCAGCACCAGCGCCCGCAGCGATACCACACCGATGAGCGTACGGTCTTTGTCGGTAACATAGCAGTTGTTGATGGTTTCTTTGTCAATGCCGTTGGCCCGGATGGAGTCCATGGCCTGGGTCACCGACATATCCGGCCGCAGTTCCATGAACTCGGTGGTCATAACACCGCCGGCAGAATCCTCGGGATATTTGAGCAGTTCGTTGATCATGCGGCGGGTCGCGGGATCGGCCTGGGCCAGAATACGCTTGACGACGCTGGCGGGCATCTCTTCGACCAGATCCGTCGCATCGTCGACGAACAATTCATCCACAACAGCCTTCAATTCCTTGTCGGTGAGGCCGTCGATGAGATTTTGCTGGGTCTCGGGGGTCAGTTCGGCAAAAATTTCCGCAGCCAGGTCCTTGGGGCACAGGCGGAACAGCACCGGCAGTTTTTCCGGCGGCAGGTCCTCAAACACCGCGGCAAGGTCGGGAGCGGGCAAGGTTTCCATAACGTCACGCAGGCTCTGGTACTTTTTGGCGTCGTCCAAATTGGCCAGCATGGTTTTCAGCGTCATGATTGCAGTATCAGACATAAAAAAGCTGCCTCCTTTTCGGCGGCAGCCCATTCCAACGTATTCTTTGGGGCAATGCAAAGCACAGCCCGGCTATGCACTATACAAATGCACAGCTAAGCTTCCCAAAACACCACTGGATGGCTGCCATATTGATATATCGGTACACAGGACTGGGACTACTGGGCGTATCCATGACAACCACCTCTCTTGATGTTGAATTTGGGCACGAAACTTCATACCCGTTAACACTTTACCACCCCCTGCCCCATTTCGTCAAGACCGAAATCTACAATTTCCAAGAAAAAACTCCCCGTGCCGTACACGGGGAGAAAAATGCTTTTCAGACGTCCCGGTTTTACACCGGTACGCCATTTTTTTACATGACCAGTTCGCGGAAATAGTGGGTATTGACGCTTTTGTCCTGCTCCGCCAATTGGGCAATGCAGGCATCCAGCGTATGGGCAATATCATCCAGGCTGCGCCATTGGGAAGCCTGGGGTTTGACCTCCCGTTCCAGCCAGGGGGCGATTTCGGTATGGGAACAGGCCCCCTCAATCAGATAAGCACCCTCCCGCGCAGGCTGGGTCTGGGGCACATACTGTTCGGCGCTGCCCAGTGTGGTCAGCACAAATTGACCCTTGCGGTTGCGGCCGCCCACCAGCAGACGCACCCCCACCGGCTGCACCCGCACCGAAGGCGCTTTCTGGCGCAGGATCTTCACCACTTTTTCCAGGGTCAGGTACTGGGTATCGTATTCATCCAACGCATTGATGATCTGCACAGCCGCCAGCGTATCCCCGGCAAAACCAACGATCACATTGCGGTTCACCTTGCGGACTTTGGGCACATCCTCATTGACCACTTTGGGTTCCCGACCGGTGATTGGTTCTTCCACCATGCGGCCATCACTGACCATGGCGCAGAAAGCCTCGCCGCAAACAGCTAAAATCGCACTCATAAGGCAACTTCCTTTATTTATAGTTCAGTTTGGCAGGCATTGCTGCCGATTGCTATTGTACCATAAAAACAGGGCGCACCGCAAGGTGCGCCCTGTTCCCAACCGATTTACTTGCTGACCTTGAGCAGATCGGCACCCGGCTCTACCGCGCCGGAAGCAACCAGTTCCACGTCCTTGAAGTCATCGGTGTTGGTAACAACGGTGATGACAACCGCGGGATGGTTGGCTGCCGCGATCTTGGCGAGATCCATCTCCAGCAGCAGCTGGCCCTTCTCGATCTTGTCGCCTTCCTTAACTTTGGGGCTGAAGCCGTCGCCCTTCATCTCGACGGTGTCAACGCCAACGTGGATCAGGACTTCCACGCCGCCTTCACCCTGGATGCCCAGAGCATGGCCGCTGTCGGGGGCCTGGGTCACGGTGCCGCTCACCGGAGCAAAGACCTTGCCTTCAGAGGGATCGATGCCGCAGCATTTGCCCAGGATGCCCTGTGCAAACACTTCGTCGGGAATCTGTTCCATAGGAACAACCGTGCCTTTGGCGTCCGCCGCCAGCATCATCGGAAAAGTGGGGGCTGCCGGAGCAGCTTCCGGCTTCTTTTTCAAGAAATCAAAAAATCCCATGATGTACTACTCTCCTTTATCAGTCCCGCGGCGCGGGCAAATGGTACAGGCTTATTATACAGCGTACACCGGCAGAAAGCAACGAAAAATTGGTTTCTCACAAAAGTTCTTTCACCGCACGGATCGCCTGCCAGGTAATGGCGGCCATCTCCGCCGGGGGCGGCTGGTACCCCTGTACCTGCCAGGCGGCAATGCTGCCGAAACAGCCGTCCACCGCAAAGGCCAGCAGATATTGCTGACGGGGTGTTCCCCCATCCGGCGCCAGCTGGCCCAGGCAGCGCTTGGCTATCATATCCTTGGCGCTGCGGGTGAACTCCGACTCCCAGCTTTTTCCGTACAAAGCACGGCATACATCCGGATTGTCATTCAGATAGGTAAACAATGCCACCAATGCGGGCGGCACGTCATCCTGCGAGATATTGGGTACCAGCGCATCCATCAATTCACACAGATGATCGAGCTGGGCGGACTCCATCTGTTCCATCAGTGCATAAATGTCAGCATAATGGAAATAGAACGTACCACGGCTGATCCCGGCAAGTTCCGTCAATTCACGAACCGTGATCTCCCGCAGGTCCTTTTGCTGCAGCAGGCTGATCAGTGCCTGATACAACCGCTGCTTGGTCATGCGCACACTACGATTGGCATCGCCTTTGGCGTTCATCGTATGCACCACCTTTCGAGCGAACTTCCCGGGCGGGTTATTTATACATAAAGCATAGCGTTTTTTGGCATAAATGTCAAGTTTTTTCAAGTCTCTGTATGAATTATGTGCATTTTGTTGGTTTCAACTTGTATGTTTTGCCATTTGCAGAAGCGAAAAAACGTGGTACAATGACAACAGACTTTTGCTTCAAAAGTCGCTTTTCCTAAGGGAAGAAAAGCAAAAGGAGGTTTTTCAACATGGTTCTTGACCGCCGCCATGCCCAACAGGCATTTTCCGATTACGCGGCCCACTATAACGCTGCCGATCCCAAAGTCAAATTGAAAATCGATCATACTTACCGTGTTGCCGCCCTGTGCGGCCGCATCGCCTCCAGCCTTGGAATGTCCCAGCCGGACATCGACCTTGCCTGGCTGTGCGGCCTGCTGCATGATGTGGGACGGTTTGAACAGCTGCGGCAGTACGGCACCTTCAACGATGCCCAGTCCATCGACCACGCCGCCATGAGTGCCCGCGTTCTGTTTGAGGAAGGCCATATCCGGGATTACCTGGACGATGCCGACGAAGATGAACTGCTGCGCACCGCTGTGGCGTGGCACAGTGCCTATCGGCTGCCCGCCGAACTGGACCAGCGCACCCTTTTGTTCTGCCAGATTTTGCGGGACGCCGACAAGGTCGACATCCTGCGCGTAAACGTGGAAGTGCCCATGGAGGAGATTTACAACGTGACCACCGAAGCACTGCGGCAAAGCTCTGTGAGTCCGGCGGTTTTGCAAGCTTTTTATGAACATCACTGCGTGCTGCGCAGCCTGAAGCAACACCCTGCCGACAATGCCGTGGGACATGCCTCGCTGGTGTATGAGTTGTGCTACCCCGAAAGCCTGCGTGCCGTAGCCGAACAGGGCTGGCTGTGGAAACTGCTGAACTTTCCCACCGAAAACCCCGACACTGCAAAAGCCTTTGCCGCCATGCGGGAGGAAATGCAGGGTTGGCTGGCCCAACAGCTGGCCTGATTTGTCCTTTGCCTAACAAAAAAGCAGCCGCCCGCAGGCGGCTGCTTTTTTGTTGATTTGTTGTTCGGTCAGATCAGGCCCTGGACCAGGATGACCACAATGAGGATGGGCAGCACAAACTGGAAGTAGGGTTTGAATACCCGGGGCATCCGCAGACCGGAACCGGTATTGCACTCTTCCATATATTTATCGTAGCCCCAGCCCCAACGGCTGACGCAGAACAGCAGATAGACCAGACTGCCGATGGGCAGCAACAGGTTGGAAACGATGAAGTCTTCGATATCCAGAATCTGACCGCCGGAGGGAGCGTTGGGCAGCGGCACCGAGAAGTACCACAGATTGTAGCCCAGCACACAGGGAATGCTGGCCAGCAGGATGAACAGGCAGCAGATGACGGTTGCCTTCTTACGGGTCCAGCCGAAGCAGTCGATGCAGCTGGCCATAATGTTCTCAAAGACCGCCAGAACGGTAGTGAAGCTGGCAAAGGTCATAAAGAGGAAGAACAGGGCGCCCCAGACCCGACCGCCAACCATGTTGACGAAGACGCGGGGCAGCGTAATAAAGATCAAAGAGGGGCCGGCGTCGGGCTGAACCCCGAAGGCGAAGCAGGCCGGGAAGATGATGAGGCCGGACATCAAAGCCACAAACGTGTCCAGCGCGCAGATGCGGACAGCCTCACCGGGGAGGGTATGCTCCTTGGTCATATAGCTGCCGAAGATTTCCATAGCCGCAATGCCGAGACTCAGGGTGAAGAAGGCCTGGTTCATCGCCGCAGTGATGACATTACCAAGCCCCGCCTCGGTTGCCCGCTCGATATCGGGCAGCAGATAGAAGGCAAGACCTTCCTTGCCGCCTTCCAGCATAACGCTGTTAACGGCCAGCACAACGATCAGAAGCAGCAGCGCCAGCATCATCCATTTGGAGATCCGCTCAAGGCCTTTCTGCAGACCGAAAGAGCAGACCAGGAAGCCGCCCAACGTGATGATGGCCATAAAAATGGTCATCTCGCCGGGGTTGGCCAGCATGGCGCTGAACACACCGTCCACAGCGCTGTTTTCCATACCCTCAAAGGCGCCGGTGGCAAACTTGTAGAAGTAGTCCAGCATCCAGCCGGCCACGGTGGTGTAATACATCATCAGCAAGCAGCAGCCGATGATGCAGAACCAGCCGTGAACATGCCATTTGCTGCCCTTGGGTTCCAGGGACTTATAACCCCGTACCGCGCTCTGGCGGCTGGCGCGGCCTACTGCCAGTTCCATCGTCAGCACGGGCACACCCATGATAATGAGGAACAGCAGGTAGAACAGCACAAAAATACCGCCTCCGTTGGCACCGGCCATCCAGGGGAACTTCCAGACGTTGCCGATACCGATGGCACAGCCGGCACTTACCAGAATAAAACCGAGACGGGAGGCAAAGCGCTCCCGCGTTTTTTGGGGATCCATAAACATCCTTCCTTTCTCACACACGTATGTCACATTATATCGTATTTTGCCTGTCATTGCAAGGTTTACCCGTATATGTTATAATATAAAATACGTGATGGAAAGGAGAATCTTCAATGATTCGTTTTGAGTCTGACTACGGCGAAGGCGCTGCCCAACCCGTACTGGACCTGCTGCAAAAAACCAATCTGGAACAAACCTCCGGCTACGGCGAGGATGATTACTGTGCCGCTGCCGCCAAAAAAATCCGCGCCCTGTGCGACACTCCCGACGCTGCCGTGCACTTTTTTGTGGGTGCCACCCAGGCAAATCTGACGGTGATTGATGCCGCGCTGAAACCCTGGCAAGGGGTTTTGTGCGCCGATACCGGCCACATTCATGTGCATGAGACCGGCTCTGTGGAAGCAACGGGCCACAAATGCCTGGCGCTGCCCGCCACGGCCGGCAAGATCACAGCGGAACAGATTCGTGCCGCCGTGGAATCCCACCGTGCCAACCCCAGCCACGAACACGAAGTACAGCCCGGCATGGTGTATATTTCCAACCCCACCGAGGTGGGCACGCTCTACTCCAAAGAAGAACTGACCGATATTTCGGCGGTCTGCTATGAGCTGGGGCTCTACCTTTTTGTGGACGGTGCCCGCATGGCCTACGGCCTGATGAGCCCCCAGAACGACCTGAACCTGCAGGATTACGCGGCACTTTGCGATGTGTTCTATCTGGGCGGCACCAAATGCGGCGCCCTCTTCGGCGAAGCCGTGGTCATCACCAATGATGCGCTGAAAGAAGATTTCCGTTACGCCATCAAGCAGCACGGCGGCATGCTGGCCAAGGGGCGGCTGTTGGGACTTCAGTTCCTGGCTTTGCTGGATGGCGAGGACGGCAGCGGATGCAGCCCCTATTTTACCATGGCAGCCGAAGCAGACCGTCAGGCACTGGAAATCCGGGAGGCTTTCACCGCCAAGGGCATCAGCCTGCTGCATGACTCCCCTACCAACCAGCAGTTCTTTGTGCTGCCCGACGCCTGGTATGACGCCCTGGCCGAGCACTACGCCATGAGCGGCATGGGCAAGCCGGACGCAGAGCACACCGCCGTGCGCATCTGCACCAGCTGGGCAACCAGACCCGAAGCTGTCAGCCAGCTGATTGCCGACGTACAGAAACTGTAAAAAAGTTTCCATATAAAGCAAATGCACCTCAGCAGAACCTTCTGCCGGGGTGCTTTTTGCATCTATTCCGATGGCGCGAAGCCTTGTAGGTTGTCTGCGCCGGACCGGGGCATAAGCCCCTCGCATGGTCCGACGACAGTAGTATGGGTCTTTGGTATTCACCTTGACTTCGCTTATAGTATAGTACCTGATTGTGTCCGAGTTGTCACATCATTTTGAACCTTTTATGAATTTAGCAGACACGGGACGATTCTGCTCACCGCTGGATGCGCTTGTCGCAGCGCAGCGCCAGACGGGTACCCACGGTTTGCAGAATCTGCACCAGGATCACCAGCAGGGCCGTGGCAAAAATCTCCAGCACGCCATTGAAACGGTAGTACCCGTAGTTGATGGCGATTTTGCCCAGACCGCCGCCGCCAATGATACCGGCCATAGCACCGTACCCCATGATGGTGGTGGTGGCAATGGTCACATTGGAGATCAGGCTGGGCATGCTCTCGGGGATCATGACCTTGGTGATGATCTGCAGCGGCGTGGCGCCCATGCTCTGGGCAGCCTCAATAACACCGGCATCCACTTCCCGGATACTGGTTTCCACCAGACGGGACACAAAGGGGAAAGACGCGATGACCAACGGCACAATGGAAGCCGGCGTGCCGATGGAAGTACCCACGATCAGGCGGGAAAGCGGGATCACAATGATCATCAGGATCAGGAACGGGACGCTGCGCAGCAGGTTGATAAATGCATTGAGCAGGCTCATGACCCAGCGCGGCAGCGGACGCACACCGCCCTGTTCGCCGGTAACCAGACAGACACCCAGCGGCAGGCCGATGACCAGCGCCAACAGGGTGGCAACGGCCGTAGACCAGATGGTTTCCCAGGTTTCAAAGGGAATGGTGGGCAGCACCTGCAAAAAGGTAGTCCACTCTTTACTTGCCAGAAATTCTGCCATCAGCCGTTCACCTCCTCAAACGTAATACCGGGATAGTTCTTGATATACTCGATTGCCCTGGTTGCGGTTTCATCATCGGGCAGGGCCAGCAACATACTGCCCAGGGTCTGCCCGTTGACAATACGGGTATCCGCTGCCAGGATGGAAACCAATGCACCGCACTGGATGGCCAGGCTGGCCACCAGCGGTTTGTCGGTGGTCTGGGTCCCGTTGAACGCCACGCGCACAATCCGATGCCCCGGTACGGCCTCGGCCTTGGGGGCACCGGCCGGGTACACCAGCCGCCGCGCCGCTGCGGAAGTGGGACGGCTGAAAATCGCCTGTACCTCCCCTTCTTCCACCACCGTGCCTTCATCCAGAATGGCCACACGGTTGCAGATTTCTTCCACCACGCTCATCTGGTGGGTAATGACCACCACCGTAATGCCCAGTTCCCGGTTGATCTTCTGGATCAGCTGCAAAATAGCGTGGGTGGTATTGGGGTCCAGCGCGCTGGTGGCTTCGTCACAAAGCAGAACCTTGGGATCGGTAGCCAGCGCGCGGGCAATGGCAATACGCTGTTTCTGGCCGCCGGAAAGCTGTGCCGGGTATGCCTCGGCCTTGTCCGGCAGGCCTACCAGCTCCAGCAGTTCCCGGGCACGGGCCTCTGCCTTGTCTTTGGGTACCTTGGCCAGTTCCATCGGGAACATAATATTGCGCAGGCAGGTGCGCTGCATCAGCAGATTGAACTGCTGAAAAATCATGGTAATATCCCGCCGGGCCGTACGCAGTTCCGCGGCACTGAGATCCTGCATCTGGCGACCGTTGACAATAACGTTGCCCTCATCGGGACGTTCCAACATATTGATGCAGCGCACCAACGTGGATTTACCAGCGCCCGACATGCCGATGATGCCGTAGATATCCCCGTCCCGAATGGTCAGGTTGATATCGTTGAGGGCGACCACCGTGCCGCCCTTGGTGGCAAAACGTTTGGTCAGGTGTTGTAATTCGATCATGGGTTTTCCCCCTTATTTTACAATAGGGAACGGGCACTTTCTCCCGTTCCCTATTGATTGTATCTTACAGACCTTACAGTTGCAAGGTTTTTCCTTCTTTTTTATCAGAAAAGAGCCACAACGGCGCCGTCATAGGTTTCGTTGATGAAGTCCTTGACTTCCTGGCTCTGCAGCGCTGCCAACAGGGCCTGGATGGCGGGGTCGTTTTCGCGGCCTTCCTTGACGACCAGCACGTTGGCATAGGTCTGGGCAGCTTCAGAGGCGGCATCCTCGGTGGCCAGAGCATCGTTGCCGACCGAGAAACCGGCTTCCAGCGCATAGTTGCCGTTCATGACTGCGTAATCCACATCGGCCAGGGTGCGGGGCAGCTGCGCGGCTTCCAGTTCCTCCACCTGCACGTTGTGCGGGTTTTCGGTGATATCGTTCACAGTAGCGGTCAGGCCTGCATCCTCACGGATGGTGATAATGCCCTGGGCAGCCAGCAGCTGCAGGGCGCGGGCTTCGTTGGTGGTATCGTTGGGTACAGCAATCACCGCACCATCGGTAATTTCGTCCAGGCTCTGGCTCTTGCCGGGGTAAATGCCCAGCGGTTCGTAGTGGATGTCGCCCACGCTGACCAGATGGGTGCCGTTTTCTTCATTGAAAGAATCCAGGTACGGCTGATGCTGGAAGTAGTTGGCATCCACTTCGCCGCTCTCGGTGACCATGTTGGGCTGCACATAGTCGCTGAACTCCACGATGTCCAGGGTGATGCCCTGTTCCGCCAGCAGGTCCTTGGCAATGTTCAGGATCTCGGCATGGGGCGTCGGGGAAGCAGCCACCTTGATGGTGGTACCGGCCAGGTCGCTGCCGGTCTCGGCCGTGGAAGCTGCCTCGGAAGAAGCGGTGGATTCAGAAACAGAAGCGGTAGATCCGCAGGCGGCCAGGCTCAGCGCCAGCACACCGGCCAGCGCAGCAGAAATCAGCTTTTTCATAATCAGGTATCTCCTTTGTTGTTTGGTTTTGTGGTGTTCTGTGCGGGCAGGTCCCTCAACCTGCCGTCACATTCGCACACCGGGCTGTTTGTAAACCGGACCACGTTCCATGACAAATTTCCTCCTTATTTTTAAGAAGCCAAAACAAAAGCGGGGTGTCGAGCTTAGCTTCGACACCCCGCTGTGTTTCTTTCTTTACGCGCCGAAATTCACGCATGAGAAAGCAGGCACAGGCCGCCGAAGCAAACTGCACATGCACATCATCATACCAAAGCGGCTGCTGCGGTTCATAGGCCGGTGTTCTCCTTTCCCTTGGAATCTGGCAAGCCGGTAAACGGCTTCTCTGGGTATAAGTATAGTCTTGTTTACGGTTTCTGTCAACACTTTTTGCATAAAATAGCGCAAATTTCAGAATTTTATACAAAAGGGGCCAAAAATCAACAAAGGGGTTGCCAATTTCCTACAAGTATGGTATGGTAATAGTAATCCAATCAAACAGAAAGAGGTACCCGGATGAAATTTTCGACCCGAGACCGCTATGCGCTGCGCCTGATGGCCGAACTGGCCCACCATGGCGACACGCTGGTTCCCTTGAAAGAAATCAGCGATACCCAGCAGATCAGCCTGAAATACCTGGAACAGATCATCACGCCGCTGACCAAGGCGGGGTTGGTGATCAGTGTGCGCGGCGCACAAGGCGGCTACCGCCTGGCCCGCCCGGACACCGAGATTACCGCAGGAGAGATCCTTCGTGCGGTAGAAGGGGAACTGACCGCTATCCCCTGCCTGGGTGCCAATGTGGAATGCCCCCGCCGCGGCCAATGCCAGACGCTGGGATTCTGGTGCGGATTGAATGATCTGATCAACCAGTACGTGGACCGTGTTACGCTGGCCCAGCTGCGCGCCACCAACGAAGTATAAATCCGTACATTAAAAACTAAAAAAACTAAAAACCCCGCAGATTCCCAAGGGAATGCTGCGGAGTTTTTTGTATGGATTGGTCAGGAGGCGGATTCCGACTCCGTAGATGTAGCAGTGTCTGCAGGCGGCGTTACCACTGTGTTGCCACCATCTGTGGCAGTACTGGAGGAGGATGTATCGGTAGACTCCGGCGGCGGGGCCTCGGTGGGAACCGGCGCAGGCGCCTGGGTAGGCTCCGGTGTAGGCGTGGGGGCCTGTGTTGGCACCGGTGTAGGCGCCTCGGTCGGCACCGGCGTAGGCGCCTCGGTCGGCACCGGGGTAGGCTCCGCTGTAGGTTCCGGAGTTGCCTGTTCTACGGGCGGTTCGGTGGGGGCTGGCGTAACTACCGGAGCTTCGGTAGGAGCCGGTGTGGTCACCACTTCCTGGCTGGTAGATTCCGGCTGCGACTGAGACGTTGTGGAACTGGCCGAAGACGTGTTGGTAACGTTGGAAGCAGTGGAAGCAGAAACATCCTTATCACCAATATGTTTGGCCACATTTTTGACAGTGGGACGGTCATCCTCCGTAATATAGCTGTGGGTACGCACGTACTCAAACAGTTCTTCCATGGCTGCCTTGGCCAGGTGGATACCATCGCTGGATTCCACATAGCCGCTCTTGGCATACCCGGTGCTGGCATCTTTGAGTACCTCGGCGCTGTTCAGGAACTTCCAGTCGTTTTCCTTGCACATTTCCACCAGCGCTTTGTTGTACTCATCCACCTGGGTCTGGGTCAGGTTCTGGTTGGAATGTTTTTGTCCCAGCGGCGGAATCGAGTTAATGATGATATCCACACTGGGGTAGGCTTCCACAATGGTCTTGATGCCTTCCTCATAGTTTTCGATAAAACTTTCTGTAGAGTAGCTGGGGCTCAGATCATTGGTACCAAAGGTCAGAATCACCCGCCGGGGCTGCATCAGCGATACCGCCTTGGCCATGGTGACATAGTTGGAATATCCCTGCAGCTGCACACAGGCATACGTGGCCAGGGAGCGGGCACTCATGCCCACCGACCCGATGGCGTTGTCGTAGGTACAATAATCGAACATACGGTACATACGTGCCGTATTGCTGTCGCCCAGGAACAGGGTTTCATCCACGTAGTCCTGCCCGGCATCTTCACTTTCTTCCAGAATGGTGGAAGTGTACTGGGTCTGGTCAATGGCGTTCTGGTCCTTGTCGTACCCGCTCTCAGTAACCAGGGACTCGCTCTCCGACGCGGAATCGGAGTCGCTCTCACTGCTCAGCGCGCCAAAACCACCCACGAGCAAAAAGGAAATCACCACAGAAACCAGCAGCATCAGACTGCACAGCCCCATAACAATGTACATTTTGCTCCGTATATCCAGCGGTGTTTTCTCTGCTTTCTTTTTTGTTTTGCCTGCCATCGCGTATCCTTTCGCGCAAAGATTGCCTTTACGGTATATTTCTATACATACAGTGTTTATTGTACACTATTTTTCGGGCCAGCGCCAGCCTTTTCTCAATTTTTACATATTTTGGCGCACAAAAAACATCCCCCTGCCGAAGCAGAGGGATGCAAACCGAATCATTCACTTACCAGAAGATGTGCTTTGCGCAGCGCAGGTTCCAGCGCCAGATACAACGCCACCGCGCAGACCGTTGACAGCAGGGAGTTTACCAGGGTCACACCCCCGGCCACCTTTACAAAAATGGTAGCCACCTCCACCGGCTGCCCGAAAATGTACCGGTCCCGGAAATACCCCACCAGCGGGTCGGTGAACACATTCACCAGCAAGCCGCTGAAAGCACTGACGGTCACCAGCGCCACATACCGGAAACTGCGCTCCGGCTGCCCTTTCCGCGCATGGAGCAGCTTATGGGCGGTTGCACCGCAGACCAGGCCAATGATAAACTTCAAAATGAAGGTAGTAAAGGCATAGCCCGGGTCCCCGGCGATCACATCGGCCAGAGCCAGACCAATGGCTCCCGCCAGACCGCCCGACACACCGTCGAGAAGCATGGCGGTCAAAGCCGTAAAGGTATTCCCCAGATGGAACGAGGAACCACCCGCAAAAGGAATACGGAAAAACTCATAGGCCACAAAACTCAAGGCAGCCATAACGCCGATCATGCTGATTTTCTGTACCGTGAATTTCGTCCGGGTAAGCGCCGCAATCAGCAGCGCCAATGCTACCGCTCCAAACAGCAGCAGCCACATCATTGCTGTATCCATAATTCTGTATACACACCCCTTTATCTCACTTTCCGCGTAGTTGCATTCCGCGGTTGACAAATTTTCTCCTGCAGGGTATGCTCCTATTATAGCTTGTTCTGGCTCCAGATAAATGCCCAGTTTTTGATTTTTTTATGGTGCCAGTTGGGAGGACTATCCATGATCGAGTTGAATCCCGAAGAAAAAACGCCTTTATATGAACAGCTGTATGCCGCACTGGCGGACGAGATCCGCAGCGGTCAGCGGGCCCCCGGCACCGCTTTGCCGGGGCGCCGCACCATGGCAGCACAGCAGGGCGTCAGCGTAAACACCGTAGACACCGCTTACCAGATGCTGGCCGCAGAAGGCCTTGCAGAAGCCCGGGCACGCAGCGGTTTTTACGTGCAAAAAACCTACGGCATGCTCCACAACCGCACGGCACGTCCGCGCAGCCAGGAGCCTGCAGTGCCAGAGCCACCTTCTCCCGCATTGCGGTACGACCTTTCCACCGGCAGCGTGGACACCGACCTGTTCCCCGCCCGCAGCTGGGGACGCATCCAGAAAGAATTGCTGTACCAACACCCGGAACTTTTGCAGCGAGGTGAAATGCAGGGTGACGAAGCCCTGCGCGTGGAAATTGCCCGGTATCTTTCTGCCTACCGTGGTGTGGAATGCACACCGCAGCAAATTGTAGTGGGTGCCGGCATTGAATATCTGCTGGGGTGCCTGGCCCATCTGTTTGCCGGCGGAATCGCAGCGGTAGAAAACCCCGGCTATTCCCGGACCCGCGCCGTACTGCAGAACAACGGCATCCGCTGCACCCTTGTGGATATCGATCAGGACGGGCTGTCTGCGCAGGCATTGGAAGAAAGCGGCGCCAATCTCTGCTATTTGACGCCCAGCCACCACTTTCCTACCGGCGTAACCATGCCGGCGCCGCGGCGCGCGCAAATTCTGGCCTGGGCAGCCGCACGGCCCGGGCGCTATATTCTGGAGGATGACTACGACTCGGAATTCCGCTTTGACACCCGCCCACTGCCCAGTTTGCAGGGCATGGCCGGCCCCGACGGGCCGGTGGTCTACCTGACTACCTTCTCCAAAAGTCTGGCCCCCGGCATCCGTATTGCCTGCATGGTACTGCCCCGCAGCCTGCTGACCCGTTACCGACGGGATTTTGCGGTGTATGCCAACACCGTGGGACGCTTTGAACAGCAGACCCTGGCCGCTTTTATGGCCGGCGGTTATTTTACCCGCCACCTGGCCCGGATGCGCCTTGTATACAAGCGCCGGATGGAATCTTTTGCCGCTGCGTTGCGCCGGGAACTCCCCGGCGTCACCCTGGGCAGTGTACACAGCGGACTTCATTTTCTTTTGACCTTACCCGGTGCGGGAGGAGAATCCGCCATGGTGGAGGCTGCGGCGCAAGAAGGGGTACGCCTGCGTGGATTGCACGAATACTACCTGGCGCGGCCGGAACTTTGCCGCCCGGATACCGTCGTTGCCGGATACTCCGCCCTGAAAGAAGAGGATATTCCCGCCGTAGCCGCTGCCCTGGCACAGGCCTGGGTACATTCCTGAAATAAATAAGCACACAAAAAGAGGGATGACCTTTACGGTCGTCCCTCTTGCTTTTCAGACTGGATGGTTTTTACTTGGCAGTTCCGCCGGAAATTTCCTGAATCGCGGCTACCGTAGCGGCCAGGTTCTGCATATCGCTGGGCACGATCAGCTTGGTAGCCTTGCCGTCGGCCACTTTCTCCATGGCTTCCATGCTGCGCAGAGCCAGGAAGTTGTGGTTGGGGTTGGCTTCGTTGATCATGCGGATGGCATCTGCCTGGGCTTTCTGCACGGTGAGCAACGCCTCGGCTTCACCTTCGGCTTCACGGATGCGCTGCTGTTTCACAGCTTCGGCACGCAGAATGGCCGATTCCTTTTCACCTTCAGCACGGGTGATGGCGGCCTGCTTTTCGCCTTCGGCCAGCAGGATGGAGGCACGCTTCTCGCGGTCAGCCTTCATCTGCTTTTCCATCGCCTGGCGAATTTCCAGCGGCGGTTCGATGTTTTTCAATTCCACACGGTTGACCTTGATGCCCCAGCGGTCGGTGGATTCGTCAAGGCTGGCGGTAATGCGGGTGTTGATGGCATCCCGGCTGGTCAGGGTTTCGTCCAGCGTCATGGAACCGATGATGTCACGCAGCGTCGTGGCGGACAGGTTCTCAATGGCCTGAATGGGGCGGTTGACACCGTAGGCGTACAACTTGGCATCAAAAACCTGGAAGAACACCACCGTGTCGATCATCATGGTTACGTTATCGCGGGTGATCACCGGCTGGGGCGGGAAATCGGCAGCTTCCTCCTTGAGGGAAACCTTGCGGGCAACCCGTTCCACAAAGGGCGTGCGGATATGCAGACCGGCACCCCAGGTATCTTTGTAGACACCCAACCATTCGGTTACATAGGCGTTGGACTGCGGCACGATCACAATGCAGCGGACCAAAATGATCAGGATCACGACCAGAAGAATCGCAAAAATCAGAAGCGGCATAACAGGGACCTCCTTTTTTCTTTTGCAGCAATCAAGCGGTAGCTGTTTCCACAGTCACCGGACATACAATTAAAACAGCGCCATCCACATCCGTAACGCGGCAGGGTGTTCCCTGGGGCATGGGTGCCTCGGCACGGGCCTGCCAATCCAGACCATCTACCCGCACACGCCCCAGATAACCGGGGTTGATATCGGCCAGAACGACGCCCTGTTTGCCAATGGTCAGCGGAGAGCCGTTGGTAACCGGAGCCTTGCGTTCTTTACGGCGTTTTGCCAAGGCAGGTACCATAACAAGCAGCGCCACCGCCGAAACAACGGCAAAAACAGCAGCTTCCACAGACAGGGATTGCGTGAAAAAGCTGGCAATCAGTGCGGCGGCAGCACCTACGGCAAACCAGATGGAAACCAGCGCCGTGGTGGAAGCTTCCAAAATAACAAAGACAATCACTGCAACGAGCCAAAACAACGTATCAGGTGACATAGAACAAAACCTCCTCCCGTGCAAGCGGATATCTTTGTGAACACTTTAACATTTTAAAGAGGCACTGTCAAGATTTCCAGTTGTAAAATTATGGACATTCGCGTCGATTTTTGTGCAAAACCCACAACCGGATGTGGACCGCTTGTTGCTTTCGGCAAATCCCGTACTTTCGGGCAAAACAACCGTTGTTTCCGCCTGCCGCAAAGAAAAAAGCTGCCTGTACGAAGCAGGCAGCTTTTGATTGACAAAAACTCAGTAGATGGAAAAATACCCCACATGTTCCGGCGCGTTATCCTCCACCAGAACGGTAAATCCACCGGGGTTGACCTCCGTGGATTTACCAAAAGCCGTTTCGGCCAGCAGATGCGGGCCGCGGTTGAGGATGATCTCGGCCGTCTGGGTCTTGCCCACCCGCCGGTAATGGAGCACGTCGCCCTCGGCGCGCAGAATCTCCATGGTGCCGCCGTCAAAAGCGTCACAGGTTTTGCGCAGCCGGGACAGGTTGCGCATGGGGCCGCGCAGCCGTTCCTCCGTAGAATTCCAATCGAAGAACGCGCGGTTAAAGGGGTCGCGGTATCCCTGCATGCCAATTTCATCGCCATAGTACACGCAGGGTACGCCGGGCAGCGTAAAAATCATGGCGTAACCCAGCAGCAATTTGTGCAGCCCTTCTTCCACCTTATACGGCGCTATCCGGCGTCCGCTTTGCCAATAACGGTCACGACCGTTGGCCGATTCCCCCGCAATGGCGGTGAGTGCCCGCTCCGTATCATGGGTGGAGAGGAAATTCATCAGGCAGTTCAGCGCCGGGGGCGGGTAATTCTCACAGATGCTCAGGATCTGCTCACTCACCGCCGCCACATCGGCGCCACGGATAAAGTCCAGCACGGCGTTGCGGAAAGGATAGTTCATAACTGCATCCAGCCCTTTACCCCGCAGGTAGGTGCGGCGCTGGCCAAACGCTTCCTTGGTGGTGGCATCCTCCCACACTTCGCCGATCAGCAGTTTGTCCTCACCATGAGATTTCACGGCCTGACGAATCTTTTCAATAAATTCATCCGGCAGTTCGTCGGCCACATCCAGCCGGAAGCCGGAGGCTCCCAACCCCAGCCAGGTATCGATGACGCCGCCCTTGCCGCAGACGAATTCTTCATAGGAAGGCGAATCTTCCTGCACTTCGGGCAGCGTTTCAAAGCCCCACCAGCAGCGATAACCGCTGGGATAGCCGGAATCGAAATCATACCAGCTGCGGTAGGGAGAATGGCGGTCACGGTAAGCGCCGCCGGGGCCATAGCGGCCCTCGCGGTTGAAGTACACCGAATCGGAACCGGTATGGCTGAACACACCATCCAGAATGATGCGGATACCCTCCTGCTTGGCAGCGGCGCACAGGGCGGCGAAATCCTCGTTGGTGCCCAGCAACGGGTCCGCTTTCAGGTAGTTGGCCGTATTGTAACGGTGGTTGGCGTGCGCCTCAAAGATGGGGTTGAGGTAAATGCAGGTGACACCCAGATCCCGCAGGTAGGGCAGTTTTTGCTGGATACCCGCAAAATCGCCGCCGTAGTAATCCATATTCAGGTAGCCGTCATCCTGCTCAGTGGGCCAAAAATAAGGCTCCCCTGTTTTGTCTGCCCGATAAATGCGATCCGCAAAGGGCATAGACTTGTTGGGCACACCCTCGCAGAAACGGTCGGGGAAAATCTGGTACATGGTACCGTTGCGGAACCACGCGGGCGTCTGGAAATCCGGTTCGTAGACGGTCAGCTGCCAGCTGGCACCGCCCGTCCAGCTGAGTACGCCCTCCCCGCCGGTGCCGCGGTAAATTTTGCGGAAATCGGTGTACAGGTCAAAGTAGTAAAAGTACAGTCCCGGCGTGGTGGGTGCAATGGTAAAGGTAAAATGGTTCACCTGGGGTGTCTGGCCATCAAAATTCATGCGGTAGTGGACGGGGTCCTCCCGGTCTTTGGTCAGAACCAGGTGAGGGTCCACATAGCCCAGGTGTTCCGGAACGGTCAAATGAAAAGTCACTTCCTGCCCGGCGCGCACCGCTCCAAAAGGCGTTTTGCAGGCAGAATCAAAGCTGTTGTAAAATGTGTGCGGCATACAAAGCCCCCTGTTCAGAATAAAAACTGCCGCGGTCAGACGGCCGCGGCAGCAAAATTACACAGGGAAATTATTTGACCGGCGTGGCGCCCCAGATGTCGCGCGCGTAGTCCATGATGGAACGGTCGGCGCTGAAGATGCCTGCATTGGCAATGTTCATCAGGCTCATCTGGTTCCACTTCTTCTTGTCCTGGTACAGCTGCTGGACAGTCTGCTGGGCACGGCGATAATCCTTGAAGTCCGCCATGACCATATACGGGTCAGAGTTGCGCAGGTTGTTGGTCACTTCGCTGAAGTTCTCGCCATTCCAGCCCTTCTCCAGCATATCCAGAACCGCCATAGCGGTGTTGTCGCCGGAAATGAAGGCGGACGGATGGTAACCCATACCCTTGAGCGCGTTGACTTCGGGCGTGAGCATACCGAAGATGATCTCGTTGTCATGACCGGCCGCATCGGCGATCTCCACGTTGGCGCCGTCCAGGGTGCCCAGGGTGATGGCGCCGTTGAGCATGAACTTCATGTTGCCGGTGCCGGAAGCCTCGGTGCCGGCCAGAGAGATCTGCTCGGACACTTCGGAAGCGGGCATCAGACGTTCAGACAGGGTGACGCAGTAGTCCTCCAGGTAGACGATGCGCAGCTTGCCGCGAACCGCGGGATCTTCGTCGATCATCTTGCCCAGCTTGCAGATCATGCGGATCATCTGCTTGGCCATATAGTAGCCAGGAGCCGCCTTGGCGCCGAAGATGTAGGTCTTGGGCGTGAACTCGGCGTTGGGGTTGTTCTTCAGATAGAGGTACTCTGCCGCAATGTTCAGGGCGTTCAGGTGCTGACGCTTGTACTCATGCATGCGCTTGACCTGGCAGTCAAAGATGGAGTTGGGATCGATGACCTGGCCCGTGGACTTCTGCAGGTAGTTGGCAAAGAGGATCTTATTCTCGTGCTTGACCTTGCCCAGCTTCTCCAGCACAGCAGAATCATTGGCGAATTTCTCCAGCTTTTTCAGCTCGGAGGCATCGGTCTTGAAACCGTCGCCGATGGTTTCTTCCAGCAGGTTGGTCAGGCCCGGGTTGGACGCCAGCAGCCAGCGGCGGTAGGCGATGCCGTTGGTGACGTTCTTGAACGCCTTGGGCTTGAACAGGTAGTAGTCGTGGAAAACACTGTCCTTGATGATCTCACTGTGCAGCTTGGACACGCCGTTGATGGCATGGCAGACATAGGCACAGATGTTGGCGGTACGGACCTGGTTATCGCCCAGGATGGCCATATAATTGATCTTGCCGTAGTCACCGGGGAAAGCCTTCTCCAGCTCAATGCGGCAGCGGCGGTCCATCTCGCAGACGATCTGCCAGATACGGGGCAGCGTGCTGCGGAAGATGTCGGCATTCCACTTCTCCAGAGCTTCGCTCATGACAGTGTGGTTGGTGTACGCAAACACCTTGCGGCAGATATCGAAGGCGGCATCCCATTCGTAGCTGCACTCATCCAGCAGGATGCGCATCATTTCGGGGATGGCCACGGTGGGATGGGTATCGTTCAGCTGGATGGCCACCTTGTCGGGCAGGTTATCCAGGGTGCCGTACTGGTTCAGGTGGTTCTGCAGGATGTCGGCAATGGAAGCTGCCGAGAAGAAGTACTGCTGACGCAGACGCAGGATCTTGCCCTCGGTATGGTTATCGTTGGGGTAGAGGATCTTGGAGATCAGCTCGGCAGAAGCAGACTGGCTGATGGCGGTGTTGTAGTTGCCGGCGTTGAAGCTGCTCATATCGAAGCTGGGCGCCTTGGCCTGCCACAGACGCAGCTTGGAAACACCCTGGCTGCCGTAACCGGCCACGTACATATCGTTGGGCACGGCGATGACGGAGTTGTAGTTCTCGTACTTGACGTGATGGAAACCGCCCTCCCAGGTCTCGATGGCCTGGCCGTCAAAGCGGATTTCCTGCGCCTGGTCGGGGTGGGACTTGATCCACACCTGACCGCCGGGCAGCCAGTTGTCGGCAGTTTCCTGCTGCCAGCCGTCCACGATCTTCTGCTTGAAGATGCCATACTCATACAGGATGGAGTAACCGGTGCCGGGGATGCAGTCGGTGGCCATACCGTCCAGGTAGCAGGCTGCCAGACGGCCCAGGCCGCCGTTGCCCAGACCTGCGTCGGGCTCCCGGTCGTAAATGGTATCGATCTTGATGTCAGCATCGGCCAGCACGCTCTCGGCGACTTCGTTCAGGCCCAGGTTGAACAGGCTGGTGCGCAGGCTGCGGCCCATCAGGAATTCCATGCA
>ERZ809224.289-NODE-289-length-52481-cov-12.729295_pt1 | contig 52481 bp, 47 predicted proteins | sample MGYA00520513_ERZ809224 | MGnify/ENA primary metagenome ERZ809224 (study PRJEB31576, sample SAMEA3212658) | Homo sapiens | biome: human-gut; feature: human gut; material: fecal | place: Sweden | collected 2012 ... | reverse complement strand
TGATTATATACCCAATCCTTGAGAATGGGGTGTCAACTTTTTTTATACCACATCAGTTTTCCCGTCTTTTCTGTTACGCCCTGTATGGCAGCTCTACCCTGTTTCGGTTTTGATACTGTTTTATGAGTAGCTACCGAATGGGCATCCCGTTTTTGCTTTTTCTTTCGATTCTTTTTATAAATTCTTCAGCATTTAAACATCATTTTTTCACAACTTCTGCATATAATAATAAGAGAAGGTTAATGGGGAAGTACTTTTGGAAAGGGTGAATATAATATTTTAATGGACAGAGAAGTTTATTATGAAAACAATAATGTTATTGATGTAAAAGATTATGAGAAAATGATAGAAACTATTCAGGATACACCGGGCAATCGGCTGAGCAAGGTGAACAAAGTCCGGAAAATATATTTTAATGATGACATCAATTATCTGGAGGACGGGCTGGATGCCGGGTCGGAGGATAAGGTTGTTTACTGTATTGTTATGGTGAACTTTGATACGGAACATCTGATGGTCGAGCGGAAAAGTCGGAGGTCCGGAATGATTTATAAGGATTATGCTCCGATTACCGCCGGGGAATGTCGGAGAATTTTCAGGGGCGATGTTCGGTGGCTGAAAGAGAGTCCCTATTCGCTGCTTAAAAACCTGTATTTGGAGATTACGGTCAATCTTTGCACGATAGGGGTTGTCGTTGATTATGAGCGTCAGCGGTTTAAAGTGCATAACAGCAATGATTACATAGAATTTGATTTATCGGTTCGCTCAATTTATGGACGAAAGGGCGATTTGCTGGCGGACCAGTTAGATATGAAGGAACGGCTGGATGCGGGCCATGTTATTATGGCTTATAAACAGAGTATTCATATTCCACCGATTTTCAGATCCGTGCTGGCGCTGGCGCCAAAGGCCGAGGCGCATTGAGCCGGAAGACACAGCGCTTCAGAGGAATTAGAAATTCTGAATAAAAATTCAGGGAGGGCGGGACTTGCCAAAGTCCTCCCTCCCTGCTGTTTTAAGTAAAAAATTATCCGAGCAGCCGCTCGATGACATTCAGCAGTTCATCGTTTTTATCCGGCATCATAATGCAGAAACGGAAGTATTTATTATTTAAAAACGGAAAATCGGAACAGTCGCGAATCATAAGTTTTTCCTGAATGGCCGCTTCAAAAATATCCATTGCCGTCACATCCTCTTTGAGAATTTTAAGGAGGATGAAATTGGCTTTCGGCGCATAATAAGTAACGCCGTGAAAGCTGTCCAGTTTTTTACAGATTCGGGCTCTCTCGGAGGAGATGAGCCGGCGTGTTTGGTCGATATATTCTTTATCTGTGAACATAATCTCGCCTGCAATAGCGGCCAGAGTGTTGATGGCCCAGGGGTCCTGATGCCCGACCACTTCTTTGACTAAATCCCGGTTGCCGCAGACGGCGTAGCCGAGGCGGAGTCCCGGAGCAGCGAAAAATTTGGAAACACCCCGAAGGACAATGATATTATTATAATATTGGGACAGGGGAATCGCCGTGATGTCCTGCAGGTTTTCGGCAAATTCCACATAAGTTTCATCCACGAGAACATAGATGCCGTTTTCTTTGCATATATCCAGAATCCGGCGCATATCGGAGCGGGAAATCGCTGTGGAGGTCGGATTATTCGGGTTGCATATAATCAGCAGATCGATGGTTTCATTTAATTGTCCGGCAAGTAAGTCCACATGGACAGAAAAACCATGGCTTTCATCCAGCCGGTAATACCGGGAGGTTCCGCCGGCCAGAGTGACTTCACGTTCATATTCGGAATAGGTCGGCCCGAGAATAAGGGCTTTATGGGGCTTCAAAATTTGAATAAACAGGGAAATCAGTTCCGTGGAACCGTTGCCTACAATAATATTTTTAAAATCCGTATCTACATAGGAGGCGATACATTTTCTCAGGGAGGTATATTCTCTTTCCGGGTAGCCGGTGATGGCGTCGATGCGTTCAGCCAGAGCGGAGCGCAGCTTTGGAGAAATGCCGATTGGATTTACATTGGCTGAAAAACTGGTAATTTCTTCCCTGGGGATATGGTAGATTTCCTCGATTTTCTCAAGGTCGCTGCCGTGAAAATGTTCGGTTTTCTGTGTCATAATATTACTCCTCATCACTTTTTGTTGCACCAATATTCATTGTAGTGGTATAATCTATATTAGTACATTTCATTTAAAAATGCAAATGATAAACAGGAGAGAAACATTGAAAGAAAAGATAAATTTATTGTCTAAGGGAATATTTGAATATGGGTGTCCGGACATTCATGTTTCCGAATCCTCCATCTATCTGGAAGTTGAATCGGGCAGTTGTTATTCCGGCGAGTTCCGGGTTTATTCGACAAATGGAATTGATGTGCGGGCGAAGGTCTTTTCTTCGAATAAGCAGATGCACTGTGCAGAGACGGATATTATCGGAACAGATAATGGAATCCATTTCACTTTTACTGCGGAGAATATGGAACCGGGAGATAAGGCGGAAGGGCATATCAGCATCATCAGTAATGGCGGCGAGATTCAGGTGCCTTATCAGGTTGCGGTGCGTTCGCCTTATTGTATGAGCAGCATCGGTGAGGTCGGAAATCTGGAGGAGTTTTCGAGACTGGCTTCGGAGCATTGGCAGGAGGCGGTGAACCTTTTTAAGTCCAAGGATTTTCCGAGGGTTTTTCTTGTAAATAAAATCCACGCCCATATTTACGAAAAACTGATGAAGAGCCGGAATATCAATCAGGCGTTGGAGGAATTTCTTTATACGCTGAAGAAAAAGCAGAAGGTGACGATTTCGGTCACACAGCGGGAGATTATTCAGAATAATCTGTCGGAAGCGCTTAGCGACAAACTGGTTTTGGAAAAGAATACATGGGGTTATCAGGAAATTTTTATTTACGCGGAAGGAGACTTTTTAAGCGTATATAAAAAGCGGCTGACAACTCAGGACTTTTTGGGAAGTTATTACGAACTGGAATATTTTATTAATCCGGAATTTTTGAAACGGGGCCGGAATTACGGCCGTATTGTGCTGTCAACTTTTTCCCAGTCTATCGAGATTAAGGTGTGCTGCTATCAGGATGTTTTTCGGGATGAAGAAGAGTCCCATGGCTCAATCCGCAGCAGTATATGCCAGATTGAACGGCGGTATCTGGACTGGAAGGCCGGAAAAATTCCGCTGGATACGTGGAGCAGAGAGACGAGGGAGGACGTGGATTGCTGCCGGAACAACAGCGATGATGTCCGCTATGCCCTTCTGGAGGCTCATTTTTTGCTGACTGTCGGTGAGGAAAACAGCGCAAAGGAGATTGTCGGACAGATAAATGGCCGGGAACTCCGGAGAAATTCCCTTATGGGATATTGCTATTATTTATATATTACATCTTTGTACCGCAGGGAGCCGGATTATACCCACTATGTTATTCAGCGGATGTGGGAGTTTTATGAGGGCCAGTGCGACCGATGGGAGCTTTTGTGGATTTTAATCCAACTGGATGAACGGCTGGCCCACGGAGGGATTCACACCTTTAAGCGGATGAAGGCCGAATTTGCCCGCGGCTGCCATAGTCCTCTCATGTATCAGGAGGCATTGCGGCTGGCTAATGAGGACCCGTCCATGGTACGGGAACTGGATGCCTTTGAGGCGCAGCTTCTCCATTGGGGAACGCGCTATGGCATGTTGAGCCCGTCGCTGATGTATCAGTTTGCGGACTTGGCTGTACGGCAGAGGAGATTTCAGCCGCTGGTCCTCAAGGCAATGATGCGGCTGTGTGAATGTTATGAGAACAGGGAACTTCTGGCGGCAGTCTGCAGTATGCTTATGAACGGGCATGCGATTGATAAAAAATATAACGAGTGGTATCTGAAAGGAATCCGCCATTCGCTGAAGCTGGCAGGATTATATGAATTTTATATGTACTCTTTAGATGAGGAGACGGTGAAAGAACTTCCGACAGCGGTGCTCTATTATTTTAATTATAATAATCAACTGGACTGGAAGCGGAAGGCATTTTTGTACCGGTATATTGTCCGGCGCCGCCAGAGTCTGGAGCGGATTTATTATTCTTATGAGAATATAATGAAGGCATTTACCTTTGAACAGCTCAGTCTGGGACATATAGACAGTAACCTTGCCGAATTGTATAAGTTTTATATTACCCGGGATAAGATGAACAGCAAGCTGGCCCGGGAATTGCCGGATATCCTGTTTAAATATCAAATCAGCTGCGGACATCCGGGAATTGTCAATGTGGTCGTTACGATGCGGGAAGTGGACAGAGAATTTGTTTATCCGGTGGAAAGCGGCAAAGCCTATGTCGACATTTTCATGGATGAATATAATATTGCCTTTGAAGATATGGAAGGCAACCGCTATATGCGCACCGTGGACTTTGAAATGGAAAAACTGATGGATGAGTCCGAGTTTATAAAAGATTGTTATGAACTGTGCCCGGAGAATATAAAGGTGCTTATGAACCGAAGTGAACGGGCGCTGAAATATCAGATGATTGATGACACATCGATTGAAATTTTTAAGCGGACGCTGAAAATCCATTATATTGGAAATGAGTACCGCAAAAATATTTTAAAGAACCTCATCGATATTTATTATGAAAATTATGAGGGAGAGACGCTGGAGAAGTATTTAATCCGGCTGGATATCCATCTGCTCGGAAGCGAGGAGCGGGGAAGCATTATTGAGTATTATATTCAGCGGGGCTTTTATGAAAAGGCCTTTGAGGCTATCAGTGAATACGGCTATGAAAATATCCGGGATAAGCGGCTGATGCGCCTGACCTCGCGGATGATCCGCAAACGGAATTATGAGGAGGACGCTCTTCTTCTCGAGACGGCTTTTTATGCCTTTAAGGCCGGAAAATATGATGAGAGTATTCTCGAATATCTGAACCGGTATTATATGGGGACTACGAAGGATTATATGGATATCTGGCAGGCTGCTGTCGGCTTCGAGGTGGAAGTCCATCAACTGGAAGAAAAGATGCTCTGCCAGGTATTGTTCACGGAGGATATGGTGGAGGAGAGCGGCCCGGTGTTTGATTCCTACTATCGGATGCGTCCGAATATTAAAATTGTCCGGGCTTATCTCGCCTATAATGCCTACCGGTGCCTTGTGAAGAACCGGGAATTGAAGGAAAATATATTCCAGTATATGGAGATTGAGATGGACCAGATGGAGCGGGGACGGGATGTCTGCAGTCTGGCTATGCTGAAATATCTCTCGGAACATCCTCAGAGTGAAAGCGCCTATGACGGCTGGATTTGCCGCGAGGTGCGCCGGTTTGTGAGCCGGGGCGTTATGCTGCCGTGGTTTAAGGCATTTATGAATCTGACGGATATTCCCCGGGAACTGGTGGATAAAGTGTTTATTGCCTATACGACAAATCCGGAGCATACGGTTAAAGTGCGTTACCGGGTGGAATCCGGGACTCAGAGCAGTGAGTGGAAAGAAGAAAACATGCAGAGTGTGTACGGCGGTATTTTTATAAAATCATGGGCCCTGTTTGCCGGAGAAAAGTTATTCTGGCAGGCTTTGGACGACGATGGAGAAGATATCATTGTGACGGAGATGCAGGAAGTTCGGCAGGAAGCCGATGGCGAAGGTCCGCTTATCAGCGGTATGGATTATATTAACCGTATGATTCTTCAGAAGGATTTCAATGATTATGAGGCGCTTTATCGGACCGCCTGCGAGTACAGCCGGAGAAAGGCTGTGGCAGACGAAGTATTTGAATTACTTTAGAGAAGAGGACGTGTTTATGGATAATCGAATAAAAGAACTGATTTTGGGATATGACCTGTGCAATGATTATGTCCAGATTAGTTGCTACAACCAGAAAACACAGGATATGGATACCATCTGCTATATCGGAGAAAAGATGCTGGACCGGATTCCAACGGTGCTGTGCCGTCTTTATTCGGACGGCTCCTGGGTTTGTGGTTATGATGCCTGGAAGGCGGTCAATGAACACCGGGGTGCCCTGGTGGAAAATTTTGTCGATGTGCTGGAGCAGAAGCAGGATATTGCCGTGGGTGACGATTTATATTCCGGCGCGGAGCTGGTGCGGATATTTATGACGGAAAGCCTGAAGCTGGTGACAAAATATTATCCCCATTGGGCTGTTGGTCAGTTGACGGTTTCTGTCGAAAAACTTGGGAAATACACGGTGGAGACATTAAAAGGGCTGTGCGCCAGGATGAATTTTGATGAAAACCGGCTGTCAGTGATAAACCATGTTTCCGCCTATGAATATTATGCGTTGAATCAGAAACGGGAATTATGGCAGCACGATGTGGGTCTGTTTGATTATTCCCGGCGGGGGATGACTTACTATCATCTGGCTATCTCAAAAAAGAGGATGCCGATTGGAGTTATGGCGACAACCGTCCCGCTGACGGAATATTTTGATGGCAGCGAGATTGGGCAGACAGCGCCGCCGGAGCTGGACCGGAGGTTTTTGGAGGTTGTCCGGCGGGTGACGGCAAATAAAATCATATCTACAGTGTATTTGACAGGAGAAGGCTTTGAGGGAAACTGGGCAAAGATTTCATTAAAAAATCTCTGCCATCACCGAAAAGGATTTATCGGTTCAAATATTTTCTCCCGGGGAGCCTGTTACTATAGTTTGATGACTGCCGGACTTTTGGAAGAAGGGAATTTTATTGCCCTCAATGAAGATGTCATTTCAAAAACAGTTTATATCCGGGGAAGTAAAAAACGGGAAATGACGAATATAGAGCTTATCCAGGCGGGACAGATTTGGTACGACGTTCAGGCGGAAACCTTTTTTATACCGGATGGCATGGACCATGTCACTATTCATTTGATGGATTATCTGAGTAAGCGGGAACGCTCGCTGCAGATTCCGTTGGATGGTTTTGAGGCGGATGAAAAGCGGCCGGATAAGACGAGATATTTCCATATGCAGCTCCGATTTGACGATACATCCCATTGCCGCGTTTTGCTGCAGGACAAAGGATTTGGGGAATTTTATCCGGCTTCGGATAAAGTGTCGGAGCATGTATTTGATATTTATGATGAGACATTTGATGATAAAGAAGTTCATGAGCCGGGGCGGCTGATTCTGACGGATGGACAGAACAATATAGTGCCTTATTATTTCAGCCTGAGCGGTATCCGTGTCTACAGTTTGGAACAGCTTTGCCATTATATTTATCACCACATATACACAATCAGCCTGGAGACTTTCGGGGATGATCTGTTATACTGGATTGAGAAAAATCTGGGCGAGAGGGCCCTGGTGAAGCGTCTCAGGGAGGCGAAAAAGAACCGGAGGACACTCAAAGAGATGGTCCGCCTGATATTGATGTCGGTGGATTACTATTCAAAAGAAGAGATTAATCAGCTTCAAAAGGTTATTGAAGAGATTGAGATGCAGAATCCGATTGAGACACGAAAGGTGGAAGCGGATAATTATCTGCGTTATGGACGGCCGCTGGAAGCACTGGCGGTTTATAAAAAAGTGGATTTGATGATGGATGATTCGGATGAAATGGTGACAAATGAGTTCCGGGGAAATGTCTGTCATAATATGGGAATTGCCTTTGCGCGGCTGGCGAACGGGGAGGCGGCGCTGAGCTGTTTTAAGAAGGCTTATGAATTAAATGCTTCAGAGGTTTCCAGAGATGCCTGGCTGATGATGCTGAAGATACTTGGCCGGGAGGATGAAATGCTTCAGGAGTCAAACCGCATGATTCTTCCGCCGGATGTTTTCAGGCAGATGAATCAGCGGCTTGAAGCGGCGGAACGCCGGTTTGAGTCCCGGCCGGTTTATGAAATGCTGGAAAAGATGAAGGATATCCACAGCGAGAGTCAATGGGATGCCGTTTGCCCGGAGGTACTTGCATGGCTGGAAGAGGAGAAGGGAGAGTATCGAAGTATATAAAATGAAAGAGATGTTAGATGCGGAGATATTGATTGATTCGCCGGTGATTGCGGCGATTAAGGATGAACAAGGGCTGGTTGAATGTCTGAAAACAGAGTGCCAGGTCATATTTATTTTGTTTGGCAATGTATGCAATATTGGCGACATAGTAAAAAGGGTAAAAGATGGCGGCAAAACGGCGATTGTCCATATGGATTTGATCACCGGTTTGAGTTCCAAGGAAATTTCCGTGGATTTCATTAAAAAAACAACTCAGGCCGACGGAATTATCAGCACTAAGCCGGCGGTGGTAAAGCGGGCGAAAGAACTGGGGCTTTTGACGATTCAGCGGTTTTTCATCATCGATTCGATTGCCCTGGAAAATTCGAAACGCCAGATTGAGGTTTATCATCCGGATTGCGTTGAAATCATGCCGGGGATTATGCCGAAGATTTTGAAGGATATTCGAAACTTTGTCAGCGTGCCTGTCATCGCGGGAGGACTTTTAACGGATAAAAAGGATGTAATGAGCGCCCTGTCGGCCGGGGCGGACGCGATTTCCACAACAAACCGCACTCTATGGAAAATGCAATAATATGGCGTTTATTCTTGCATTTAAGAGATAGAAGTGTTATGATAAGGCTATAAATATGTGTAACGCTTTAGAGAGTGAGAGAGGCGAAATAGATAGTCTGGCAGGGCTGTCTGTTTCGCCTTACATTTTATTAAGAGAGAGGGAAAAATGATGACGAAAAACTTTGCGCACAGAGGATTTAGCGGCAAATATCCCGAGAATACGATGCTGGCCTTTGAAAAAGCCATTGAGGCGGGCGCGGACGGGATTGAGAATGACGTTCATCTGACAAAGGATGGCGTTGTTGTTATCATCCATGATGAACGGGTAGACCGTACAACGGACGGCGCCGGATGGGTAAAGGATTTTACTTATGAAGAGCTGTCCAAACTGAATGCGTCTTATACTTTTAAAGACTGCGGGTTCCAGCATATTCCGACATTGAGGGAATATATGGAGCTGGTGAAGGATAAAGACATTGTAACGAATATCGAGTTAAAGACCGGCGTTTTTGAGTATGAAGGCATCGAAAAAAAAGTTTATGATATGATTCAGGAGTATGGTTTAAAAGATAAAATGATAATTTCTTCATTTAATCATTTTTCCATTCTCCGTATGAAAGCCCTTGATCCTACGATAAAATGCGGCCTTCTGGAAGAATCCTGGCTGGTCAACGCGGGGGCTTATGCAGCTTCAGTGGGCGTTGAATGTTATCATCCGATGTATAAAAATATGACGCCGGATAATGTGGCGGAAATCAAGTCCTACGGACTTGAAATCAATACATGGACAGTCAACGAAAAAGAAGAAATTGAGGAAATGTTTAATCGGGGCGTGGATTCGGTTATCGGAAATTATCCGGATATCGTCCGCGAGATTCAGAAAGCATATAGAAGATAAAAATGCAGGAGGGAGAAAAGATGTACGATATTATCATCATTGGCGGCGGTGTTTCCGGTTGTGCGGCAGCGCGGGAACTGTCGCGTTATAAGGCCAATATTTGCGTGGTGGAGAGAGAAGAAGATGTCTGTGCCGGAACCTCCAAGGCCAACAGCGCCATTGTTCATGCCGGCTACGATGCAGACCCGGGTTCACTGATGGCAAAATTGAATGTTCAGGGCAATCAGATGATGGAGGCTGTGGCAGAGGAACTGGATTTTCCGTTTAAACGGATTGGCTCTATGGTTGTCTGTGTCCATGAAGAAGATGTCTGCAAACTGGAGGAGCTTTTGGAACGGGGAAAGAAGAATGGCGTAAAGGACCTCCGCATTGTGGATGGAAAAGAAGCTCATGAACTGGAGCCGAATCTGACGGAACAGGTTGTAGCGGCGCTTTATGCGCCGACCGGCGGCATTGTATGTCCATTTGGAATGACTATTGCCTTTGCTGAAAATGCAGCGGTTAACGGCGTGGAATTTAAACTGGATACAGAGGTTCAGAATATTGAAAAGATTGACGGCGGTTATGCGCTGACGACAAACCGGGGTGTTTTAAAGACAAAGGTTGTCGTTAATGCGGCGGGAGTTTATGCAGATAAATTCCATAACATGGTCAGCGGAGAAAAGATTCATATCACGCCGCGGAGAGGCGATTACTGTCTGCTGGATAAGACGGCCGGAAATCATGTGTCCCACACGATTTTCCCATTGCCGGATGAATTTGGAAAGGGTGTGCTTGTCACCCCGACAGTTCATGGAAATCTTTTAGTCGGGCCGACGGCCATCGATATTGAAGATAAAGAATCCACGGCAACAACCAGGGCAGGACTGGATTTTGTTGTCAGCAAAGCCGGGGAGGCTGTGGCCGGACTTCCGATGCGCCAGGTCATCACTTCCTTTGCCGGACTTCGCGCCCATGAGGACCATCATGAATTCATTATCGGGGAGGCAAAGGATGCGAAGGGATTTGTGGATGTATCCGGTATCGAGTCTCCGGGACTTTCCAGTGCGCCGGCGATTGGCCGGATGGTGGCGGATATTGTCTCAGAGATGCTGGAACTTCCTGAAAATCCGGATTTTGTCGGTACACGCCGGGGTATTTTAAATCCTGCAGAGCTGAGTAAGGAAGAGCGGGCCAAATTGATTGAAGCCAAACCGGAATACGGCAATATTATCTGCCGCTGTGAGATGATTACAGAAGGAGAGATTCTGGATGCGATTCACCGCCCGGTCGGCGCCCGGTCACTGGATGGCGTAAAACGCCGTACCCGGGCAGGAATGGGACGGTGTCAGGCCGGATTCTGTTCTCCGAGGACAATGGAGATTCTGGCAAGAGAGCTTCATGTGAGCATGGCGGATATTACTAAATCCGGCGGAGATTCCAAACTCATTGTCGGTACAGTCAAGGATAGATTATAGAAGGGATGGTGAAGAACATGTTAAATTACGATTTAGTTATTGTTGGCGGCGGCCCAGCCGGTCTCGCGGCGGCGGCATCTGCAAGAAAAAATGGTTTGGAAAGCATCATCATCCTGGAGAGAGACCATGAGCTTGGCGGTATTTTAAACCAGTGTATTCACAACGGTTTTGGGCTGCACACTTTTAAAGAGGAGCTGACCGGGCCGGAATATGCGGGACGTTTTATTGATGAAGTGTCGGATTTGAAGATTGAGTATAAATTAAATACGATGGTTATGGATATCTCAGAGGATAAAGTTGTGACAGCCATGAACCGGGAAGACGGTCTCTTTGAGATTCAGGCCAAAGCGGTCATTCTGGCTATGGGATGCAGGGAGCGTCCGAGAGGAGCTTTGAACATTCCGGGATATCGTCCGGCGGGTATTTATTCAGCCGGAACTGCACAGCGGCTGGTGAATATCGAAGGCTTTATGCCGGGCCGTGAAGTCGTTATTTTGGGCTCCGGGGATATTGGCCTTATTATGGCCCGCCGTATGACGCTGGAGGGCGCAAAGGTCAAAGTTGTTGCCGAACTGATGCCGTTTTCCGGCGGCCTGAAACGAAATATTGTTCAATGCCTGGATGACTTCGGGATTCCGCTGAAATTAAGCCATACGGTGGTTGATATCGATGGTAAAGAGCGGGTAAAAGGAATCACATTGGCTGAAGTGGACAGCAGCGGAAAACCGATTCCGGGAACAGAAGAACATTATGACTGCGATACATTGCTTCTTTCCTGCGGCCTTATTCCTGAAAATGAATTATCCAGAGGCATTGGCGTGGATATTGAACCGGTAACCAACGGGCCGGTGGTTAATGAGAGTCTGGAAACCAATGTGCCGGGCGTTTTTGCCTGCGGCAATGTTCTTCATGTGCATGACCTGGTGGATTTTGTTTCTGAGGAAGCGGCGACAGCGGGAAGAAATGCGGCAAAATATATTCAGAACGGCAGCAAAGAGCCGGAGACGATTCATGAAACCATTGCTCTCTGCCCGCAGGGCATTGTGCGTTATACTGTGCCAAAAACAGTAAATGTGGACCGGATGGATGATGAGATTACGGTGCGTTTCCGTGTGGGAGCGGTTCAGAAAAATTGTTATGTGTCCACCTATTTTGATGATGAACGGGTGATGCGCCGGAGACGCCCGGTGGTTGCTCCGGGTGAAATGGAAGAAGTGAAGCTGAAAAAAGAGCAGCTTTTGAAATATCCGGATTTGAAGCAGATTATCTTTAAGGTCGAGGAGGCGTAAGCATATGGAAAAAAGAGAATTAACCTGTATCGGATGCCCTCTGGGCTGCGCCGTGACAGTAGAGATGGAAGGCACGGAAATTCTCAGTATTACAGGGCATACATGCAAGCGGGGCGAGGAATATGCGCGGAAGGAAGTAACTAATCCAACCCGCATTGTGACCTCGATTGTCCATGTGAACGGCGGAAAGATTCCGATGGTTTCGGTGAAAACAAAATCAGATATTCCTAAAAGCAAGATTTTTGATTGTGCAAAAGCACTTCAAAGTATTCAGGTGGAAGCGCCAGTGCATATCGGTGATGTTATCCTGGAAAATGTGGCCGGTACGGGAGTTTCCGTTGTAGCAACGAAAAATGTAGAAGCTTTATAAAAAGCAGAAGCCTGGTGGTGATAAAATGGACATGGAAGTATTTCAGACAATAAATGAATATCTCCATTCGTTTACTGTTCCTGTTGTTATGATTCGACTGCTGCTGGCAGCTATCTGCGGCGGTGTTATCGGATTTTTCAGGAGTGTAAAAAAGCGGGGAGCCGGATTTAAAACCCATATTCTGGTATGCCTGGGGGCAACCCTTATTATGATGACCGGAGAATACACTTTCCGGTATGTCTCCAATGGAACCGGCGATGTGGCCCGTATGGCTGCTCAGGTTGTCAGCGGTGTGGGTTTCCTCGGCGCGGGCACAATTATGGTGACCGGGCGGAATCAGATTAAGGGACTGACAACAGCGGCCGGCCTGTGGGCCTGCTCCGGGATTGGCCTGGCTATAGGGATAGGCTTTTATTCGGGAGCAATCATCTGTACCCTGATTGTATTTCTGGTATATAACTATCTGGAAAAAATCGATGAGTATGCCTATGAACATTCAAGGGTTTATGATCTGTATGTGGAGTTTGAATCCAGAAAGTATATCACGCCATTCATGTCGGCGGTGAAAGAGCGGGGATTTAAATTTCTCAGTCTGGAATTGAGTAAGTCCAAAAAGAATAAGGATGATATTGTCAATGCAACAATGTCCATAGAAGTCAGCGCCAAATCGAAGGGTATCGATGTACATACATTTATCGAGGGGTTGGACGGCGTCAATTCCGTAGAAGAAATGTAGATGGGATGATACATTTTTGTCAGATAAGACATGGAAGGCTCGGACAGGAATCCTTAAAGGATTCTTGCCCGGGCTTTTGCGTATTTTTGTCGGAATACCCCGAAGGATTGTTATTGAAATCATTATCGGTGTTGGATATACTGAATTTATCACGTGAGAATCACATCTATAACCGATTCGGTAAAAATCCACTGTTAAACAAAACAGAAATATGATAAGATAAAGAAATAAAACAAAGTGAGGAGATAGGTATGAAGTTTATGCGGGAACTGGAAGAAAATAATATGGCCAGGGCCGAGGGGCGTAAAGAGGGACGCAGAGAAGGCCATGAAGTCGGCGTGGCCGATGGAATTTTGTCATCTGTCAGGAATCTCATGGAGACGATGGACCTGTCTGCCGAAAAGGCTATGGAGGCATTAAAGGTGTCGGAAACGGAAAAGGAAAAATACTTAAAATTACTGGATAAGGATAATTAGGAAAAAGAAAGTACAAAAGATAAAATGGCAGGCTTGACTTTTAAGCTGGTTTTGAATAGAATATATTTTATATGGAAAATGTAGTGAGAAAGAGGAGTAGGAACATAACCTTGACAGAGAGGATGATTCGGCGGCTGAAAGGTCATCCAAAGAAGTGGGTTCTGAAAGTAGCTTTTGAACAGGGCAGGTGAAACCGGATATCGGAAAGTAGTCAGTCACGGGTGGTTTCGTTATAGACCAAAGAGATGTACGGGAATTTTGTTTTTCGTATAATTAAGGTGGTAACGCGAGCTTTCGCCCTTATGGGGTGGAAGCTCTTTTTTCGCGTAAGGCACAAGCCGAGAGATGAGGCACAAGCCAAGCGATGAGGCGCTTGCGCCGCAGCGACAGAAATTGAACAGGAGGAAAGAGAAATGCAGTTGGAGAAAACCTACAATCCGGCGGCCATTGAGGATAAGCTTTATCAGAAATGGCTCGACCATAAATATTTTCATGCGGAGGCAGACCGCAGCAAGGAACCGTTTACAATCGTGATTCCGCCGCCAAATATTACGGGGCAGCTTCATATGGGTCATGCTCTTGACAATACATTACAGGATATTTTAATCCGTTCCAAACGGATGCAGGGTTATAATGCGCTGTGGCAGCCGGGAACGGACCATGCAAGTATTGCCACGGAAGTTAAGATTCTGGAAAAATTAAAAGAAGAGGGCATCAGCAAAAAGGATTTGGGCCGGGAGGCATTTTTGGAGAGAGCCTGGGACTGGAAAAAGGAATATGGCGGACGGATTATCAGCCAGCTTAAAAAGATGGGTTCTTCCTGCGACTGGGATAGAGAACGGTTTACGATGGATGAGGGCTGTAATAAGGCTGTTGAGGAAGTGTTTGTCCGTCTTCATGAAAAAGGGCTGATTTATAAGGGCGCAAGAATTATCAACTGGTGCCCGGTATGTAAGACTTCTATCTCTGATGCGGAGGTTGAGTATGAAGATCAGGCCGGACATTTCTGGCATATTAATTATCCGGTGGTTGGTTCCGATGAAATGGTGGAAATCGCCACAACCCGCCCGGAAACCATGTTGGGGGATACTGCGGTAGCCGTACACCCGGAGGATGAACGCTATAAACATCTGATTGGAAAAACGGTTCTGCTTCCAATTGTCAATAAAGAGATTCCGGTGGTGGCCGATGAATATGTAGATAAGGAATTTGGAACCGGAGTGGTTAAAATCACACCGGCGCATGACCCAAATGACTTTGAAGTGGGTAAGAGACACAATCTGGAACAGATTAACATTATGAATGACGATGCGACTATCAATGAAAACGGCGGTAAATATGCGGGTATGGACCGCTATGAAGCGCGGAAAGCCATTGTTGAGGAGTTGGACCGTCTCGGACTGCTTGTGCGGATTGAGGATTATAATCATAATGTAGGTACCCATGACCGCTGTAAGACAACGGTAGAGCCTCTCATCAAACAGCAGTGGTTTGTTAAGATGGATGAACTGGCGAAACCGGCCATCGAAGCGCTGAAAAAAGGCGATTTAAAATTTGTCCCTGAACGTTTTGATAAAACATATCTCCACTGGCTGGAAAATATCCGCGATTGGTGTATTTCCCGTCAGCTTTGGTGGGGCCATCGGATTCCGGCTTATTACTGTCAGGACTGCGGTGAAATCATGGTAGCCCGCAAGGCGGATGCGCCGACGACCTGCTGCAAGTGCGGCGGCAGCCATATTGTCCAGGATGAAGATACGCTGGATACATGGTTTAGTTCAGCTCTCTGGCCGTTCTCCACATTGGGATGGCCGGATAAGACAGAAGATTTGGATTATTTTTATCCGACAAATGTCCTCGTTACCGGATATGATATTATTTTTTTCTGGGTTATCCGAATGGTATTCTCGGGCCTTGAGCATATGGGTGAAGTACCGTTTGACACAGTGCTGATTCACGGCCTTGTGAGGGATTCCCAGGGGCGGAAGATGAGTAAATCCCTCGGAAATGGTATCGACCCTCTGGAGGTTATTGATAAATACGGCGCGGATGCACTCCGTTTTACCCTTGTCACAGGCAACGCCCCTGGAAATGATATGCGTTTCTATTGGGAGCGGGTGGAAGCCAGCCGTAACTTTGCCAATAAAGTATGGAATGCATCCCGGTTTATGCTGATGAATTTTGAGCAGGCTGAGGAAGCGGGTATTTCTATTGATAATGTAACTCTGGATGATTTAACCCAGGCAGATAAATGGATTTTATCGAAAGCCAATACTCTGGCGAAGGATGTCACTGCCAATATGGATAAATATGAACTCGGTATTGCGGTTCAGAAGCTTTATGATTTTATCTGGGAAGAATTCTGTGACTGGTATATTGAAATGGTTAAACCTCGTCTCTATAATAACGAGGATACAACCAAGGCGGCGGCCCTCTGGACATTAAAGACCGTATTGATTCAGGCACTGAAGCTGCTCCATCCGTATATGCCGTTTATTACGGAGGAAATCTTCTGCAATGTTCAGGAGGAAGAAGAGTCCATTATGATTTCTTCCTGGCCGGTATATAAAGATGAATGGAATTTTGAGGCAGATGAAAATGCGGTGGAGACTATCAAAGAAGCTGTCCGGGGCATCCGAAATGTGCGTACGGGCATGAATGTACCGCCGAGCAAAAAAGCAAAGGTTATCGTTGTCTCTGACAATGAAGATGTCCGTCAGATTTTTGAGGACGGCAGAGTATTTTTTGCCACTCTGGCCCATGCCAGCGATGTGGTCATCCAGGCAGATGAAACGGGAATAGAAAAGGACGCCGTATCTGCAGTGATTCATCAGGCGGTTATCTATATGCCGTTTGCCGAGCTGGTAGATATTGCTGAAGAAAAGGCCCGTTTGGCAAAAGAAGAAGAGAAACTTCATAAGGAGATTGCAAGAGCATCGGGTATGCTGAATAATCCAAACTTTGTCAGCAAAGCGCCGGAGGCAAAGATTCAGGCAGAGCGGGACAAACTGGAAAAATATACTCAGATGTTAAAGCAGGTTGAGGAACGATTGGAAGCCTTAAACGGATGATGAATGAAATTGTTGAATATCTGTATAATATCCCCCGGTTCGCAAGGACCGGGGGTCTTGAGAAGACCAGGGAACGTTTAAAACTCCTTGGAAGCCCGGAAAAAAGTTTTCACTACATCCATGTGGCAGGGACCAACGGCAAGGGCTCCGTCTGCGCCTATATGGAATCCTGTCTGCGGGAGATGGGATTTAAAACCGGGCTTTTTACGTCGCCCCACCTTGTTCGGATTAATGAGCGGATGCGCATTAATAACGAGGAAATCAGCGATGAAGATTTCTCCGAAGCCTTTTATAAAGTGAAAGCCCTGGTGGATTCCCAGACAGCCCGGGGAATTCCCCATCCGACATTTTTTGAATTTATTTATCTCATGGCCATGTGTGCCTTTCAGAAAGCCGGGATTGAGTACGGCGTTATTGAGACGGGCCTCGGCGGCCGGCTGGATTTGACGAATGTGGTGGAGATGCCGGATTTGACCCTGATTACGTCCATCGGTTTGGACCACACGGCGATTCTCGGCGATACTATCGAAAAAATTGCGGGTGAAAAGGCGGGAATCATCAAAGCGGGAGCGCCCCTTGTATATCTGGCGGACCGGCCGGAGGCGGCCGGCGTGATTAAAGCCCGGGCTGAAGAAGTTCTGGGGCCGGAAGACTTGCCGGAAAGGGATAAATTGTCGGAAGAGGATAAATTGTCAGAAGAGGATAAAAAAACTTCGGAATACCGGCTTTCTTATCCGGTGACCTCGGACTGGGTGGAAAATATTTCCGCAGCGCAGGGACAGATTCGGTTTTCTTTGGTGTGTCCATATTTTAAAAAGTATGATATAATGCTTAATACCAATGGCATATATCAGGCGGAGAATGGGATGCTGGCGCTGACAGGCATGGAAATTTTAAGAAAATTTATGAACCGTCAGGCTGCGGCTGCGGTGCAGAGCCCGTCGGAGACATCGCAGGCCAGGGCGCGGAAGTTGGCCGATTCCCGGTGGAGCCTGCCGGAAGAAGTCTTTCGGGAAAAGGTTCTGAAAGGACTGGCATCCATGGTCTGGCCCGGCCGGATGGAATTGGTGGGAGATAATATCTATGTGGATGGCGCTCATAATGATGATGGAATCCGGGAAATGGTTCGCTCCGCGGAGAGTACTTTGCCGGGAAAAGATATTTATCTCGTATTCGCCGTGGCGGAGGATAAGGATTACCAGCAGATGGTGCGGCATGTGTGCGGCATGAAACATTTGAAAGGTGTTATTGTCACGGAGATTGATAATGGAAGGCGCCGGGATTTTCATGAAGTTATGAAAGATTTTGAGAAAAACTGGCATGGAAATATTCAGGGCACATATAATGTAAGTGAGGCCATTATGACCGGTAAGCAGTGGAAGGGCAAAGATGGTGTGCTTATATGTACAGGCTCACTTTATCTGGTTGGCCATGTGAAGGAGCTTCTGGGAGGAATTTAGATGATTAACTTTGATGAAGAACTTAAAAAATACAAACCGAGTCTTGAAGTGGATCAGGCGGAAGAGGCGATTCAGCGCAATGACCTCAGAGATGTCATCGACATTGTTGAGGAGATGATGAAGGAATTCCGCAATGATTCAAAGCGTTTTAAGCAGTTTTAGGAGGGACGTGTATGAATTGTCCAAAATGCGGTACGCCCCTTGAAAATACATACCGTTGTCCGAAATGCGAATTTGAAGAACCAACAATGAAGCGGATTATTCAGTCGTCGAATTATCACTATAATGTCGGCCTGAGCAAAGCCAGAATACGGGATTTGAGCGGTGCGATAACATCGCTTCAGATGAGTCTGAAATATAATAAGCGCAATACCAATGCGAGAAACCTTCTGGGACTGGTGTATTTCCAGATGGGCGAGACGGTTGCGGCCCTGAGTGAATGGGTCATCAGCGTCCATTTTCAGAGTAAGGGAAATGTTGCCCGGAATTATATTAAGAAGGTTCAGAATAATCAGGGACAGCTTCAGGTTATTAACAGCACCATCCAGAATTACAATCTGGCATTGAAATATCTGGAAGAGGGAAATGGCGACCTTGCCATTATCGAGCTGAAAAAGGTTGTGAATCTGAATCCGAATTATATTCGGGCCTATCAGCTTCTGGGTCTTTTATACATTCAGCATAAGCAGTATTCTGCGGCGCGGAAGATTTTATCCAGGGCATTGAAGCTGGACCGGAATAATATTACGACGGTTCGCTATATGAATGAGCTTGTCGATTATTCCCATCAAAGGCGTAAGGGCAGAGAAGCAGAACGGGAGAAGGCGGCCTATGTTCAGATTAAAGACCCGAATCCGATTGTCATTGAGCGGACATCGGGAAGTTATACGGATTTTAATACGAGCACCCTTTCCTTTGTCAATATTCTGATTGGCATTATCATCGGCGCGGCGGTTGTCGGTCTTTTGCTCGTACCTTCGATTCAGAAGACGAAGGCGTCGGAATATAATCAGGCCGTGGTCGAATACAGCAGTCAGATTTCCGAGAGAAATAAGGAGATTACGACGCTTCAAAACCAGGTGGATGCGCTGACGGATGAAAATGACAAATTAAAAAATAACATGGATACGGTGGGCAGTCAGGCCGACAGCGAGCAGAATGAAAAACGTTTGATTCAGGCGATGAAATCCTATCTGGATAATGATTTTGTCACAGCGGGTACAGTTCTGGCAGATGTGGATAAAACCCTTCTGGATGGTCAGGAGGCTCAGGATGTTTATGACTTCCTGCTGGCTAAAACACGGGATACGGTTGTCAATCAGCTCTATGCGGAGGCCTATGAGTATTATGACCAGAAGGATTATATGAATGCGGTCACTTATTTCCGCAAGGTATTGAATCTGAATCCGGATTCTGTGGAAGCCTGGTATAATATGGGACGCTCTTATCAGTATCTGACAGATTTTGAGCAGGCCAGAAACTGTTATAATACGATTATCAATAATTACGGCGACAGCGAGTATGCCTATGATGCTCAGACTTATCTGAATCAGATTGAGAGCCGGTCAGCGGAGAGCGGAACGCCGGAAAGTGAATAAAATAATTGACGAAACAAAAGATGAGAAACTCAGACTTATGGGTATCTCATCTTTTTTTATTTGGGAGGTATGACAATGGAAATGGAATATCAGTTGAAGGGCCCCTATCTGATTATTCGTGTGGGCCGGGAGCTGGACCATCATCAGGCGGAGCGTATACGCCGTACCATGGAAAAAATCGGCAGAGAAAGGGAGATACGCCATATTATTTTTGATTTCTCTGAAACCACATTTATGGACAGCTCCGGCGTGGGTATGCTCATCAGCCGGTATAGGGACCTTTCCATGTGCGGAGGCACAGTCTGCGCGGCGGGAGTGGGACCGGCGGTGGAGAAGCTGTTTTATGTGTCCGGCCTGCATAAAATCATTCGGGTGTATTCGGAAGTGGAGGATGTTTTTAATGGACAAGAATGAAATGAAAGTGATATTTGACAGTTGTTCAGAAAATGAAAGTTTTGCCCGGATGGTGATTTCAGCTTTCGTAGCCCGGCTGGACCCGACACTGGAGGAACTGGCGGATATTAAGACCGCCGTCTCTGAGGCGGTCACAAACAGCATTATACACGGTTATGGGAGGGCTTCGGGAAATATCGAGATGCGGGGCCGCATTGACGGGAGAGAAGTGTCGGTGGAAATCCTTGATTTTGGCGTGGGCATTGAAGATATCGAGAAGGCCATGGAGCCCATGTTTACGACTCGGCCGGATATAGACCGGTCAGGGATGGGATTTGCCTTTATGGAAGCTTTTATGGACGATTTGAAGGTTGAGTCAGAGCCGGGAAAGGGAACCCGGATCATTATGAAAAAGAGACTGGGAGTGGTCTGAAAATCTATGGAATTTCTTGAATTGCTTTTAGCCGCAAAATCAGGGGATAAAGAGTCAAGAGATTTACTTGTAGAAAAAAATATGGGACTTGTGTGGAGCGTGGTGCGCCGCTTTTCCCATAGAGGATATGAGCCGGAAGATTTATTTCAGATTGGGGTCATAGGGCTGATAAAGGCCATCGACTATTTTGATACGAGCTATGACGTTCGTTTTTCCACCTATGCCGTGCCGATGATTTCCGGGGAGATCAAGCGGTTTTTGCGGGATGACGGGATGATTAAAGTGAGCCGTTCTCTCAAGGAACATTCATGGAAAATCCAGAAGGCCAGAGAGGAGCTGAATCATAAAAACGGCAGGGAGGCGTCCTTAAGCGAGCTGTGCGCCTGCACCGGGCTGGAGCCGGAGGATGTCATCTCGGCGATGGAAGCCGGATGCGAGGTGGAATCCCTGAATAAAGTCATATTCCAGAGTGACGGGCAGCCGGTATGCCTGTCGGACAAGCTGGTGGAAAAAAGGGACAGCCATGGAGAACTCCTCGACCACCTGCTTATTGAGGAACTTCTGAAAAATCTGGATAAACGGGAGAGGGAGCTGATTATTCTGCGCTATTACTGCAATGAAACCCAGAGTAAGATTGCCGAACATTTCGGGGTTTCCCAGGTGCAGGTCTCCCGAATGGAAAAGCGGGTTTTAAAACGGATGAGGGAGATTGTCGGCCAGTGAGCTGGTTCAAACTTATGGAAACCACAGAATTGGGATTGCATTTTACCTGTATTTAGGTGTATTATAAAGACATGGGAAAATGCCCGGAAGGATTATATTTAAAGCTTACATCGAGGAGGAATTTTAGTATGAAAATCAGTTTATTAGAGCCGATTGGGGTATCGCAGGCTGTATTGGATGAACTTTCACAGGGGTTAAAAGACAGGGGTCATGAATTTTGTTATTATGATACAAAAACAACGGATGCAGAGGAACTGAAAAGACGTACAGCCGGCTGCGATATTGTCATGATTGCAAATAATCCATATCCGGCAGAAGTAGTGGAATCTGCCGATGCTTTAAAGATGATTTCCGTAGCTTTTACAGGAATTGACCATATCGGCGTGAAAGCCTGCAAAGATAAAGATATTATGATTTGCAATGCGGCCGGTTATTCCAATCAGACAGTCGCCGAGCTGGTTATCGGTATGGCGATTGACGGTTTGAGAAATGTGGCAAAGGCGAATGATGTTGTTCGTAAGGGCGGTACAAGCGCAGGAATTGGCGGCCGTGAAATTTGCGGACGCACCGTAGGTATTATCGGTCTCGGAAAGATCGGTATGGTTGCTGCAAAATTATTCCTTGCTTTTGGGGCAAAGGTTATCGCTTACAATCGGAGTCAGTCTGAGGAAGCAAAAGCTCTCGGAATTGAATATAAATCTCTGGAAGAAGTATTATCCGAAAGTGATATTGTTTCTTTGAATATGCCGCTCAATGACAGCACACGGGGATTTATCAGTGCGGATAAGATTGCCCTTATGAAACCGGATACGGTATTTATCAACTGTGCCCGCGGCCCGATTGTGGATAATGAAGCGCTTGCAAAAGCATTGAATGAGGATAAATTGGGCTTTGCGTGTCTGGATGTATTCGATATGGAACCTCCGATTCCGGAAGACTATCCAATCCTTCATGCAAAGAACACATTGCTGACACCGCATCAGGCATTTATTTCTGAAGAATCCATGATTCGCCGTGCGAAGATTGTCTTTGACAATGTTTACGCTTATCTGGATGGTAATCCGGTGAATGTATGTAAATAATTAAATTTTGTTTTTATGAATACATCTTTTGAAAAAACAAGCATTTTTTTCAAAAGATGTATTTTTTTGTGGCTTAAAGGAATAATAAGGCTCAAAGGAGTGATAAAAATGCACGAAACACGGGATTTGAAGATTTTTATATACCTGATATTGACAGTCCTGGCATTGGTACTCTGGGCCGGCGTGTGGAGCAGTCTGACTTCAGATGTGGGGCAGACGGCCTATGAGGACGCTGTTTTTGTGAAAATGGAGGAGGGTTCTCCGAGGGAAGGGGAGAGCGGCCTTTGGGCAGTTTAAAATCGGATATTTATATTAAGCTGGACGGACATGTCCGGGTGGACCAGAGAGAGGTGCGGCTGAAGGATATGGCCAGCGTTTATTGCAGTGATGCGGCGCTGATGCATCGGCTGGAGGATGTGCCTGTGTTTTCCTTTGAAGAGAAAGACGGAGAGAAAGAGGTTATTTCTATTCTTTACGTATATGCAGCGATTTATAAATCTCTGGGGGAGGATTTACAGATTCACTCGATAGGCAGCGAGGACTGTCTGGTGGATTTGATTTCAGAAAAGAAGCCGTCAAAATTCCGGAGTCACATACAGGTTATTCTTGTCAGCCTGGTGACCTTTTTTGGAGCGGCCTTTTCCATTATGACCTACAATGAAGATGCGGGCGTGGACGATGTGTTTCAAACCCTGTATAAAATCTTTCTCGGTTTCGACAGCGGCAATGGTGTTCTGGAGTTTACTTATTCCCTGGGAATCGGACTTGGTATCCTTGTGTTTTTTAATCATTTTGAGAAAAAGGGCCGGAGAAATCCAACGGCGATGGAGATTCAAATGGATAAGTATGAACAGGATATGGTGGATGCCTATGTAAAATCCTCTGACCGCCGGGGAAAGTCTTTGGATGTGGAGGATTAGTTTATGGGAAATGCAGCAGTGGCGTTGATTGGCCTGGCATCCGGGTTTACAGTGGCTGCGGCTTTGTTTGCCCTGATTGCGACCATCGGCGTTTTAAACCGTCTGGCCCAGGTGACTCACAGTGCGGATTCCATCCGGTGGTATGAAGTCTGTTTTATGGCGGGCGGAATGTTGGGAAATCTGTTTTCTGTTTATCAATGGCAAATTCCGGGAGGTTTATGGCCGGGACCGGCCCTCTTTGGCATTTTCACAGGAATTTATGTGGGCTGTTTTATCGGCGCGTTGGCGGAGGTTGTCAACGTATTTCCGATTTTGTTTCACCGGCTTCGGCTGAGGGAAGGAATGAAAGCCTTTATCTGGGCCATTGCTTTTGGAAAGGCCGTTGGGGGAATTGTCGATTTTTTTATTTAAGGAGGCGGTTTTTAAATGAATGAAAAGGAATATCAGGCCTATGTGGAGCAGGTGACTCCAAAGGTCAACGGATGGCTGTCTTTTTGCAAAGCCTATGTCAGCGGAGGCATTATCTGTGTCATTGGACAGTGCCTGTATAATTGGTTTAAGGCCCAGGGAATGATGCACACGCTGGCCAATAATTATGCGACTCTTCTGTTGATTTTAGCCAGTGTCCTTTTGACGGGATTTAATCTGGTAGGACCAATCACGAAATTTGCGGGGGCCGGATATCTGGTGCCGATTACAGGTTTTGCCAATTCGGTGGCTTCCTGCGCCATCGAGTTTAAACGGGAGGGCCAGGTTTTCGGGGTTGGCAGCCAGATTTTTAATATTGCCGGGCCGGTCATTTTATACGGCATAGTGACCAGTTGGTTTTTTGGATTTATATACTGGATACTGATAAGTATCGGTTTAGTGTAGGGGGCGTCGTTATGGGAAGAAAAAGACAGGGCAGATATACGGTAGAATTTGAAAATCCTCCGTTAATCCGAAGCTATGCGGCGGTTGTCGGAGAGAAAGAGGCGGAGGGGCCTCTGGGAATGTATTTTGATACAATATGCCAGGACCCGATGATGGGCCAGGACAGTTGGGAGGAAGCCGAAGGACAGCTTCAGTATACGGCGGTTCTCAAGGCATTGGACAAGGCGTTTATACAGCCGGAGAATATTCATTATCTCTTTGCGGGAGATTTGCTCGGACAGACTATTGCCACCTCTTTTGGGCTTAAGGAGCTTCAGATTCCCCATTTTGGCCTGTACGGCGCCTGTTCAACGATGGGCGAATCCCTCAGCCTTGCGGCTATGGCCGTTGACGGCGGTTTTGCCAGCCGGGCCGTTGCCGTGACCTCCAGCCATTTTGCCAGCGCAGAAAAGCAGTTCCGTTTTCCCCTCAGCTATGGGAATCAGCGTTCTCTGGCGGCCACCTGGACAGTGACAGGCAGCGGCGCCCTTGTTTTGGAGAGCGCAGAGGAGTGTTCGGAGAAAGCGGCGGAAAAATGTGTGCGGGTCAAGGCGGCGACGACGGGGAAAATTATTGATTACGGCATTAAGGACTCACAGAATATGGGGGCCTGCATGGCTCCGGCGGCGGCATTTGTCATTGCCAGTCACCTGAAAGATATGAATCGGACGCCGGAAGATTATGATAAAATCATCACCGGAGATTTGGGTTTTGTGGGACAGAAAATTTTATTCGAGTTGATGCGGGAGGAAGGGTACGATATCGAAGCCAACCATATGGACTGTGGAATTGAAATTTTTGACCATGAAACCCAGGATACCCATGCCGGCGGAAGCGGCTGCGGCTGTTCCGCAGTGACACTCTGCAGTTATGTAATGAACCAGATGGAAAGCGGTGTGTGGAAAAGAGTTTTATTTGTGCCGACAGGGGCCCTTCTTTCTAAAATCAGTTTCAATGAAGGGCTGAGTATTCCGGGGATTGCCCACGGCGTTGTGCTTGAAAAGGATGGATGATTGGTCTATAATAGATACATTAGGATAAAATATTGAAGGAGCGATGACGATGAAATTCCATTTTGCCGAGCGTCTTGACAGCTTTGAGGCGGGAATATTTGCCATTTTAAATGAAAAGAAAGACCAACTCCTGCGCCAGGGCAGGGAAGTTTATAATCTGTCTGTGGGAACGCCGGATTTCAAACCGGCGCCCCATGTGATGGAGGCTTTTTGCAAAGCCTGTGAAAAACCTGAGAATTATAAATATTCTCTTGTGGATATGCCGGAGCTTTTAGATGCGGTGGCCGGGCATTATGAACGGCGGTATGGCGTACATATTGAACAAGAAGAAATTATGTCGATTAACGGTTCCCAGGAGGGAATTGCCCATATTGCCATGGCCTTATGCGATGAAGGCGATATTGTGCTTGTCCCGAATCCGGGATATCCGATTTTTTCTGTGGGTCCTTTTCTGTGCGGCGCAACGCCGGTGACCTATGATTTAAAGGCTGAGAACCATTTCCTTCCGGATTTTGACAGTATTCCGGAGGATGTGGCAAAAAAAGCCAAATTTATCATTGTTTCTTATCCGCTGAATCCGGTTTGTGTGACGGCGAATGATGAGATGTATGAAGCATTAATTCGCTTTGCCGAAAAGTATGAGATAATTGTTCTTCATGATAATGCCTATTCGGATATCATTTACGGAGGAAGAAAGGGCGGTTCATTTCTGGCTTATGAAGGAGCCAAGGATGTCGGCGTGGAATTTTATTCATTGTCCAAATCCTATAATCTGACCGGGGCACGGATATCCTTTGTAGTCGGCAATAAGAAGATTATCGATAAGTTTAAAACCGTGCGTTCCCAGATAGACTATGGTGTTTTCAAACCGGTGCAGTATGGAGCGATTGCGGCTTTAAATGGCCCTCAGGATGCAGTGATTGAACAGTGCGCCGAATATGAACGGCGCAATCATGCCCTTTGCGGCGGCCTTCGCAGTATCGGCTGGAATGTGCCGGACAGCGAGGGGACCATGTTTGCCTGGGCGCCGATACCGGAAGGGTATGAGTCCTCCGAAAGATTTTGTATGGATTTGGTGGAAAAGACAGGGGTACTCTGCACACCGGGAAGCAGCTTTGGAAGCCTGGGAGAGGGCTATGTCCGTTTTGCCCTTGTCCTGGATGTGCCGACGATGGAAAAAATTGTCCGGATCATCGATGAGAGCGGTATATTGAAAAAATAGCCCGGATACATATTTTCCATGTTTTTGCACATACTTTCCATAGGCGTATGCAGCTTATCACAGGCGTATGCAGCCTATATGGAAAGGATGCGGTGTAATGATATATCTCAAAGCTTTTTTAGTGGGGGGCCTGATCTGCGGCCTGATTCAGATTCTGATGGATAGGACAAAGCTTCTTCCGGGGCGGATTATGGTATTGCTTGTCTGTCTCGGCATTGCGGCCGGTGTTCTCGGCTTATATAAGCCCCTTGTGGATTTTGCCGGGGCCGGGGCTACCGTTCCCCTCTGCGGGTTTGGCTACAGCTTATGGGAAGGCGTCAAGGGAGCTATCAATGAAGAAGGCTTTATCGGGGTTTTTAAAGGCGGTTTCAGCGCCTCCTCGATAGGAATCAGCGCTTCGCTGCTTATTTCCTATCTGGCCTCATTGATTTTTAACCCAAAAATGAAAAAGTAATAAAAAGACCTGAATCTCATGTGTTTGATTCAGGTCTTTTTGTTATCTAAATTAACCAACCGGTGTCGGCACTGTTGGATCCGCTGGCGTTGTAGGCGTTGTCGGCTCCGTTGGCGTTGTAGGCGGAACCGGCGGCTCTGTTGGTGTTGTTGTCGGCGGAGTTTCTGAGTTCGTGCTCTCAACGGATTCTGTTTCCGGCGGACACTTACAGGAGAAACTCGGTATCTGGGACCAGGAATTGTATTCCTTATAGGAAGTTTCCTTCGAATTTTCATTGGCGATACCGCCGCAGACATTACAGATAGTTGCACCCACATGGTCGTTACAATAGCCGCTTGGCAGGGCGGATAAATCAAAGTATTCGGTTACTGCTGAACATACGGAAGTTCCGACAAGCTTTCCGGATTTCGAGCAGACTGTCCGTGTGCCGACACTGTCCGGCACGGTGAAAGAAGTCGGTTCATAACCACATTCCGAATCGATTCGGCGCATGATTTTAGCCCACAGATATTCATGTTCTGTTTCGCTTAACTGACCTTCCATAGGATAAGCCTGGTCATAGCCAAGCCAGACACCGGCTGTCAGATAAGGAGTATAACCAACAAACCAGAGGTCCTTACTGTCAGATGTTGTACCTGTTTTTCCGGCTACATCCATACCGTCGTAAAGGGCGCAGGCTGTACCGGTACCGGATGTTACGACATCCTGCATGGCGCTTGTCAGCAGGTATGCGGTTGTCTCTTTGATGACCTGCTCGCCTTCCGGGTTCGTATTATCCAGAAGAACGTTGCCATCGCGGTCGAGAACCTTTGAGTAGAATACCGGGCGGACATATTTACCGCCGTTGGCGATGGCTGCGTAGGCGCCGGTCATTTCCAGATTGGTGACACCATAGGTCAGACCGCCGAGGGCGAAGGATTCCACATAATCGCTGTCTGTCAGGGTGGTAATGCCGAGCTTGCGGCAATAGTCAATGGCAAGGTCCGGGCCGACATCTTCCACGAAGAATTTTGTTGTGACCACGTTCATGGACTGGGTGATGGCTTTGCGAACCGTTGTAAGCCCCCAGTAACCGGAATACCAGTTATTTGGCGTATAGCCGGATGGGGTTGTATACGGCGCATCCATTTTTGAACTTCCAAGTGTCAGTCCGGCGCCGTCCAGCCCCGGAAGATAGCAGCCGAGAATTTTGAAGCAGGAACCCGGCTGACGGGTAGCCTGAGTTTCACGGCTGAAGGATAAGCTTTCCTGCTTTTCATTACGGCCGCCGGCAATCGCCTTGACTTCACCCGTGTGCTGGTCCATCAGCACAAATGAGGACTGCATGGCGTATGGCTGATAGAATGTTTCAGCCAGGGTATTTTCCTCGGTAATCCCCAGCGCCTCTTTATAGTGATTAATATCACTCCAGGCTTCATCCGCATTGTTATAAATGAGTTTGAAGCTGGAATTTTCATTGTTCCAATACCAGTACTGCATGGTGAGCTGATCATAATTTGAGGTGCTTCCGTCTTCCTCAAGAACAGAACAGCGCCATTCCAGCCCGAGGGCATTATTGTAACCGAAGTTGGAATCATCGTGATATTCTTCATCGACAATGTTCTGCATCTGATTGTCCTGGGCAAGGTATACTTTCAGGCCGCCGCCGTAAAGCTTATTGACCGCCTGCTCAGGAGTGTAACCGAGTTTGTCCTCCAAATCCTGGAGCACCTGGCGGATGGCTGCGTCTTCATAATAGGTGAATACGCGATGATTGTCACTCTGTTCTTCGGCGCGGGCGGCGATGCGCTCATAAACGTTATCCGCCATGGCTTCGTCATATTCTGCCTGCGTCAGATAGCCCTGTTCAAACATATTATTTAACGTTTTATCACGGCGCTCTTTATTTGCTTCCGGGTAGGATATCGGGTCAAACCAGGTCGGACTCTTTGCAATACCTGCGAGGACCGCCGCTTCGGAAGCGTTGACCTCCGAGCAGGATTTACCGAAGTATCTCTGGGAAGCCGCCTCGACACCATAGGTGGAGGCTCCCAGGTTGATGGTATTTAAATAGGCTTCCAGAATCTGATCCTTGGACATATTTTTTTCAAGTTCAAGGGCCAGATACTGTTCCTGGAATTTACGTTTGAACTTTAAGAGCAGCGAATCTTCATCACCGCCGCCAAAAACATTAATCTTTAAAAGCTGCTGAGTGATGGTACTGGCGCCCTCGGAAAAATCACCGGAGGTAACGCCGACAAAAAAGGCCCGGACAATACCCTTCGGGTCAATACCGTTGTGCTCTCTGAAACGTGCGTCTTCCAAAGCAATAAAAGCATTCTGGAGAACTTCCGGCATTTCGCTGATACTTTTCTGAATACGGTTTGTCTCCGGCTGATAGAGCTGAGTCAGAAGATTTCCATCTCTGTCATAAATAAAAGATTTATAGCCTTCAGGAATAACATCTTCCACACTGATTTGGGGAGCGCTGTCCAATACGCCCCGGAGCCCTCCGACTGCGGCGGCAATGCCCATGACGCCGATGGCGATCAAAGCGAAAATAAAAATGCGGAATATATTAAAACTGACTTTATGTTTGGCTTTAGGAATATCAGAACGTATATGCTTTTCTTTTTTCTGTGTTCCATGTTTACTGTAGTCCATAAAATTTTAGCCTCCTTTACAAATGTACATTATAACAAAGATATGGAGTGAAAGCAAAGAAAATTTTGAATTATGGCCGATTTAATGGTACACTGTGTAGTATATTACAAAAAATCGAAAGGATTTGAGCGGAATGGACAGAGTTAAAATCGTTTATCGGGGCGGCGAAGGGGAGATTGTCGAAAAAAAATCCCGTTTTATAGCAACAGTATGCCCGATTAATTCGGAAGAAGACGCCGTATTATTTATAGAAAAGATAAAAAAGAAATATTGGGATGCCCGGCATAACTGCCATGCCTTTATCCTGGGGGAAAGAAATGAGATTTCCAGATGCAGCGATGACGGCGAGCCGTCGGGGACGGCGGGAAAGCCGATGCTGGACGTGCTTCTGGGCGCCGGACTGCATAATGTATGCGTGGTTGTGACCCGGTATTTTGGAGGAACCCTTTTGGGGACGGGCGGATTGGTGAGGGCCTACAGCCAGGCGGTTCAGGCCGGGCTGGAAAACAGCCTGATCGTTGAGAAAAAGTTATGCTGCCGAATGAAAATTTATACAGATTACAACGGGATTGGGAAAATTCAGTATATTCTCGGAAAGAGTCCGGCAATTACTCTGAACACGGATTATATGGAGAGGGTAGTTGCGGAAATACTGATAGAAAAGGGCAATTTTAACAGCCTCTGCAAGGAAATTGTGGAGGCGACCAGCGGAAGGGCGGAGCTGGAAACGCTGGAAGAATGTTATTGCGCTGTGGCTGAGGGCAAAGTGATTATTTTTTAATGTATTTTTATACGAAAATACTTGCATTTTATTGCCTGTCCATGTATAATGTGGAATGTTAAATATTTAGAGAGTCAATTATCAGGAGGAGAGAAACAATGAAAAGAATGGTAAGCTTAGCATGCGTGCTGGCACTGGCCGTATCGATGATGGCTGGCTGCGGCTCCAAAAAAGAAGAGACAAAAGCTGCTGAAACAACAGCGGAGACAACAGCAGAGACAACCGCGGAGACTGCCGGAGAAAGTGCAGCAGCCGGGGATTCCGGAAAATTGATCATGGCCACGGAAGCCGGATTTGCGCCATATGAATATACAGAAGATGGACAGACAGTTATCGGCGTGGATGTGGATATTGCCAATGAAATCGCAAAAGCGATGGGCAAAGAACTGGAAATCCAGAATATGACGTTTGACGGCGCATTGCTGGCTGTACAGCAGGGAGTTGTTGATTTTGCTGCAGCGGGTATCTCTGTAACGCCGGAACGCCAGGAAGAGATGGATTTTACGATTGAATATGCAACATCCAGACAGGTTGTTGTTGTCAAAAAGGATGCGGGCAAGATTGCCTCTGTTGAAGATGTAAAAGAAGGCACTGTTGTCGGTGTACAGACAGGTACAACAGCAGATTTCTATTGCGGCGATGAAGGCTGTGAAGTAAAACAGTACAACAAATATGCGGAAGCTGCCATGGAACTGAAGAATGATAAAATTGACTGTATCGTTATGGATTCCCTGCCGGGAGAACAGCTTGTTGCAGCCAATGATGATTTGGAAATTCTTGAAGGCGAACTTTTCACAGATAAATATGCAATCGCTGTAAAGAAGGGCAATACCGAATTGCTTGATCAGATGAATGAAGTATTGCAGAAACTTGTAGATGAAGGTAAGGTTGACGAATTCACAATCAATCATACAACAAAATAAGATTGAGGTAACGGTGTGGGTAATTGGTTTATATCAGCATGGGAAAGAATAGAAAAAGCATTTTTGGTAAGCGACCGGTATGTGGCTTATCTGGACGGTTTTAAGACCACTTTGATCATATCGTTTTTTGCGGTACTGCTTGGCGTGGCTGTCGGATTGGTTTTTGCCGTGATAAAATATACGGCCAACCATGTGGAGAAAAATATCCTATTGACTTTTCTCAACTGGATAGCCAATATCTATATCGGTATTATCCGGGGAACTCCGGTTTATGTTCAGCTTCTTATCATTTATTTTATCATCTTTGCGAAGATGGATACGTCGCCGATTGTTGCCGCGGTCCTCTGTTTCGGAATTAATTCCAGCGCCTATGTGGCCGAGATTATCCGTGCGGGTATCGAGGCCGTGGATGCGGGGCAGATGGAGGCCGGCCGGTCTCTCGGACTCGGATGGGGGCAGACGATGATCAGCATCATCATGCCGCAGGCCATTAAAAATATCCTTCCGGCCCTCGGCAACGAATTTATCGTGCTGATTAAGGAGACGGCGATTGTCGGAACCATTGCGGTGCGGGATGTGACGAAGGCAGCCCAGAATGTGGGTGCGATTACCTATGATCTGCTGCCGCCGCTTCTGATTACTGCCGCCATGTATCTGGTGGTTGTTATCATCCTTACCAAGTTACTGGCAATATTTGAAAGGAGGCTGGCCCAGAGTGATAGACGTTAAGCATCTCGACAAAGCCTTTGGGGACAATCATGTTCTTAAAGATTTGAGTGAACATATCGAGCAGGGGGAAAAGGTCGTTATCGTTGGACCTTCCGGCTCGGGGAAAAGTACATTTTTACGGTGCCTGAATTTAATGGAAAAACCGACCTCCGGACATATTGTTTTTGAGGGAAAGGATATTACGGAGGCTAAATCCAAAGAGGTCAATCAGATTCGCCAGAAGATGGGAATGGTATTTCAGCATTTTAACCTGTTCCCTCATTTGACGATTAAAGAGAATATCACGCTGGCGCCAATCAAGCTTAAGATCATGACTCGGGAAGAGGCAGATAAACGGGCGATGGAGCTTTTGAAGCGGGTAGGCCTCGAGGATAAGGCGGATTCCTATCCGGCACAGCTTTCCGGCGGACAGAAGCAGCGTATAGCCATTGTGCGGAGCCTGGCGATGAACCCGGAAGTGATGCTTTTTGATGAGCCGACTTCAGCGCTGGACCCGGAGATGGTCGGCGAGGTGCTGGACCTTATGAAGCAGTTGGCCGATGAGGGAATGACGATGGTGGTCGTTACCCATGAGATGGGCTTTGCCCGGGAAGTGGCTTCCAGGGTTATGTTCATGGCTGACGGTTACATTCTTGAGCAGAATACACCGGAAGAATTCTTTGGTAATCCTCAGAATGAGCGATTAAAGGATTTCCTTTCAAAAGTTTTATAAAGTTTTATAATGAAAAAATTAAATCGCTGCATCAGGGCTTGTTAAAGCTGTGAGGCAGCGGTTTTTTATGTGAGATGCGGCGGCGCGCGTTTCTAACCCCAGGCGCGGCGGCGCAGGTTTCTATCCTGAGATGCGGCGGCGCAGGTTTCTAACCGGCGTGAGTCCGGAGTCTGCCCGGAAGTCTTTTTAGATGGACAGCCGGTTTTGCTTGCGCCAGTCTCTCGGGGAGATGCCGTAAATATTCTTAAAGGCCCTGGAAAAATGAAGCTGGTTATCATAGCCGACGGCGGAGCTGATGTCCCCGATGGACAGTTGGGTCAGCTTCAGCAGTTCGCAGGCTTTAATCATCCGATAGTTCAGCAAAAACTCCTGGGGAGATTTGCCAACGGCATTTTTAAATATTTTTCCGAAATAGCTGCGGTTCAGGCCGCAGGTAGAAGCAATATCCTCCACGGAAATATCATTTTGAAAGTTCTGCTCAATAAAGGACAGGGCTTCTTTGACATAGAAATCCTGCAGTCTGCTGCCTTTCGGAGCATTTAAAAAGGCGGCGGAGCGGGTCAGATAATCCATAAAGAGATAGAGATGCCCAATCAAATGAAAGGGCGATGCATTTTTATTATGGATGATATACATCATTTCGTTCATCATTTCTTCGCGCAAATCCTTAAATTTCGCATGATATACGGGCTGGTCTATGGACATGCCTGCAATTTCCACGGCTTCTTTGACCCGAAGCCCGTCAAACTCCAGCCAGGCATATTCCCATGGAAGATTCTGATCGGCGGTATAAGTTGTAATCTGTCCGGGGAAAATCATAAAACCCTGACCGCTTTTAATCTGATAAATGCGGGTGTTTCCCTTGCTGTCATTGGCCCGGAGAACGCCGGTACCGGAAATGACATAATGAAAAAGAAAATGATTTCGGGCGGATGGGCCAAAGGAGTGGGATGGATTGCATTTCTCCCAACCGAATTGGTAAAGACCGAGGTCAACAAAAGTTTCATTGGGAAAGATAGAAAAAATCCAGTTTTCCATAGGGGAGCCTCCTTTATAAATGGACGGATTGTTTGGTCTCTCTTACAATTATAACCTGAAATATATCAAAATGCTAGATGACTTTATAGTTACTCGGAAAAAATAGCATAAAGGCATATAACCTCAAAAAAGGTGCTATTTAGTAGACGTATAATGGCATGTTATAATGAAATCAGCACAAGTAAACAGCTTTTTCTTGAAAAGGAGAGAGGGAGAAAATGAGAAAAAAGAAGCGATTAAGTGTCCTTCTGATTTCTGCGATTGCAGCATCGGCGTTGTTGACAGCCTGCGGCGGTACTGATAAATCGGCAGAAGGAAAAACTGTCATTGAATTGGTTCATTACAAACCGGAAGCGGTGGCTGTATTTGAACAGTTGGAGCAGCAATTTAATGAGACCCATGATGATATCCTGTTAAAGATTGAGTCGCCGAATGATGCGATGACTATCTTAAAGACGCGGTTTACGAGAGAAGATTATCCGGATATCATCGGCATCGGGGGCGACATTAACTATTCCTATTTTGTGGATGCGAAAATTCTGGCGGATGTTTCGGATTATGAGGGGCTGTCCACAATAAAATCCTCCTATGTGGATATTCTGGAGGGACTGGAATTTGTTCCGACGGAGGGGACCTACGGCGTGCCTTATGCGGCAAATGCGGCCGGCGTTCTTTATAACAGGGATATGTTTAAGGAACACGGATGGGATATCCCGGAAACATGGGACGAGCTGATGGCGCTTTGCGAAGAGATTCAGAGTGAGGGGATGCTTCCGTTTTATTTCGGCTTTAAGGACACATGGACTTGTCTGGCTCCATGGAATGCCCTGGCTGTCGATTTGGCCGATGCGGATATATGTAAACAGGTAAACAGAGGAGAGGCGAATTTCACCGATGCCTATAGAGAGACGGCGGAGAAAATACTGGAACTCATTAAATACGGAGAGTCGGGACCTTTTGCCTACGGTTATAATGATGCGTGTACGGCTTTTGCCAACGGGGAGTCGGCCATGTTCGCCATCGGAAGTTATGCGGTGCCGCAGATTAAATCTGTGAATCCGGATATGAATATTGATTCCTTTGTTATGCCGGGAAGCAATAATAAAGAAGAAAATGTTTTGAACTCAGGTGTGGATTTACAGTTTTGTGTTACAAGCGAATGTAAAAATAAAGAAGCTGCTTATGAAGTGCTGGATTTCTTGTTAGAACATGATAATGTACAGGCTTATCTGGATAATCAGAATGCGGTTCCGTGCAAGAATGAAGAATTTGAACTCGCATCGGAAGTTGACGGCATGAAAGAATACATTTCCGAAGGTAAAATGACGGACTATCAGGATCACTATTATCCGTCGGAAATGGCAGTGGACGCCCAGATTCAGACGCTTCTGATTGAGCAGGATGTGGACGCTTTCCTGGCCAAATTTGATAAGGACTGGATACGGTATAATCGGGATATCATTCAGATGGTCAAAGATTACGAAGCCGAACACGGAGAATAATGGGAAGGGAGAGGAAACAATGAAAGATAAGAAAAAAATGAACGAGACAAAGCGGGCGTTTTTGCTGATGACAATCCCGATACTTTTATTGTTTATCGGCTTTAATACAATCCCGTTGATTCGAGGTTTTATCTACAGTTTTACAAACTATAAAGGATATGGAAGCTATGACTGGGTCGGCCTTCGGAATTATATTGACCTGTTCCAGGATGCCCGTGTCGGAAAATCCTATCTGTTTACAATTAAACTGGCTGTTGTGACAACCATCGTTGTCAATGTTATCAGCCTTGTTCTGGCCCTCGGACTGAACAGCAAGATTAAATTTAAGAGCGCTTTAAGAGGTTTCTACTTTATTCCTCAGATTTTGGGCGCATTGGTTGTCGGTTATATTTTCAACTATTTCTTTGCCTATATTCTGCCGGCATTTATGCAGATGCTCGGCGGCGACGGCACAAGTATTCTGGCGAGTACGAAATGGGCCTGGGTGGGCATCGTGATTGTCTGTGCATGGCAGTCCATTGCGATGAACACGATTATCTATATTTCAGGTCTGCAGACTGTGCCGGAGGATGTTTATGAAGCCGGCGCTATTGACGGCGCTTCCGGATGGATTAAATTTAAAAAGCTGACTTTCCCGCTGATTCTTCCGTTTTTCAGTATCAATATGGTACTCTGTATGAAGAATTTCCTGATGGTATTCGATCAGATCGTAGCCTTGACAAAGGGCGGACCTGCTCAGAGCACAGAGTCCATTTCCTACTTGATCTATAACAATGGTATGGCAGGCGGACAGTTCGGTTTTCAGAGTGCGAACGCCGTTATCTTCTTTATCATGATTGTTATCATTTCTGTGGTGCAGATGACCGTTACAGGTAAAAAGGAGGAACAGTTATAATGAAAAGAAAAAGTGACATAAACTGGCCGGTAACAATACTGTTGATTCTCGGATTGATCACCATTATATTTCCTCTGTATATGACCGTTGTCATTGCTTTTAAGCAGCCGAGTGAAATGACAAACAGTATTTCAGGAATCTTATCCCTTCCAAAGAGCTGGAGCCTCGATAATTTTGCCGAAGCTATGCGGGTAACGGATTTCTGGCATTCATTATTGAACAGTGTGCTTGTTACAGGCGTTACCGTGGCTATCTCCATCGTGGTTCATTCCCTGATAGGTTATGCCATCGGCCGTAATAAAGCAAAGAGTAAATTTTATAAATTTGTATACTTATTCATCGTCAGCGGCATGTTCGTACCATTCGCCATTTTGATGATGCCTCTGGTAAAACAGACAGCCCAGTTGGGAATTGCAAATATTGTTGGTGTAATTATTTGCTATGTGGTATTCTATATGCCGATGAATGTGTTATTATATTCAGGGTATCTGACAAATATTCCGGTAGCGCTGGAAGAAGCGGCGCGGGTGGACGGTGCGAGCACATGGAGAACCTATTGGAGAATTATTTTTCCGATTATGAAACCAATGCACGCCACGGTTGCCGTACTGACGGCCCTGGGAACATGGAATGACGTTATGACGCCGCTGGTTATCATGTCCGGCAGCGGCATGAATACACTGCCTCTGGCCCAGATGACATTCCAAACCCAGTTTGGAGCAAATTATAATCTTGCGTTTGCTTCTTATCTGCTGGCATTGCTGCCGTTGTTGATTTTCTATCTGATTTGTCAGAAACAGATTTTGAACGGCGTCGTAAACGGTGCTGTAAAGTAATAGAAGGAGTGGCATCATGGCAATACTTATTGATAATGACAAAAATATTTTTACGCTTCATACGGATAACTCAACCTATCAGATGCAGGTGGATAAATATGGATTTCTGCTGCACCTGTACTATGGAAGAAAAACAAAAGGGACGATGGATTATCTGCTGACTTATGCAGACCGGGGATTTTCCGGGAATCCATATGACGTCGGCCCGGACAGGACTTACTCCATGGATGCACTTCCCCAGGAATTTCCCTGTCAGGGAAATGGAGATTTCCGAAGTCCCGCTATTTCAGTAAGGAATGGGGACGGTTCCTATGGCTGTGATTTGAGATATCAAGGTTATAAAGTGCATAAGGGAAAATATGGAATCAAAGGATTGCCAGCAGTGTATGCCGACGAGACAGAAGCCGAGACATTGGAAATTCTTCTGGAAGATGGGGTGACAAAGCTCCAGGTTGCCCTTTTATACGGCGTACTGCCGGGATATGATGTGATTACACGAAGTGCCCGGATCATCAATGCCGGGGAGGGAACCGTCTGTCTGGAGAAAGTGCAGAGCGCCTGCCTCGATTTTGTGACGGGAAATTATGATATCATCAGTTTTTACGGCCGTCATGCGATGGAGCGTAATTTTCAGCGGATACCTGTTGCCCATGGTTCCTTTAAAATCGGAAGCCGCCGGGGAACTTCCAGTCATCAATACAATCCATTGATGATTCTGGCCCGGCCGGATACAAATGAGGATTTCGGCGGCTGTTACGCCCTTTCCTTTGTGTACAGCGGCAGTTTCCAGGGCGAAGCGGAGATGGACCAGTATAAGCAGACACGGGTGCTCCTCGGTCTGCAGGAAGAACAGTTTTCCTATCCGTTGAAAGCGGGGGAAATCTTCTATGTTCCGGAGACAGTGCTCACCTACAGCAGTCAGGGACTTGGAAAGTTATCCCAGAACCTCCACAGGTGCTATCGAAAACATCTGTGCCGGGGAAAATATAAAGAAACGGCCCGTCCGATTCTTGTCAACAGTTGGGAAGCCGCTTACTTTCATTTTGACGGCAAGCTGCTCTATGAGCTGGCGGCGACGGCAGCGGACCTCGGTGTTGAGATGCTTGTGATGGACGACGGCTGGTTTGGAAAGCGAAATGATGATAACAGCAGCCTGGGCGACTGGGTTGTCAATGAAGAAAAAATAGGAGAACCTTTAAAAGATTTTATAGAAAAAATTAATCAGCTCGGAATGAAATTCGGAATCTGGTTCGAGCCGGAATGTGTCAACGAGGACAGTGATTTTTTCCGGGCCCATCCGGACTGGGCGCTTCATATGCCGGGAAGAAAACCGATTCTGGGGCGGAATCAGTTGATTTTGGATTTTACAAGAAAAGAAGTCGTGGATGCTGTTTTCAACCAGGTCTGCGGGGTGCTTGACCAGGGCAATATCGAGTATATCAAATGGGATATGAACCGCAGCATGACCGATATGTATTCGGCGGCTGCGGAGCAGCAGGGCCGGATTGCCTATGACTATATGATTGGCCTGTATGATTTCCTTGAACGGCTCATGGCACGCTATCCGAATCTGCTGATTGAAGGATGCAGCGGCGGCGGCGGCCGTTTTGATGCGGGAATGTTGTATTATACGCCGCAGATTTGGTGCAGCGATAATACGGATGCTTTGGACCGAATCCGGATTCAGTATGGAACCTCCTTTGGCTATCCGGCCGGGGCGGTCGGCTCCCATGTTTCTGTGTCCCCGAATGAGCAGACGGGCCGCAGCGCTTCCCTGGAGACCCGGGGAATCGTGGCGATGGCCGGGGTGTTCGGCTATGAAATGAGTTTTGTGAAGCTGAGCGAGAGAGAGAAGGATATTGTCAGAGAGCAGATAAGAAAATACCGCACATATGCGCCGCTTGTGCAAAATGGTCTTTATTACCGGCTGAGCAATCCTTTTGAGGATGAACTGGCTGCCTGGGAATTCGTGTCTGAGGATGGCACAGAAGTATTGGCCAGCGCCGTTATGCTTGAGATTCACGGCAATATGACCGCCAGCTATGTGAGGCTGAAGGGGCTGACCGGCGGAACATGTTATCAGGAGCAGGAAAGCGGCCGTATTTATGATGCGGATGCCCTGATGGAAGTCGGACTTCCGTTACCGCTCCAATGCGGCGAGTATCAGTCATATCAATACTATTTTAAACAGGTGAGGCAGTAATGGAACAAAAATGGTGGAAGAAAGCGGTTATTTATCAGATATATCCAAAAAGTTTTCAGGACAGCAACGGGGACGGCATCGGCGATTTGAACGGCATTTTAAGCCGGCTGGATTATCTGGAAAGGCTTGGAGCAGACGCAATCTGGCTGTCGCCGGTATGCAGGTCGCCGCAGGATGATAACGGCTATGACATTTCGGATTATCAGGACATCGATTCGATGTTTGGCAGCATAGAGGATATGGAGCGGCTGATTCGGGAGGCAAAAAAGCATCATATTGGTATTATCATGGATTTGGTGCTGAACCATTCTTCGGATGAACACCGCTGGTTTTTGGAGGCGAAAAAGAGCCGGGAAAATCCCTATCATGATTATTATGTATGGAGAGACGGCGAGAAAGGTCATCCGCCCAATGATATGAGGGCCTGTTTCGGCGGTTCTGCCTGGGAGTGGTGCCCGGAAGTGGGACAGTATTACTTCCATCAGTTTTCTGTGAAACAGCCGGATCTGAACTGGGAGAATCCCAAGGTACGCCAGGAAATCTATTCAATGATCCGCTGGTGGATTGACAAAGGGGTATGCGGTTTCCGCATGGATGTTATTGATCAGATAGCGAAGGAACCGGACAGAAAGATTACGGCCAATGGGCCGAGACTTCATGAATTTCTTCGGGAAATGAGCAGGGAGACCTTCCGGGGCAGAGATTTAATCACGGTTGGCGAAGCCTGGGGTGCGACGCCGGAACTGGCAAAACTGTACAGCAATCCGGATGACAGTGAATTTTCCATGGTCTTTCAGTTTGAGCACATTGTGCTGGACCAGGAAGAAGGAAAAGAAAAATGGGATTTGGCCCCGCTGCCTTTCCTTAAATTAAAAGAAACAATTCAACGATGGCAGACAGAATTATACGGCTGCGGCTGGAACAGTCTTTTCTGGGACAATCACGATCTGCCCCGCATCGTATCCCGGTGGGGGAACGACGGGGAATACCGGGTGGAATCAGCGAAGATGCTGGCAATTCTTCTGCATGGTATGCAGGGGACGCCTTATATCTATCAGGGAGAAGAACTGGGAATGACCAACGCCCCTTATGCCATCGGGGAATACAGAGATATTGAAACGCGGAATATGTATCGGGAACGGCTTGAAAATGGATATGATGAGGCGGACATTATGGCTTCCCTCCATGCAAAAAGCCGTGACAACGCCCGGACACCAATGCAGTGGGATACTTCGGAAAATGCAGGTTTTACCCGGGGAACACCGTGGATAAAGGTCAATCCAAACTATAGGACGATTAATGCGGAAAGCCAGCTCCATGATGAAAACTCTGTTTTTTCCTGCTATCGGAAATTAATCCGGCTGCGAAAGACTTACGATGTGTTTGTTGACGGTACATTTCGTTTGCTGCTGGAGGCAGATGAAGATTTCTTTGCTTATCAGCGGGAGAATACATCCTGCCGGCTTCTTGTCATATGCAACTTTTTCGGCCGCAGCCGGACATGTCCGCTGAAGCCGGAATGGGAGCGAATGGAGCTTTTGCTCGGAAATTACAGTTCTATTGAGGCACCGGAAATCTTCCGGCCTTATGAAGCCAGAATGTATATCTCAAAAATGGAGGCCTGATGATGAAAAAAGCATTAAATGAAAAGTTTGAGGAATTATTCGGAGCCGGAGGCGAAATCCGAACCTATTTCGCGCCGGGAAGGGTAAATCTGATCGGCGAACATACAGATTACAACGGCGGTCACGTTTTCCCGTGTGCGCTGACGATTGGAACCTATGGACTGGCCCGTAAACGGGAAGATAAGAAACTTCGGTTCTATTCCGTGAATTTTCCGGAGGATGGATTGGTGGAATCTTCTCTGGAGGACTTGAAGCCGGAAAAAGAAGCCGGATGGACAAACTACCCGAAGGGTGTTATGTGGGCTTTTGAAGAACACGGGCACATGCTGGGCTGGGGTGTTGATTTTCTTGTGTACGGCGATATCCCAAACGGTTCTGGGCTTTCATCATCAGCTTCGCTGGAGGTTTTGACAGGGCTTATGCTGAAGGACATCCATGGAATGGATGAAATCACAGGCAAGGATCTGGCGGTTATCGGCCAGTATGCGGAAAATCATTTTAATGGAATGAACTGCGGTATTATGGACCAGTTTGCAAGCGCCATGGGAAAAAAGGACGCGGCCATATTTTTGGACACCGGCACACTGGCGTTTGAATATGCACCGGTGGCCCTGCCGGATGCCCGGATTGTCATTACCAACAGTAAAGTGAAGCACAGCCTTGTAGGCTCGGCTTATAATGACCGCAGAAATGAAAGCGAAGAGGCATTGGAGGATTTGCAGAAGGTTCTTCCTGTTAAGACGCTTGGCGATTTGACGGAAGAAGCCTTTGAGGCCCATAAAGAGGCTATTAAAAATCCGGTTTGCCGGAAACGGGCAAAACATGCGGTATATGAAAATCAGCGGACAATCAGGGCCTATAAGGCGCTGAAAGCCAACGATTTAGAAGCCTTTGGAAAATATATGAATGCCTCTCACATATCTCTTCGGGATGACTATGAAGTTTCCTGCGAGGAAATTGATATACTGGTAAATCTTGCATGGCAGATTCCGGGGGTTATCGGTTCCCGCATCACCGGCGGCGGCTTTGGCGGCTGTACGGTCAGCATTGTAAAAAACGATGCGGTGGAGAGCTTTATAGAAAAGGTCGGCGAAGGCTATCGGGCCCGGACCGGCCATGCGGCAGAGTTTTATGTTGTCGATGTGGGCGAAGGCGCGCGCCGTCTTTCATAGATGGTTTTTCTGATTGGATGCGGGGGATGCATAGATGTTAAGTGAAAATATTTATAAGCTGGTTCAATATGGCATAGATACCGGGTTGACGCCGGAATGTGAAAGAAATTATACCGTCAATCTCCTTTTAGACCTTTTTAAAGAAGATGCTTACGTTTCGCCGGAGGAAGTTCCGGCGACGACATCCGATGGAAGCGCGGCGGATTTGGAGGAAATACTTCGTCCACTTCTGGATGAGGCGGTTCAGCGGGGAATTATTTCGGACAGCATTGCGTATCGGGATTTATTTGACGCAAAGTTAATGAATTGTCTGATGCCCCGTCCGGCCCAGGTGCAGAAGGAATTCCGGGAGCGCTATAAAAACAGCCCGAAGGAAGCGACGGATTATTTTTACCGCCTGAGTCAGGACAGTGATTATATCCGGCGTTATCGGATAAAAAAGGACCGGAAATGGGTGACGGAAAGCGTTTACGGAGATATCGATATCACCATCAATCTTTCAAAACCGGAGAAGGACCCGAAGGCCATCGCGGCGGCAAAAAATGCAAAATCCGCGAGTTACCCAAAGTGTCAGCTCTGTGCGGAAAATGAAGGCTATGCAGGGCGGGTTGATTATCCGGCCAGGGAAAACCACCGGATTATTCCGCTGACGCTTAACAACAGTCCGTGGGGATTTCAGTATTCGCCGTATGTCTATTATAATGAACATTGTATCGTATTTAACAAGAAACATACGCCGATGAAAATTGACAGAGAGACCTTTGTGAAACTTTTTGATTTCATAAAGCTGTTTCCTCACTATTTTATCGGCTCCAACGCAGATTTGCCGATTGTCGGCGGTTCGATTTTAAGCCACGACCATTTTCAGGGCGGCAATTACACCTTTGCCATGGCGAAGGCGCCGATTGAAATCCCGGTGATTATTCCGAATTATGAGGATGTGGAAGCCGGAATCGTGAAATGGCCCTTATCCGTGCTGAGGATTCGTCATAAAGATGAAAAACGGCTGATTGAGCTTGCGGTACATATTCTTGATGTCTGGCGCGGGTATACGGATGCGGCGGCCTTTGTATTTGCGGAGACGGATGGCGAACTCCATAATACCATCACTCCGATTGCCCGGAAGAGGGGCGGCCTTTTCGAACTGGATTTGACATTGCGAAATAATATAACGACGGAGGAACATCCTCTCGGCGTTTATCATCCCCATGCCCGGTACCATCACATTAAGAAAGAAAATATCGGCCTGATTGAAGTTATGGGACTGGCGGTTCTCCCATCCCGCTTAAAAGAGGAATTGGAGCTTCTGGAAAACTATATTCTGGAAGGAAAAGATGTGGCTTCGGATGAACGGATTGAAAAGCACGCAGCCTGGGTGGCAGGCTTCCTTCCGAAATATGAGCGGATTGACAGGGAGAATATTACAGAAATTCTTCAGAGAGAAGTGGGAATCGTCTTTACCCATGTGCTTGAAGACGCCGGCGTATATAAATGTACGGAGGAAGGCCGGAAAGCTTTTATGAGATTTATCGAGACACTTTAATAAATAGAATGAAAACAGGAGGTATATATCATGGCAAGTATTACTTTTAAAAACGTAGAAAAAACATATGATAATGGTGTAACTGTTGTTCCGGATCTGAACCTTGAGATTAAAGATAAAGAGTTTGTTGTTCTTGTTGGCCCATCCGGCTGTGGAAAATCCACAACCCTTCGTATGATTGCCGGGCTGGAGAGCGTATCCAAAGGCGAGCTTATCATTGGCGACCGTGTTGTCAACGATGTATCTCCAAAGGAAAGAAATATTGCGATGGTATTTCAGAACTACGCTTTGTATCCGCATATGACGGTCCGCAAAAATATGGCTTTTGCCCTGGAGCTGAGCAAGGTTCCTCAGGCTGAAATCGATAAAAAGGTAAATGAAGCGGCTAAAATTCTTGGCCTGGAGCAGTACCTTGACCGCAAGCCGAGAGCTTTATCCGGCGGCCAGCGCCAGCGAGTTGCCCTCGGACGCGCTATGGTCCGCGACCCGGAAGTATTCCTTTTGGATGAGCCGTTATCCAACCTGGATGCAAAACTGCGTACCGAGATGCGGAGCCAGATTGCCGCGCTCCATAAACGTCTGCAGACAACCTTTGTTTATGTTACCCATGATCAGACGGAAGCCATGACAATGGGAGACCGGATTGTTGTCATGAAAGACGGATATATTCAGCAGGTAGATACGCCTCAGAATCTTTATAATTATCCGTGCAATATGTTTGTTGCCGGATTCATCGGTTCCCCTCAGATGAACTTCCTGAATGTCTGTGTGGAAAAAGAGGGCGACGGCGTTGTTCTCGTTTATGGAAACAGCCGTATTCCGATGGAAAATAAAGAACTGGCTGCCTATGTCGGCAAAGAAGTGGTTATGGGTATTCGCCCGGAAGATATTCATGTGGAAACAGGGGAATCGGCTGCCGATAAAGCGGCTGCTGTGGATGCCCATGTGGAGATGACAGAATTGATGGGTTCAGAAATTTACCTGTATCTGAAAGCCAATGGACAGAAGCTGGTTGCACGGGTTCCGGCTTATGTCAATGTCAGAGCAGAGGATGATATTTGTGTGGGATTTGATGCAAAGAAAATCCATGTTTTTGATAAAGAAACAGAAAAAGTGATTTGCCAGTAGGGTGAAAAGAAGCCGGGCCTGTTTGGCCTGGCTTCCTTTGCTGAAAAAAATGTCTATCGGGAGAAGAAACAATGAATAGAACAGCAGATGTGTTTGAGACCAGATTTCGCGGTCATATGGATGAATTAAAATGGCTCTATATGGAGTTATATGAAAATGAAGAGATGTACGCTGAATTGTGCGGCGGGATGCGACGTTTTTATGAGGCGAGAAATAAGGATTTGAAAAAACTTGATTTGGAAAGAGAAGCACAGCCGGACTGGTATAAGAAAAATGATATGCTCGGCATGATGTTTTATATAGATAATTTTGCAGGAAATATGAAGGGTATCCAAAGTAAGCTGGACTATCTTGAAAAGAGTAACGTTAATTACATTCATCTGATGCCTTTTCTTGATACGGTGGACGGCCGTTCCGACGGCGGATACGCAGTGGCCGACTTCCGAAAAGTTAAGGAAGAGCTGGGCACAATGGAAGATTTGGAAGCCCTGACAGCGGCCTGCCATGAGAAAAAAATGAATATCTGTATGGATTTTGTCATGAACCATACATCGGAGGACCATGAATGGGCGAAAAAAGCCCGTCAGGGCGACGAGGAATACCAAAGCCGGTATTTTTTCTTTAAGGATTTTAGCGTGCCGGCGCTTTATGAAAATACGGTGCCGCAGGTATTTCCGACAACCGCGCCGGGAAATTTCACCTGGCTGCCGGATGCGGGAAAATATGTGATGACGACATTTTACCCTTATCAATGGGATTTGAATTATCGAAATCCGAGAGTATTTAATGAGATGATGTATAATTTCCTGTTTCTGGCGAATAAGGGAATCGATATTTTCCGTATCGATGCGGTGCCGTATATATGGAAAGAGCTGTATACATCCTGCAGGAATCTTCCCAAGGTGCATACCATTGTCCGCATGATGCGGATGATCGGCGAGATTGTCTGTCCGGGGATTTTGCTCCTCGGAGAGGTGGTTATGGAGCCGGAAAAGGTTGTTCCCTATTTTGGAACCGTGGAGAAACCGGAGTGTCATATGCTTTATAATGTGACAACCATGGCGACGACCTGGCATACGGTGGCGACCCGGAGTGTGCGGCTGTTAAAACAGCAGTTGGATATTGTGAACGGGCTGCCAAAGGAATATGTTTTCCTCAATTATCTGAGGTGCCATGATGACATCGGATGGGGATTGGACTATGCCTCTCTGATGCAGGAGGGGATTGGCGAGCAATCCCACAAACAGTATCTGAATGATTATTTTCAGGGCTTTGCGGGGATGAGCAACAGCCGCGGAGAGCTTTATAATGCGGACCCGCTCACCGGCGACGCCCGTTTCTGCGGCACGACGGCCTCCATGTGCGGTATTGAGAAGGCGCTTTCCGAGCAGGATGCCCAGGCCCTTGAAAAAGCTGTTCGCCTGGATGTTATGCTGCATGCCTACATGTTTATGCAGTCGGGAATTCCGGTCATCTATGGCGGTGATGAAATCGGCCGTTTAAACGATTATACTTATAAGGATAACCCGAATAAGGCGGCAGATTCCCGCTATATCCATCGGGGAGCTATGGACTGGAAGGCTGCGGCACAAATCGATGACACATCTACTGTGGCAGGCAAAATATTCAGCAGGCTTGACCGGCTGGAAAAAATCCGAAAGACGGAAAAGGTATTTATGGCGGATGCGGACACATGGACAATCGATACATGGGATGAGAGTACTTTGTGTATCGGCAGATATTATGAAGGAGAAAAACTTCTTGGCTTGTTTAATTTCAGTGAATGTGATAAAATGGCTTGGATTAATGAAACTGATGGAATGTATGTGGATATGATTTCCGGGCAGCCGATGAAGGCTTCCGGCATCAATATTCCAGCCTACGGATTTTACTATTTAAAAAGAAAATGAGCCGGGAGGAGATAAGGATGAAACCTTATGATGTGACAGCATTAGGAGAATTACTGATTGATTTTACGGAAAATGGATTCAGCAGCCAGGGGAATCCAATATTTGAGGCAAATCCGGGCGGCGCGCCGTGCAATGTGCTTGCCATGCTGAACCGCCTCGAACATAAGACGGCCTTTATTGGAAAGATTGGAAAAGATATGTTTGGCGACCAGCTGGAATCGGCCCTGAAAGAAGTGGGAATCGATACGCGGGGGCTCAGACGGGATGAAACTGTGCATACGACGCTGGCTTTTGTTCATACGCTGGCTGACGGCGACAGAGAGTTTTCATTTTATCGTAATCCGGGGGCGGATATGATGCTTTCCGAGGCGGATATTGATGAAGATTTGATTGCCTCCAGCAAAATTTTTCATTTTGGCTCTTTATCCATGACAGATGAAATCTGCCGGAAAGCAACGCGCAAAGCAATTAAAATTGCGGAAGAATCCGGCGCTCTGCTTTCCTTTGACCCGAATCTCAGGGAGCCTCTCTGGCATTCGCTTTCTGAGGCAAAGAGAGAAATTTTATATGGCATGGAACACTGCCATGTTTTGAAAATATCGGATAATGAAATCCAGTGGCTGACGGGTCTTGAGGATTTTGACGAAGGTATTGACGTGCTGCAGCAGAGATTCCACATTCCTTTGATTTTGCTGTCCCTTGGAAAAGAGGGCAGCCGCGCTTATACGAATAATTTCTGTGTTTCAAAGGCGGCTTACAGCCAGGAACATACAATAGAAACAACAGGTGCGGGAGACACCTTCTGCGCTTGTATCCTCCATTATATCTTAACCCATGGATGGAAAGAATATGAAGAAAAAGAGTTGGGCGAAATGCTCAGCTTTGCCAATGCGGCAGCATCAATCATCACAACAAGAAAAGGCGCGCTGCGCGTAATGCCGCGAAAGGAAGAAATTTTATGTCTCTGCAATTAGGTGGCGAGCCCTACTCGGAATATGTGAAATATATGCGGCTTGGAAAGAAAGAAAAAGAGGAACTTCCTATTCTGGATGACTATATTGAGAAAAACCATGTGACAACCCTTGGGGAGGTGTCCCTTGGACTGGTGCAGATTCCTATGGAACAGATAGCGGGCACAAAAAATGCCGGGCGGGGAGTGTCTTTCAGCCGGAGTTTTTATCCTGTTATGTCTGAAAAAACGGAGTTCGCCCAGAAGTGGATGTCTCTGTATAAAGCCCATATAGAAGAGGGAATCCGGGAGCCGATTAAGGCTTATGAGTTCATGAATAAGTATTATATCGAGGAGGGCAATAAGCGGGTCAGCGTTTTGAAATGTGTGGGCGCCGTCTCCATTCCGGGGATGGTTACCCGGATTTTGCCGGCGAGAACCGGGGAAAAGGAAAATCGCGTTTATTATGAATTTATCGATTTTTACCGCCTTTCCGGGTTGAATGACCTTTGCTTTTCCGAGGTGGGGAGTTATGCGAAACTCCAGCAGCTTGTCGGCAAGCGGCCGGATGAAAGATGGAATGACAGCGATAGGATGAATTTTCATTCTCTTCAGTCGAGATTTAAAGCCATTTATGAGGGAAAAGAGAAGAACCATCCGGGAAAAACGGCGGACGATGCCCTGCTGGCTTTTCTCAAGGTATATGATTATGCGGAGCTATTAAATCTCAGTATATCGGAGTTAAAGACGAAGATTTTGAAATCCCGGGAGGAATTAAAGCTCAGAGAGGGCAGTGTTCCCGAGTTGAGTATGTCGCCGGAAGAGAAGGTTGGAAAAAAGATAAATATTCTTGCCCGTCTTCTCCCTATGAGCGCCTCCAAACTGAATATTGCTTTTATCCACGAGAAAACGGCGGAAACCTCGGCCTGGACCTATGCCCATGAATTGGGACGACTGCATTTACAGAAAGCATTTTCGGATGAAATTCACACGTCCTGCTATGACGGCGCTGCGGAGGAAAATGTGGGGCAGATCATCGAAAAAAGTATTGCCGATGGAAATAATCTGATTTTTACCACATCGCCGCCCCTCTTGAAGGGAAGTTTAAAAGCGGCCATTGAACATCCCGAAGTCAAAATACTGAATTGTTCATTGAATACATCTCATAAGTACATACGGACTTATTATGCACGAATGTATGAGGCAAAATTTTTGATGGGCGCCATTGCCGGAGCAATGACGGAGAATGATAAAGTCGGCTATCTGGCGGATTATCCGATTTATGGAATGACGGCCAATATCAATGCTTTTGCTCTGGGGGCTAAAATGGTGAATCCACGGGCAAAAATATATCTGGAATGGACGACTTTAAAGGGGCACGACCCCTTTGAGACATTCAGAGAGCACGGGATTTCCTATATTTCCGGCCAGGATATGATTACGCCGAAGCTGGCCTCCAGATATTTTGGTCTTTACTGGGATGGCGGGGATTATCCGGTAAATCTGGCGATGCCGGTATGGCACTGGGGTAAATTTTATGAGCAGATGATTCGCAAATTGATGAAGGGCGCCTGGAAAGAGGATGAAATATCCGATGAAACCCGGGGCTTAAATTACTGGTGGGGAATGTCCGCCGGGGCGATTGAGGTTATCTGCTCCAAGCATTTGCCGATTGGAACGGCGAGACTGATTGAATTGCTTAAAAATACCATCTCTTCCGGCGATTTTAATCCCTTTGCAGGAGTATTATATTCTCAGGAAGGCGTTGTTCAAAAAGAGATGGAGCGGGCATTTTCGCCGGAGGAAATCATGACAATGGATTGGCTGGCGGAAAATGTGATCGGCTATATTCCGGCAATGGAAGAACTGGTGGAACAGGCGAAGCCGGTAGTTTCTACCCAGGGTCTTGGAGAAAAAAAGTAGATGGAGATTTTCACAGTCTCGATGTGGAATCTCCCTGTTATTGGGACTATTTTGAACAAAAAAGAACCGCTTCCGGTTTTTTGAATCTCGATTTTCGAGGGTCAAACCGGGAACGGTTCATTTTTTTAATCAAACATTTTTAAAATCTGAGCCTTTGGCATTGCGCCGATGATTTTATTGACGATTTCGCCGTTTTTCATAGCTACAAGTGTCGGAACGCTCATTACCTGGAAGGTTCTTGCCAAATCCAGATTTCTGTCCACATCCAGTTTGCATACTTTAATGTCCGGGCGCTCATTTGCAATTTCATCAACCACTGGGGAAACCATCTTGCAAGGTCCGCACCATGTGGCGAAGAAATCGATGAGAACCGGTTTATCAGATTCAATGACTTCCTTTTGGTAATTTTCCTGAGTCAATTCAATAACAGCCATAATATTACTCCTTTCTCTAATCCTTAATTTTCCCTGGCGGCAGTCATTTCATGCACATCCGGGAAAATCAGGTTGTCTTAATCAGAATAGCACATTCGGGGAAAAAAAGACAGCCCATTTTTGAAAATGATAATTGAAAATAAATATCAAATATCGTATCATAGGTAGTGAGTAAAAGATATACAAGAGGGTGAAGAGATGGAGTACGTAACACTTGGAAAGACAGGATTAGTAATCTCACGCATGGGCTTTGGCGGTATTCCGATTCAGCGGATTGATGCGGCGGGCACAAAAAAATTAATGCAGAGGATGGCGGAAGAAGGTATCAATTATATTGATTCTGCCAGAGGATATACAGTCAGCGAGAGCTTCATCGGGGAAGGGATTGAAGGTATGAGAGATAAATTCATACTGGCGACAAAAAGTATGTCCCGCACCAAAGAGGCTATGGCGAAGGATATAGAGATAAGTCTGAATAATTTTCGGACAGACTATATCGACTTATATCAGGTCCATAATCCGAATATGGAGCAGATTGAGCAGGTTATCGGGCCGGACGGCGCATTGGAAGCGCTGATGGAGGCGAAGGCCGGGGGCAAGATCGGGCATCTGGGCCTTACAGCCCATTCCCTTGAAGTTTTTGAAAAAGCCCTCGAGATGGACTGGGTAGAAACGATTATGTTCCCATATAATATTGTAGAGCGGCAGGGGGAAGAACTGATACATAAATGCCGTGAAAAAAATATCGGTTTTATCGATATGAAACTGCTGGCCGGCGGCGCTATCGAGGATGGCCGTCTGGCTCTGCGCTTTGTCTGCGCCAACCCGGATGTGACCGTCGTTATTCCGGGCATGTATGATGTCTCTGAAATTGAAAAAAATATGGAAGCCGTTGAGGATACAAAGCCGTTGACGGAAGAAGAACTGGCGGCGATGGAACAGGTCCGCAAACAGCTCGGCACAAATTTCTGCCGCCGCTGTAATTACTGCCAGCCGTGTACGGCAGGAATCAACATTTCCGGCTGTTTCCTTTTCCAGGGCTATCTGGACCGCTATGGCCTCGGCGATTGGGCGAAGGAACGTTATGCGGCTATGCCGGTGAAAGCCGGCGCCTGTGTGGATTGCGGCGCCTGCGAGACCCGCTGCCCATACAATCTGCCAATCCGTGACATGCTCAAAAAATGTGCGGAAGAATTTGGTGAATAAAAGTAACTAAAAGTTAAAAAAAGGTTAAAAAAATGTCCGGGATTGCAGAAAAAATCTTGTTATCCCGGACATTTTATGGTACAATATATGCGTTGCAAATAATATCATAATTTGGGGCATTGGTGCAGTGGGAGCACGCCACACTGGCAGTGTGGAGGTCACGGGTTCAAGTCCCGTATGCTCCATTCGAAAAAGTCTTGATTTTCAAGGCTTTTTCTTTTTGTAAAGTTACCCAAATTTATGTCGGTCCAGATAAGGCAATCAAGCTTAATTCTGGCCGGGCGGGCTTATGGAAGGTTTGACATTTTCGGTATATTTGGTATAATATACTTAACAAGGGAGCCGGTACGATAGAACACACCTATCCGTTCCCGGCATTATAAGGTTATCGAAGATAGCGCCTTACTTTACCAGAGCAGGGGCGCTATTTTCTATGTGTATAAGTCAGTATTGCAACAATCAGTAACGCAATGGATACAATCAGCTGTAATTCCTCATATGTACTCATAGAAGAGGCCTCCTTTCTGCAAGGCTCAGAAACAATCCTGCCTTGAGACAAAATTAACGTGATTCGAAGCAAAATTAACGTGGTAAAGCGAGGGGAAAAATGATATAATAAATCAAAGAAATCAGAAAAAGGCAGTTGTGGATGAAAAAATTTTCCGTACATAACAGCCTTTTTTGGCTTACCATAAAATGTAAGGAGGGGTGCCCATGCGGCGCATCTGACATGGGGGATGCCCGAAAGAGCATACAAAAACTGCTCATTTTTCCGTGCGGAAAATGGGCAGTTTTTGCTGTACGCCCGGCGGCGCTGGATACACATACAAAAGCCGAAGAGGTGAATCTTCGGCTTTTAAGAGGGGATAATGTTATTTTACTTCTTTGCTTTTGTTATTCGGTATGGTTATATAATACACATAAAATGTGAAGAAAATGTGTTCAACAAATTAAAAGACTATAAAAAGGATTAGGGAAAGATAAAGAATCTATCAAAAGAAATGTTTTATGATATAATATACTCAGAATATATGTGAAGGGGGTTAAAATGAGAATGGCAAATAGAAAAAGAGATAACAGCGATTTAAAAACGATTCCCGGTATAGGGAAAAATATAGAGCAGCATTTACATCATATCGGAATTGAAACCATTGAGGATTTGAAGGGAAAGGACCCGGAAGAGTTATATATAAAGGATTGTCTGTTTAAAGGTTTTCAGGAAGACCGGTGTATTTTGTATGTTTTCCGGCTGGCCGTTTACTATGCAGAGCATGAATGGGAGTATGAAAGTTTTTCTGTAAATTAGGTCTTCTATGATAATGATTTAAG